>Ga0209834_10000840_pt1 | contig 18038 bp, 16 predicted proteins | sample Mar14236cmmetaG_FD_184134 | JGI IMG/M metagenome (GOLD analysis project Ga0209834, IMG submission 184134) | Marine hydrothermal vent microbial communities from Guaymas Basin, Gulf of California to study Microbial Dark Matter (Phase II) - Marker... ...
TACATATGCAACGGCATGAGCCTTTGGGAAAAGATATTTAATTTTTTTACACGAACTAATAAACCAATCTGGTATATTTTTTTCTTTCATTAATTTTTCTTCCTCTTCTGTTATACCCTTTCCTTTTCTTACTTTTTCCATAATTTTGAATGCTGTTGACTCATCAATTCCATGATGAATAAGGAAAATCATAATATCATCACGACAGGAAATTACTTCAGAAAGCGTTGCCTTGCCTGAACGAATAATTTCTTGAGCATTGTTAATCCATACATCGGTACCATGGGAAAGGCCGGAAATTCTAACAAGCTCAGCAAATGTTTTAGGTCTTGTTTCTTTGAGCATTTCTTGAACAAAATTAGTACCGAATTCAGGTATTCCAATTGTTCCAACATCAGTTCCTAATTCTGTGGGCTTAATTTTTAAGGGTCTTAATGATGAAAATATTTCAAGAGTTTCTTTATCATCCATAGGTACAGTTGTAGGATCAATTCCTGAGTATTCATATAATAGTTTCAACATTGTGGGATCATCATGTCCGAGTGCATCAAGTTTTACAAGGTCATCGTGGATGGATTCATATGCAAAATGTGTAGTACACATATCAGCATTCTTTTTGTTAGCAGGAAACTGAATGGGAGTAAAATCGTACACAGTCATATCCTTTGGAACTATCATTAGGCCTCCAGGGTGCTGTCCTGTAGTCCTTTTAACTCCTGTTATCATGCTAGCAAGTCTTAATTTTTCAGCATTATTAATTTTTTCTCCGGTAACTTCAATATAGCTCTTTACATAACCAATAGCGCTTCTAGTGGCTATTGTACTTATAGTACCTGCTCTATAGACATGATCTTTTCCAAAAAGTTCCACTATGTAGTTATGTGCTCTATCCTGATATTCTCCTGAAAAATTCAAATCAATATCGGGAACTTTATCACCTTTAAATCCCATAAATGTTTCAAAGGGTATATCCTGGCCAGTTTTTGAAAGTTTAGTTCCACATTTGGGGCATAACTTGTCTGGAAGATCATATCCAGAACCAATATCTTCGACAAATTCAACATATTTACAGTTAGGACAGAGATAGTGTGGTGGAAGAGGATTAACTTCGGTAATACCCATTAGGTACGCTACAAACGAAGAACCAACCGAACCTCTTGAACCAACGACATAACCATCTTCATTTGCCTTTTTGACAATCAAGTGAGCAATTTCATACAATACCGCATATCCATTTTCAATTATACTTTTAAGTTCTTTTTCGAGCCTTTTTTGTATCAATTCAGGTAGAGGATCTCCATACAATTCTTTCGCCTTTTCTATTGATAGATTTCTAACTTTTTCATCGGAGCCTTCAATGATTGGAGGATGAAGCTTTTTCTTAACAGGAGCAACTTCTTCTATCATGTCTGCTACTTTATTTGGGGCTTCTATAACTATTTCTTTAGCTATTGATTCATCTTCAAAAATCTCCATCGCAGCATTAATCATTTCATCAGTTGTTCTGAGATAATAATTTGCGTTTTTATCCCTCAAATCTTCATCGTTAGGGTTGCTGCTTTCTTTTGGAGCTAAAAGGGCATGTCTTGCTTTCATATCTTCAGGTTCAATAAAATGGGCATTGCTAACCATAACAATTGGCATATCAAGTTTTTTTGCGAGGCTATAGAGTCTTTTAAATATTTCCTTTGCGTTTTCTTTTTCTACTGTTGATATTGTATCAAGAGGAAAAATTTCAACGTAGTCATAGTCTTTTAAAAGTTGAATAATCTCTTCGTCAGTAGCTGAACCGGTGAGTGCATTAAATATTTCACTGTTTTCACAACCGGTTCCAAATAGTAGTCCGTCTTTGTACTGCCTAAGGACATTTTTTGGAACAAACGGAACGTATTTAAAATATTTTATATGAGCATCTGAAACAAGTTTGTATAAATTTTTAAGTCCATCTTTATTTTTTACAAGTATTGTAAGATGATTAAATACCCTTTTTGTTCTTATACTGGAAGTTGAAATTTTGGATTTGAGACCGTTAATTTGAGAGAGAGTTTTTACTCCTTGCTTTTTAATAATATTCAAAAGTTTATCAAAAACATCGGCCGTAATAGCCGCATCTTCATATGCTCTGTGGTGAGTGAAGGGGCCAAGTTTAAAATATTCAACAAGTTTATTTAAGGCAAATGATTTAACTTTATGTTTTAAAACAGCCCGTGATAACCTCAGTGTATCAATATATGTGAATTCTAATTCTTTGTTGAATAATTTTCTCAGTGCTTCTCTAATAAATCCAAAGTCAAAATCGGCATTATGTGCAACAAGCACTGTATCTTTGATGAATTCTAAAAATTCAGGTAAAACTTCATCTAATTTTTTTGCGTTTTCAACCATTTCATTTGTAATACCGGTTAAATTTTGGGTGAAAGAATTTATATTTTTCGTTGGCTTTACAAATGTTTGATAAGTGTCAATAATCTTACCATTTTTGTATTTTACAGCTCCAATTTCAATAATCTCATCAAATTTTGCATTTGTTCCTGTAGTTTCAAGGTCAAAAACGGTGTAAATAACATCATCAATGTTATTGTCTTCAAGTAAGTTTTTGACAATTTCTCCTTCTTCACTTAAAAAGTACATTTCAGTACCAAAAATTGGTTTAATACCGCTTGAAATTGCCTCTTCATAAAGATATGGTATTGATTGTACATTACCGTGGTCTGTTATAGCAACTGCTTTCCATCCCCATTTTTTTGCGGTTTTTACGTATTCAGAAATGTCAATAATGGCATCTAAATCACTCATTTTTGAATGTGCGTGAAGCTCCACTCTTTTAAGTTCAGCATTATCATTTCTCTCAAGTGGCTTTGGATCTTCAAATACGTCTTTTATAGAAAAGTAAAATTCCCCATTTTTATCAATAGCCATTGAGCCTTTGAAATAATACCATTTACCTTCTTCAATGAGACTTGCAAATTTTTCAACATTTTCAAACATTTTTCCTGTTATTGATTCTTTTCGGTCGGTAATGTATACAGTCAAAATATTATTTCCATATTCAGAAACTTCTACTTTAAAAACTTTACCACGAAGCAGAGTATTTTTGGCATTTGGAAGGATGTTAGATGGGAAATAATACTTTCTTTTTGAATTTTCGAGTTTTTTTAAATCTTCGTTTTTTGCATTTTTAGAATAAACAATCTGAGGAACTTCATTTGATTCACTTTCAATAATATCTACAGAAACCTTTTTATTTGTCAGTTTTTCAACATATTTGATTTTTTTGGAGATTTTATTTGCTGCAAATTCACTGAAAGTCTTAACAATTATTGCTTCCTCTGTAATGTCAATATCTTTAACGTATGGTGCATTTCCATTGAAAATATTTAATATTTCTTCTTTAGAAACATTCTTTGAGGTTAACTCAATAAAAACGTCTATACCAAAAAAGACCTTTAGTTTTTCTTCAAAAGATTTTATAGTATCTTCATCTATTGTTGATGTGATATAAAATTTAAGTGATTGTTTTTCTGGGTCATAAATAATTTCATGTATTTCACCAGAAAGCTCAATATTAAAATAATCAGATATTTGAGATATGGGAAAGTTTAGATTAGAGAAACGATATTTCATTTAATATCCTCCTTAAATTACTTTTTCGACTGCATAGCACCACGCAACAGCAAGCGCATCTGCGGCATCATCCGGTTTAGGTATTTCATTTAAGTTTAAAAGTATTTTCATCATTTTTTGAACTTGCATTTTATTCGCTTTTCCATAGCCAGTAACGTTATTTTTCACTTGATAAGGTGTAAACTCCTTTAGTGGAATATTTTTCTGAGAAATGGCAAGTAAAATTACACCTCTTGCTTCTCCAACGTGGATTGCAGTTTTTGCATTTTTATAGAAAAACAACCTTTCCATAGCGCAAACATCGGGGGAAAATTCATCAAGAATTTTTACAAATTCGGAATAAATATATCCCAACCTTTCCGGCATTTCGATTTCTTTTTTTGTAGTAATAACACCATGAGTGACATATTTTATTTTATTTCCTTCTTTTTCTAAAACACCGTATCCAAGTATACCATATCCCGGGTCAACACCAACGATTGTCATTATATTACCTCCATGACTTATTATACATCTTATCATTTAATTGACAACATCAAGTTTTGATGAAAACTTCAAAATTAGGACTTGACGGTTAAAACGTAGATAAAAAGAGTGATGAGGACAGCTATGCTTGCAGAAAGAAGCATGAACATAACATTGTTTCCAAAAATAGCTGAATATCCACTTAAAAGAAAATTACCTATTGCCCAGGAAAAGCCCATAGAAATGGAAGAGGCAAACGCCTTATTGTTAGGAAGGAGTTTTTGCGCAGAAACAATGTTGGAAGACATTGTAAAGAAGCTAAAACCATCGAATAAAACAAATGATACAATTTTAAATGTGATATTTGGTATAAAAACAAATAAAAGTCCAAATATCCCCATACCAAGAAAACCAATTGAATTCGTTAATTTTGGATTAGTTTTTTCTAGAACAATTGTTCCAAGATAATTTGTAAAAACTCCAAGAAGCATTCCAGTGGTTAACACAGAACCTCCAATTACTAAGGAACTACCTATACTATTCATATAAATTGGAATATACGTATGGAAAGCTCCCATAGCAAAACTTCTTGTCATAACTATGAGAAATATTGGAAACAGCTTCAAAATATCCCCTTTAAATGAAAGTGTTCTTACTGAATTTGCTGTCTCTTTTTTATATGGTATAATTTTCTTAGAAACAATTAATACAAGTATAATCAATGGAATTGTAAAAAAGTATATTTTTTCTAAACCAACACTGTTGTGATAAAAGGTAATAAATAAAGGTGCAACGCCTGCACCAAGTGTTCCTGCAACTGAAAAAAGTGCAATATGTTTTCCTTTTTGAGTTCTTCCAGCAAAACTGGCTCCTACCGGGTGAAAAGCTGAATTAAGAAGCCTTGTACTTGTCACTAATATAAAGAAGAGTAAAAATGAGTTGATAAATCCAAAAAATGAAACAAGTAGGATTTCAAGAATAACTATTATGGTTATATATAAGCCATCTCTTGTCTTTTTGTCGAAATATGCTCCAAAGAGTATTTGAAATAAGGAGGTTAATCCTCCAATAAGAGCTATAAAACTAGCAAAAGTTCTATTGTCGATATTTAATTTATCTATGAAATAGGGTGCAAGTGGTTTTATAAAAGCATTTACAAAATCAGCTATAAAATGAAAGAAGGCAGCCAAAAATGACACAACTAGAACCCCCTTACTTCGTTCTACGAACTATTATATCACCTGATTTTAGAATGTAAAGTAAAATAATATTATTTATTATTTTGACATAGTTTCTTCAAATTTATCACTTTATCTCTTCTAGCTAAAACAGAAATGATAATTCCATTATTTTTACTCATGAAATCTTTTGGATGGGTTAATATATATCTAGCTTTTATTATTCCATTTACAGCAAGTACAACAAATACGTTTTTAATGAGATAACATTATTATTTCTGCAGCATTATTAATGCTGCTGCAGGGGTTGCCACTTTCAAAAGCAATGATTTCAGGTTCTTTTTTAAATATTTTTTAAAGAAGTATTTGTGATTTCTTGTGATAGCTATGGAAAATGAAAACGGTGCAAATAGAGGTAAAATGTTAATAAATGTTGAAGCTACTTACTAATAACTTGGAAACACTTATACCTGAAATTATAATTGCATTAACTTTCACGTTACTAATATGAAATCTTTTTGTTGAAAGTTAGGTTATTAGTAGTCAAAAAGGTCGAATCCTTCAATAATTTTTTTGAATAACTAATTAGTTTTATTTTTTTGCCTGCTTTCAATTGATTTAGTGATTACAAAAGCAATTAGAGCAAAGATAAAAAATACAAGGAGCATAATTGAAATTCCTTGAAGTGCTTCGATTATGGTTCTTAAAATTTCTAGAGTCCATCTTTCAGATGTAAGTTGAACAACTTTTTCAATGGTTGTTCCAGTTCGATCTACATATTCAGAAAGTCCAAAATATCTTTCTATTTCCCATATTCTAACTCCAGATGAAATTCCAGTAATGTATATTGCAAATATTAAATATTTCCTCCACGCATCACTAATGGGGTCATTAATAATTCTTTCAAGAATTTTTTTAATTGGTAAATTAAAAACTTTTGCAATTATAAATGAAACAATAATAGAAACAATGAAAATAGAGCCCAAGAACAAAAACGACATATTTCACACCTCCTTTTCATTGCAATTATATACCTATTTTTGCACAAACATTGTTTTTTAAAAGTTAGAATATATGATAAAATATAATTTATCAAAATTAATAATATTTGGTCTGCAGTTTTAAAAATTTTTGTTAAGTCTTTGGCAAAACAACATTAACAAAAATTTTTCATTTGAAGATTTTAAAAGTGGTAAAATACTATGGGTTATCATACGCCTGGGACGTGTCTCAAACGCCAAAGATGGCTACATGTTCCAGCGGATGTTTATTTCAAAAATTTGAGGAGGTGAAGTTTGTGTACGCTATTGTAGAAAGCGGTGGAAAGCAGTTTCGTGTTGAACCCGGAAAAGTTTTCTTTACAGAAAGACTAGTTGGAAAATCTGAAGGCGAAGCAGTTTCATTTGACAAGGTACTCATGGTAAAAACAGATGATGGAAAAACTTTAGTTGGAAGGCCATATCTTGAAAATGTTGAAGTAACTGGAACAGTCTTAGAACACGGAAGAGCTAAAAAAGTACTTGTTGGTAAATTTAGACCAAGAAAAAATTACAGAAGAATCAAAGGACACAGGCAATGGTACACCGCAGTAAAAATAGAGAAAATTGAAGTAAAATGATCAAATGCACCTTTTTCAAACGCGGGTTTTTTGAAAAGTTCAAAATAACTGGACATTCATTATTTGCAGAAAAAGGAAAAGATATAATATGTGCGGCAGTAAGTACTGTTTCACAGCATACGGCAAGATTTCTGGAGAAAAAAGGTGCTAAAGTAAAAATCAAGGAAGGATATCTTGAAGTAGAAAACATAGCAAATGATGAACTTTCACAAGTATTTGTTGAAGAACTTCTAGAGACGTTAAGAGATTTAGAAGAGCAATACAGGAAATTTATAAAAGTGGAGGTGAAGAATGATGAGAATTGACATACAGCTTTTTGCGAAAAGCAGCACTGCAAAAAACGGACGCGATAGTAAACCAAAATACCTTGGAATCAAGAAAAATGATGGGCAAAAAGTAGTAGCAGGAAATATAATTGTAAGGCAAAGAGGAACAAAGTACTGGCCAGGTAAAAATGTAGGAATGGGAAGGGATTTCACTTTATTTGCACTTAAGGATGGAGTAGTAAAGTTTGAGTTTAGAAACAATAGAAAATATGTTAATGTTTATGAAGTTGAATAATGGGTGATAGTATGACTAACACCAAAAAGGTGGCAATTGTTGGAGTTTTTTCTGCTCTTGCTTTTGTTGTAATGTATTTAGAGCTTCCCATTTTTCCCGCTGTGAATTTTCTAAAATATGATCCAAGTGATATAATGGCTCTTTTAATTGCTTTTATATATTCGCCTATGCTTGGAGTTCTTGTGTTAGTAATAAAAGACATACTTTTTTACCTTTTTAAATCGGGAGATATTATAGGAATTGCAATGAATTTTGTGGCTGGAGCTTTATTTATAGTACCAGCAGCAATGATATATTCAAAAAAGGGAAGAGTAAGAGAAATTTTGGGGTATTTAGCAGGAATTGCTGTTGCCACAGGTGGAATGGCACTATTGAACATTGTTGTTGTGCCATTTTACTGGAAAGTCTCACTTGAAACCGTTTTTGCATTGCTACCTTGGATAATAGGTTTTAATGCAATAAAGTTTTCAATAGATTCGGTAGTGAATTATATAATTCATAGACGTGTAAAGAAGATTTTAGAACCAAATGAAGAGTGAATCTAAGGAGGGAGGAATAACAATGGCTAGAACGTTGCCAATACAGAAAACAACACTTTTAAAGAAAGAAGAAGTTCAAAGAGACTGGTATGTAGTTGATGCAGAAGGTCAGGCTTTAGGAAGACTTGCAACAAGAATTGCATTAGTATTAATGGGTAAGAATAAACCAAATTGGACACCACATGTTGATTGTGGTAACTTTGTCGTGGTTGTAAACGCTGATAAAATAAAATTAACAGGTAAAAAAATGGATCAAAAGAAATACTACAAACATACTGGTTACCCCGGAGGTATTAAGGAATTTTCTGCAAGACAGTTATTACAAAGAAATCCAGAAAAATTAATTCAGCTTGCAGTTAAAAGGATGCTTCCAAAGACAGTTTTAGGAAGAAGAGCTCTTAAAAGGCTTAAAATATACGCTGGTCCTGAACACCCACATCAAGCACAAAAACCAGTGGAATTGAGTTTTTAATAAGGAGGGGTAAAAAAGATGGCAGAATATTACATGGGAACAGGTAGAAGGAAAACTTCAGTTGCAAGGGTATATTTAAAAGAAGGTAATGGAAAAGTTATAGTTAACGATAAAGAATACGAAGACTTAAATGGATATCTTGAAAATTCAGTTTGGACTCTCCATGCAATGGAACCTTTAAAAATTACCGGTCTTGAAGGCTCATTTGACCTTGTTATCAGAGTAAATGGTGGAGGTAAATCAGGCCAAGCTGGAGCAATTAGACTTGGAATTGCAAGAGCCCTCTTACAATACAATGCCGATTTAAGACCCACACTTAAAGAAAAAGGTCTTCTTACCAGAGATTCCAGAATGGTTGAAAGGAAAAAATACGGTCTCAGAAAAGCAAGACGTGCTCCTCAATTCTCCAAACGTTAAAATATACCTTACCTTATTTGTATACAACTATGTGGCAGCATTTGCTGCCACCTTGTCTTCTTTTTAAAGAGGTGACTTAATGCTTTCAAAAAAGATAATCGAGGAAGTAAAATCAAAAGTTGATATTGTTGATGTTATTTCAAGGTATGTCAGCCTTCAAAAGGTTGGTAATAACTATAGAGCATTGTGCCCTTTTCACACCGAAACCACTCCATCTTTCTACGTAAACCCATCCTTTAAGACTTACCATTGTTTTGGATGTGGTGCTTCAGGTGATGTAATTAAATTTATTCAGGAAATTGAAGGAGTTTCATTTATTGAAGCATTAAGAAGACTTGCAAAAGAAGCAAATGTAAAGATTGAACTTGATGAAACATCAAGTTTTCATTCATTGTATTTAAAGTTTTATAACGAACTTCACGAAGAATATAAAAGGAATTTAAATGATTTTGCAATTTCTTATCTAAAAAACAGAGGATTTGAAGAAGACGAAATTAAGAAATACGAATTTGGTTTTGCGCCCATTGATTCTGATATTCCATATAAAATTGCAAAAAAATTGAATATAAATTCTCTGAGAAAACTTGGTTTCCTGCACGGGAAAGATCCATTCTCGGGAAGGTTAATTATTCCAATAAAGGATGAATATGGTAGGGTAATTGCATTTGGTGGAAGGATTTTAGGAGAGGGCCAACCAAAGTATATTAATTCATATGAAACTGAATTTTTCAAAAAATCATCCACAATGTTTTTATTCAATATTGCAAAAGACAAGATTAAGAATGCTGATTTTGCAATAGTCAGTGAGGGATATTTTGATGCAATTTCGTTTCATAGAGCAGGCCTAACAAACGCAGTTGCAACACTTGGAACAGCTTTTACAAAATTTCATGCAAGAAAGATAAGAAAGTTAACGCAAAATATTGTATTATCGTTTGATATGGATAGCGCGGGAGTTAAAGCAACACTTTTGAGCTTGAAAATACTTCTCACCATGGATTTCAATGTAATGATTGTGGTTTTTGAAGATGGAAAAGATCCTGATGAAATTTTAAAAACAAAAGGGAAGACTGGACTTTTTAATATTGTTCAATCTGCTATTCCTGCAGAAGTTTTTGTTCCAAAGGCTCTTTCTAAAAAGTATGATTTAAAAAATTCAAATGCTGCTAATATGTATTTAAATGAACTAAAGAGCTGGAGTGAAATTTTTAAATCTGCACCTCAAAGATATGAGAATTTTAAAAATAAAGTTAAAGAGATTTTAGGGTACGATGTTGATTTTGAAAAACCTTCGTATTTTTTCTCAAAAAAAGCTACCATGCTCCCAACTCTTGAAGATATGCTTGTTTATCTTTACCTTAACTTTCCAGAGCAATTTGAAAAACTTGACGTTGATGCAAGTCTTTTGAATTTTGAGGCACAAAAGTTTTTCAATTTTGTAAAAGATGAGAACTTTTCATTTGATAAATTATCTAAAGAAATGGAAGGATATATTGAGTCTGTTTTAAAGAAGATGGAAAATACAGAAATTGATGAAACGTATATGGAAACGATTGAAAGAAAACTCCTTGAGAGAAAACTTGAAAAGAGAATCAAGGAGATCGATGTATATTTAGAAAAGGCTTCCGATGAAGAAAAAAAGGTATTACTTCAAACCCGCATTGAACTTGTAAGAGAGTTAAAAAAATTAGGGAGGTGAACTCCTGATGGCAAGAAAAAAAGCTGTTTTAGCCACTGCTGACAAGAGAATAAAGGAATTAATTAAAATTGGGAAAGAAAAGGGTTTTGTTTCATATGATGATATTGATAAAATGTTTCCACCAGAAAAGGCAGAAGAATTTGATGGTAATTTACTTGAAAAGGTTTATGAAGAACTTGAAAAAAATGGAATAACAATTAAAGATACATCAGCTTTAGATACAGATATTAACGTTCAGGATTATTTAGAAGAATCTCCAAAGTTTTATGACAACATGGCTCCAAAAGATTTAATAAAGATGTATTTAAGAGATATAGGAAAAATCCCTCTACTCAGTCAATCCATGGAAAGAGAACTTGCAAGACGCGCACAAAAAGGTGATGAAAGGGCAAAACAAAAATTGGTTGAATCCAATTTGAGACTCGTTGTAAGTATAGCGAAGAGATATGTTGGAAAAGGTCTTTCCTTTCTTGATTTAATCCAGGAAGGAAATGTTGGTTTGTTAAAGGCTGTTGAAAAATTTGATTGGAGAAAAGGGTATAAATTTTCAACGTATGCAACCTGGTGGATTAGGCAGGCTATAACAAGGGCAATTGCAGACCAGGCAAGAACAATAAGGGTACCAGTTCATATGGTTGAAACGATTAACAAAATGCAGAAAATAATGAGGGAATATTATCAGGAACATGGAGAAGAAATTCCAATAGAAGAGCTTGCAAAGGCGTTAGATAAACCTGTAGAAAAAGTTGAAGAAATTATGCAAGCAGCTAAAGAAACAACCTCTCTGGAAGCTCCAGTTGGTGAGGATGAAGATTCAACTGTAGCTGATTTTGTGCCCGATGAAACCATAGCATCTCCAAAAAAAGAAGCAATGAGAATGTTGATTCGCGAAGAAGTTGAAAAGGTGCTTGAAACATTAAATGATAGAGAAAAATTGGTTTTAAAAATGAGATACGGTTTGACAGATGGAAAAACGAAAACTCTTGAAGAGGTTGGACAGTATTTTAATGTTACAAGAGAAAGAATTAGACAGATAGAAGTGAAGGCTTTAAGAAAACTTAGACATCCATCAAGAAGCAGATATCTCAAGGTTTTGTTCAAAATGCTTGATGAGGGATAAAAACCGCACAATTGTGCGGTTTTTTAATTTTTGGTGATATAATAACAGTGTGAATAGTAGAAGGTGATAGTGTGATATTTAAAATTGCTTTTAGAAATTTCTTTCTTAACTGGAAAATGTCTTTATTAGTTATACTTGGAACAATGATAGCTACAATGCTGGTTGTAGGAGCTTTATCTTTAAACGATTCAGTTGATGCCTGGTTTGCCCAGAAGATATTGAAAAACTTTGGGCATATAGATATTGTTGCAAAAGATAAAAGTGACACATTCTTTTTCCCTAAAACGCTTGATGTGGAAAATGTAAATAAGTATTTTAATAAATTAAAAGATGAAGGAATCGTTAAAGATTTTACGTTTATAGAGCTTGTTTCAGCAAGGATAAAAAAGAATGGTAGATATTTAGATATTTTTGCAATTGGGTATGATGAAGGGCTATTAAACTTTTCCGGTCAAAATCTTTCAGGAGTTATTATATCAAAGGACCTTGCCGATGTTTTAAATTTGAAAAAAGGTGGTACAGTTTCTCTAATTACTTCAAATGGAACGCATGAAATTAAGATTGATGAGATAGGTGTTCAAGAGTTTAATTTCCGTGGCGAAACTGGTATGACAAATGGTTCTATTTTTATGCCCCGACAAATGCTTCGTGATTTGCGGTTGTATACCGGAAAAGATCCCAATGTAGTTATAGCATCTTTAAATGCACCAATTAAAGAGCATCAGCTTATAGCTGAAAGAATTGAAGAGGAAGCAAATTTAAGGGTAGTGCCCACAAAATATAATTTGAAGTATTCACCATTGAACAAGGTAATTGGCTATTTATTTTTAGGTTTCAGTGGATTTGCCTTATTAAGCAGTTTTCTTTTCATTTCAAATTTTTTTGGAGTTCTTGCAGAAGATAGAAGGAATGTTCTTGGAACATTAAGAGCTCTGGGATATACGAGAGGAAAAATAGGATTAATATTGTTTATTGAAGGTTTTGTTTACTTATTGTTTTCTGCAATTGTCGGGGCTTTTTCAGGTATTTTCCTTGGAAAGTATCTTTTAACTCTTGTAAATAAAATTCCACCTCTTGTTGCGACTGATACAGCTTTACCTGAAACTATATATTTTACAATCACTACAAAAACAATACTGCTTGGCATCTTAATTTCCATTATTCTCCCAATTTTTATACTAATATATAGAAGTATATCATTTTCAAAAATATCACCTGTTGTTCTTTTGTCAAGAGAAGAAATTGTTCCAAAAAGACGCTTTTTGTACCTTTTATTTTTTCTTCCAGTAGGATTGTATTTTATAAATCCATTTTACTGTATCGTTTCCCTTATTGCTTTGGTTCCACTTTTTGTTAAAAAAGATTTAATTCAAATTATTTCAGGACTTTTAGTAGTATTACTTACATATTTTCAAATAGGAACAGGTGGAGGATGGGATTATCTTTCAAGAGCTGGGTTATTTCTTCTTGGAAGTATTTATATAATTTTTGGAATTCTTCCGATGGTAAAAAGTTATTTTAGAAGGTTTCATAGCATATCATCTGTTCTTGCATTGTCATATATTGACAAACAGAGATGGAGAAATTTTGTTGTTTTTCTTGTATATTCTATTATTACCCTAGTGATTTTGTTAACTGCCGTTCTTCCAACAAGTATTTTTAATTATATTGATGAAAAAATGAATCTTGGGATTTTAGGATACAACTTTTTAATTGTTGAAAACCCACTTAAATCATTTTTCGGTGGAAGCGTGTATGATAAAGATGAAGAGTTTAAGTCTATGTTTGAAAATCTGGTCAAATTGCAGCTTGTTGATGCAAAACTTGATGATAAAAATATTGTGGTAATTTTAACCGATGAAAACATTACAAAATCCCTTGAAATAGAAGATGTTGGAAAAATTAATGAGCTTTCTAATAAAGAAGGAATAGGAAATAGAGATTTATTTACAAAAGATTCAACATATACACTGCAATTAAAGGGGATTTTGCCTGGTATAAGCAAGAAAGTGAATCAGGAATTTTATATTAAAGAGGTTTACAATCCAAAGTCTATGGTTGTTCCCTTTGATGGGATTTTTGTATTTAAAGATAAAATTCCAGGAGCACTTCAAGGATATGCCGGTATTATAAAAGATAAAAACCTTGCACAAAAGGCAAAAAATATTGTATATGAAAGATTTGATGGTCCAGTTTACGTAACAGAAGAACTTGATAAAGTATTTAGTAGCGTGCGTTATTTTGTGAATATAGCAATTCAACTGTTTTACTTTGGATTTATAAGTGGATTTTCTGGTCTTACCATTTTGAGTATCAAAAATGTATATTCTAGAAAAAGAATTATAGGCTCTTTAAAAGCAATAGGTGTGAATAAAGCTGAGGTATTTAAGGCATTTTTGTTTGAATCTATTTTTATAGTTTCAATAGCAATTTTGACAGCCGTTTTAACAACTACATTTGTTACACTTGATTTTGCAAAGCTTATTATTACAGAAATTCCAGATTTTTCAATTACGATTCCTTGGGGGCAAGTGCTATTAATAATTGGAGGAGTTTACTTGATAACGACAATCTTTACCATTTATCCTGCAAATCTTGCTCAAAAAGTTGACCCAGCAGAAGCAATACGGGTTTTTGATTAATGAAACAGAGTTTTTACATTTAAAAAATTGACACATTAATAATGAAAGTGTAAAATATACTTTGTATCGGAGTATATAATTAAATTGAAAATAGATAAAGAAAGGGGAGGAACAAAATGGCCAAATGTCAAGTTTGTGGAAAAGGACCCGTTGCTGGTAAGAATGTTTCCCACTCAAACAGAAGAACAAGTAGATGGTTTAGGCCCAATCTTCAAAAAGTTAGAGTTCTTTTAGACGATGGTTCAGTTAAGAGAATGTGGGTTTGTACAGATTGTTTAAGTGCTGGAAAGGTTAGAAGATTTGTTAGTAAATCAAACACTGAGGTGGAGGCATAATAAGCGGGGAAACCCGCTTTTTTTATATATGATTAAATCTTCATTTTTGTACAGATTTTTAAGTTCTTTAAATTTTGCCCTTGCTATTTTTGTTGATATCCATTTTTTTAAGCTTCCCATTTCGTTGTTTACATTTTCTCTTCTAATATCTCTAACCCTTCTTTCAATTTTCCTCTTTTTTGAAGCATTGACCTTTAAATTGGAAGTTTCCTCGAATAAAATAAAGATATCAAGCTTTTTCTATGAAAAAGTTTATAATTTAAAAGATATAGAGGATTTCAATATTAACTTTTTACGTGGTAAAATTAGATTTAAAGATAGAGTAATAAGTTTGCCACCAATTGGGAGGGGAAGCCTACGGAAAGTAGAAGAACTTTTGCGGAAATAAATATTCAAAATTATTTGTCAAATTTAAAATATTTTCAGGAAAAATGTTATCCAGCAAAGGTTATGCCAGTAGTTAAGGCAGATGCGTATGGACATGGCGCTGTAATGCTTTCAAAGGCAGCTGAAAGAATTGGAATTGATTATTTGGCAGTTGCTTTTCTTGAGGAAGCACTTGAATTAAGAAGAAATCAAATTAGAACAAAAATTCTAGTTTTTAACTACGTTGAAAAGGATTTTGTTAAAATAGCAGTTGAAAATAACATAACACTTACAATGTTTTCATGGAAGCAATTAGAAGATTATAAAAATTTAAAAGAAAAGCCCGTTGTTCATATAAACGTTGATACTGGAATGAATAGAGTTGGTGTTAAGATAGATGAAGCAAGGAAGTTTTATAAAAAACTTCTTGAAAATGGTTTTGAAGTTGAAGGAATATATACACATTTTGCTGTTGCTGATTCTTTGAAAAAGGAAGATATAGAATTTACAAAAAAGCAGTATGAAAAATTCGGCTCTTTAGATATAGATGTTCCCATCAAACATGTTTGCAATAGCGGGGCTTCAATTACCGGTATTGTTCCATATCACAATTATGTAAGACTTGGTATTGCAAGCTATGGTTTGATGCCGAGTAATGAAGTGAAAGATGAACATTTAAAACCGGTTTTAACGTGGAAAAGTGTTGTTTCTCACGTAAAATACATTGAAAAAGGTGAAAGTGTTAGCTATGGAAGAACGTTTATAGCTGATAGAAAAATGAAGGTTGCAACTATTCCTGTAGGATACGCTGATGGATTCTGGAGACACCTTTCAAATATAGGCGAAGTTCTTATAAATGGCAAAAGGCGAAAGATTCTTGGAAGGGTGTGTATGGATCAGTTTGTTGTTGAAGGTGAAGGGGTAAATGAAGGAGATGAGGTTATTTTAATTGGCACGCAAGGTAATGAAAGAATAACGGCAGAAGAAATTGCAGAGAAGGTAGGAACAATTAACTATGAAGTAACATGTAGGATTTCAAAGAGAGTTCCTAGAATATATAAAGGGGTGGAATTTTGAAATTACCTAAAGAACTGGTTGAGAAATTTAGAGAACCATATATTTCAGAACTTGGCGATTATATAAATTCAGAACTTGAATTAATTGTAAAAGTTAAAAGTAAAAGGTTAATGGAAAATAAAGCTGGACAAAAATACCTTCTTTTAACTTTTGAAGATAAAACTGGAACTTTACGTGCAATTGACTGGTTTAATGCGGAAAGCAACAATTCTAATGTTGATATTGGAAATGTAGTAAGGACTAATGGAAAAGTTGTTGTATATGATGGAAGATTGCAATTTAACCTACTTCAGAATTCTCAGATGATTGTTTTAAAAGAAGGCGAATACTCACTTGAAAGATTTGTAAAGGAAACAAAACAATCAATTGATTCTATAATGGATGGAATTAATACCCTTATTGAAAGTGTTAAAAATAAATATTTAAAAGAGCTTTTAAATTTATTTTTTAAAGGCGATGAAAAATTCCTTGAAAAATTTAAAAATGCGCCAGCAGGTGCAAAGGTTCATCACAATTATGTTGGTGGTCTTGCTGAACATTCTTTAACTGTTGCAAAATTGTGCGAAAATGTATGCAGTGTGTATAAAAATCTTGATAGAGATTTACTTATAACTGGAGCTCTTCTTCACGATATAGGTAAAATTAATGACTATGAAATTACATCAAGTGGAATTGAAGTAACAACTCAAGGAGAATTAATTGGTCATATTGTAAGTGGGTATGAAATGATTAGCTTTAAATTGAAAAAGATAAATGCACCACTTGAACTTTCAAACAAATTACTTCATTTGATTGTCTCACATCATGGAGAACTCGAGTGGGGTTCGCCAGTAGTTCCAAAAACACCTGAAGCTCTTGTTCTTCATATGATTGAAAATATGGATTCAAAATTGAATAGAATCTTTTCTATCAAAGAAAGAGAGCTTGATTTAAATCCTGAGAAGAATTGGAGCGAATATGACCCAAATCTTGGAAGAAGATTTTATTTAAAGCATGAACTCGAAGATTGAGAGGGGAGTTATAGTGGCTAAAAAGGTAATAATTGTGGAATCGCCTGCAAAGGCTAAGACAATAGAGAAGATATTAGGAAAGGATTATAAAGTAATTTCATCTAAAGGTCATATTAGGGACCTTCCTCAAAAGAAATTCGGAGTAGATTTAAAAAATTTTGAGCCTGAATTTGAAATAATTCCTGGAAAAGAAAAGGTTGTTGAAGCAATAAAAAAGGAAATAAAAAACAAAGAAGTTTTACTTGCTTCTGATATGGATAGGGAAGGAGAAGCAATTGCATGGCATCTTTCAGAAATTCTTGGTCTTGATGGAAATAACAGGATTGTTTTTACCGAAATTACACCAAATACAATAAAGAAAGCAGTTGAAAATCCAAGAAAAATAGATGAAAAAAAGGTAAATGCACAGCTTGCAAGAAGAATCCTTGATAGAATTGTTGGGTACAAAATTAGCCCTCTTTTATGGAAAATAATAAAGGGGGCAATGAGTGCTGGACGTGTTCAATCAGCTGCTTTAAAGATAATATGTGACAGGGAAAGAGAGCGCTTTTTATTTGTTCCAAAAGAGTTTTACAAGGTTTCTGTAAAACTTAAAGATTATGATTTAAAAGCAAATCTCTTTAGTGTTTCAGGTAAAAAAATTAAACAGGAAAATGTAACCAAAGAAATAGCAGATGATATAAAGAAAAATGTTAAAAAGGTAATTTTGGAAGATATAAAAGAAAAAGAAACCAGAAAATCTCCACCACTACCATATATAACAAGTAGTTTACAGCAGGATGCAGCAAATAAACTTGGATTTACCGTTTCAAAGACGATGAAAATAGCCCAGTCTTTGTATGAAGGTATTGATACCCCAGAAGGCCATTTTGCATTTATCACATATATGAGAACTGATTCTACAAGGGTGTCAGA
>Ga0209834_10000842_pt1 | contig 18014 bp, 19 predicted proteins | sample Mar14236cmmetaG_FD_184134 | JGI IMG/M metagenome (GOLD analysis project Ga0209834, IMG submission 184134) | Marine hydrothermal vent microbial communities from Guaymas Basin, Gulf of California to study Microbial Dark Matter (Phase II) - Marker... ...
GAGATAAGATAACCGGTTATATTAACGGACAGAAGGTTTTTGAACTCAACGACAGCACATTCAGCCATGGGCGCTTTGGCGTCCTGGTCAAAGCCGCTAACACAGCTGGCTTTACCGCCCATCTTGACCAGGTGGTATACTGGAAATTGCCCTGAGGGTTATCTGAGTTTAATTTCTAGATTGGAGAACTTATATGAAACAAAGTAGAATCTGGCTTACACTTGGAATCCTGTTGATCAGCATCCTTGTATTATCAGCTTGCAGCCTGTCCGGTGGGAACCAGCCTGTCGAGGAAGTCCTGCCGCCCGACCTGCCAGAAGATACCGAATCGCTGATTATGCTGGCGAAATTCGACCTGACCCTCAAAACCGGGGTTGATATCGAAAATATCGTCACTAAAAGCATCGAGGAAACCTTGTTTGATGACGCCAGCCTGGGTGTCGCGGAACCAGGTGTTACCTACGACGCGATTGTTACCCCGGGGTATATCATCATGCTTGAAGCCGGAGGCGATCTATATGAATACCATGCCTCTGGCGCCAGAGTAGTCCAGGTGCCAACGGAATAAGGGCGGCTCGTTAGGATCTAATTTATATACAAAAAGAAGCAGGCCCAGGAAATCCTGGGCCTGCTTCTTTTTAACAATGACCGGTTTCCAAACCTGTCTCAGTGGAACAATTTAGGTGCACGGAGCATATTTCTTTAAGGGGTCAAATGGACATTCATCGATCCAATCATCATAACCGTCACAATCTTCATCATGGTCACAGGGATCGCCTACAGGATCATTAGGATCAAGAGGACAAGCATCCTTGCAATCCACTACTCCGTCACCATCACTGTCCTTATCCTTTACACCGCAGCCACATTTTCCAGGCTTAATCTTTTTCTTATCTGACGGGCACAGATCGACACAATCCGGGGTGCCATCACCATCAGAGTCCACCTCACTGACACCACAACCGCAATAACCTGCACTCCTCTTCAATGGATCATAGGGGCACTGGTCCCCACCATCGTTCACACCGTCATCATCTTCATCCGGATCACAGGGATCCCCGATCAGGTCGGCATATGCGATCTCCGGACATTGGTCCTCACAATCCATGACACCATCTTCGTCTGCATCTACATCCGCGACACCACAGCCGCAAACTCCCGGCTCGTATTTATCAGGATCTTCCGCACATTTATCTTCACTATCAGGAACCCCGTCATCATCTGAATCTTTTTCGGGGGCTTTGCATCCATTATCTCCAGGATTGATCATATCCGGATTATTGGGACAATTATCATTACAATCCAACGTTCCGTCACCATCCGTATCTATCTCTGACACACCACAGCCGCACACGCCGGGAGCAGTTTTCTTCGGGTCGTCAGGGCAAAGATCATCTGTACCCGACTGACTATCTCCCCCGAGATCTGACCCTTCGTCATCATAGTCCGGAACTTCAAATTCCAGGGAATAAAATGGTGTTGTGGATGTATCATCCTCATAAAACCTGATCACTGCTTTTTCGCCGGGTTGAAGGCTTGGCCCTGAGCACTTGAGAGTATCGTCCACCATTACACAGTCAAAAATTTCCCCATTCACCGTGACATAATAACCCTCATCGGCATGGCGCAGATAGACGATCAGGTTTCCATCATCAGGATGATCGATCTTGGCAATTGTGATATTGGTCTCAGCTGGAAATAAGAAAGTGCAGGCGGAGAGGAGAAACAGGATAAATACAGGTATGATCAAATATTTTTTCATGATATTCGTCCCAGTAGTCTAGTCAAGATTGATTAATAGTCCTCTAATTCTATTATGACGGAATATCTTTTCCTGACCAGAGGGTGTTTGATACTTGTAAGGTTCTCAGGGAACCTGGTCACAACAGAGAAAATAGTCGGATCATGCGTCCCAGGAGCAATTCTTCCCTAATTTTTGGTGCTTTTTGATCTTAAATTGGTGAATTATGAATAATTTTTTATCAACAAGAGGTTTTTTTTCTAACATTTTTGTATGTGAATGAATGGATGAAATTCTCAAGCTCAATCTTATAAAGACTGTAGGAGTAATCATTTCCATGGTTATTTGTCATCCTTTTTAACCCCAGCGTTACAATCCTTTTCGTTTTTTATGATAATATTGATATTTATTTTCTTAATTAAATGTATTATTTTTGGAGGATTTCATGTCAAGTGAATCAGGACAGGATCGAGATTTAATAACCGGGAGCATAAAATCAAGCCTTCTAAAAGTTCAGAAATTTGTCAACAGCCGCCAGAAAACAAACTCTCGTCTGATGGTTGCCAGCATGGCATTTTCAGGAGCCTCAACCCTGGTCGCTGGGATCACATCAGCCGGCGGTCCTATCGTTGGATCGGGAATTGAGGGTTGGAGGCTGGCTTGCATTGTAGCAGCAGTATTTGGATTTAGCTCCACAATCAGCACTGGAATAATTCAACAATTAGATTCTACAGATCGTCTCTCAGAAGGGAAAGAATGCATTAATAAGCTTAGGTCGCTTGATCTGGGGATCACAACTGGTAGTAAAAATTGGGGAGAGGTCATTAAAGAATACGAGGAACTTGCGATAAGTTTTCCTGAGCTGATCAGTTGAATTTGATCATAGAGGATTAAACATCGCCAACTGACACTTTATAAAGTCGCTGCAGCCCGGGATGTACTTTCTTACCCTGATTGTAAAAACTTTTTTCTCGGGTTTTCCTGACCTACCTTGAGGGGTGCCCAAATACTAGCGTCAGGACACAGAAGAGAAATACAACCACAAGAGTGCACAAATTGGCGTACATAATTGGGTCAGGTGCGATCGGATCAGAAAGCTCATTGAGGTCAGTTTTGACCAAGCACATGCTGGGTAATTGACTCCTGCCGGGAAAAAACACCAGGGGGTCTGCCAAATTGAGTCTTTTAGCTGCCGCAAGCGGCTTCTCACGAAAACCAGAGGGCTGACAGGAGAAATGGCACATGCTGTGTATAACAAAATTGTATATCCCTCTAAATCAACCTATAATATACTTAATGGGACTGTTAATAATGGGGCTTTTTTAAACAAGGAGTATCCTATTAATAAAAAAAATAACCAAAATCTTCCCGGTGCAAGCCCAACCCTGGGCCAGGTGCTGCTGGAATCAAAACTGATCACCCAGGAACAACTGGATCGCATTCTTGTTATCCAAAAAACAGGGGATGGACGTCGGCTGGGTACAATTCTTATTGATGAAGGAATAATCACCGCGGAATCCCTCGCGCTAGCTCTCAGCATCCACCTAAATTTACCCTTTGCTGACCTGAGCCAAGTTACCATCAATTCTGAATTAATTCGAATAATTCCAGAAAACGTCGCCCGAAGGTATCAGCTGATCCCTGTAGAGATCAGCAACGGTGCCCTTGTTGTGGTAATGGAAGACCCGACGAATATTTCGGTATTGGGGGAACTATCTGCCTTGACAGGCATGAATATCACCCCTTCGGTTGGGGTTGGCATGAATATCCAATCTGCCATAGATCTATATTACAAAGCCAATAAGGAAATCGAAAGAGAGGTTGCAGAATTTTCCGAATCTTCCGAGTTAAGCGATGTAGATGTAGATACCAGCGCCGTTCTTGAAGATCCTGTCGTTCGGGCAGTGGATATGCTCCTGGAACAAGCGGTTCGCGATCGGGCCTCTGATATCCATATCGTACCGGATCATGATTCCGTCAGGGTGCGCTACCGTGTCGATGGGATTCTGACTGAAGCTCTCTCCCTTCCCCAGGGAAGCCATTACCAGATCCTCTCGCGGATCAAAGTATTGGCCGGGATGAATATTGCTGAACGCAGGCGACCCCAGGACGGCCAATTTTCCGATCTTATCGGTGGAGAGGAAACATTTTTTCGCGTGGCCACAAGTGATACAACCTGGGGAGAAATGGCCACCATCAGGATCCTTGGCCGGACCGATTCCATTATCAACCTGGATATTCTCGGTATGCAGCCAGAAATAATGGAAAGCTTTCAGCGTATTATTCAATCACCTTTTGGTATGATGCTTGTCGCCGGTCCAACAGGTTCAGGAAAAACCACCACCTTATATGCTGCCATCAATAAACTGGATCGCAGCCGGAACAATATTCTCACTATCGAGGATCCTGTGGAATACAACTTCCAGGGAATCAACCAGATCCAGGTGAACCGGGCAGCAGATATCACATTTGCCTCAGGGCTCAGGGGCATTATGCGCCTGGATCCCGACAAGATCATGATCGGTGAGATCCGGGATACCGAGACAGCAAGTTCCGCCATTCAGGCATCATTGACGGGCCATCTCGTGCTCTCATCCATTCACGCTAACGATTCCGCTGGCACATTGTTCAGATTGATTCATCTCGGCATAGATCATTTTCTGATCAACTCCTCTGTCCTCGGCATGGTTTCCCAGCGTCTAATCCGGTTGTCATGTCCTCACTGCAGCACTATGGTCAAACCGAGTGCTGATATCAGCAAGGTATTCGAGATCGAGATGGGCGAACCCCTTAAAGAGTATAAAAAAGGGGAAGGCTGTTCATACTGCCACCAAACCGGTTACCTGGGACGGACTGGTGTTTTTGAATTATTGGTCATGGACAATAATATCCGCAAGATGTTTTCTTCAGGCGCGAGTGCCAACGAAATCAAATCGGCCGCTATCGAAAAAGGCATGGTTTCGATGTTAAAAGATGGCCTTACGAAAGTCAAACAGGGGTTAACGACACCCATTGAAGTTCTACGCACTGTCTATTCGGTTGATTAAATACCGCAAAATGACAGTTGAGCGGAGAACAAATGAGGAGCATTTATGCCTTATCGATATCTAGCATATGATTCTACCGGCATGGAGCGCAAGGGTGTCCTGCAGGTTGAACAAGAAGAAACTGCGGAACGTCTTCTGTATGAGCAGGGCCTGACAATCGCGAAACTTACCAAAATACGGGCTGCCTTTGATCTGGCCAAGTGGTTTCCAACCTATTTTGGACCAAAAATCAGGGATGTGATCGTTTTTTCCAATCAGCTTGCCAACCTCGTAGAGTCTGGCGTTGCCTTATTAACCGCCATCCATCTCATGGCAGAAGAGGTGAATAGCAAACCTCTGCAAAAGGTTTTGCACGAGGTCGTGGAAGACATTCGCCAGGGCTCCTCAATATCCGCCGCCCTTGCTCTCCATGATCTGGTTTTTCCCCCCATTTACTTTCAGATGATCAAGGTCGGAGAACAAACAGGCAATCTCAGCAATGTCCTCCGACAGCTTGCTGTCCACCTGGAGAAAGAACACTCAACCCGCTCAAAAATTCGCAGTGCCATGACATATCCTACCGTGGTTCTTGTCCTGGCATTCGTAGTGGTCTTGATCATGTTTAATTTCACACTTCCACCTCTTCTTCAACTCTATAGTGAATTTGATGCCCAGCTTCCCTGGCCGACCCGTTTCCTGATGAGCTCATCGCAATTTTTCCTTCAATACAGAGTGTTTATCCTGCTTGGATTGGCACTTATAATTGGCGGAGGTATTTTTTATTTTCAACGCCCAACCGGGAAGAAACAGCTTGCACATCTGGCATTAAAAACACCTGTGATCGGGAAGATAAACACAAACGGCAACAGTGCCCGGTTCAGCAGAACTCTTTCGACCCTTCTTAGTGCCGGCCTGCAGCTTCCAGAATCGATGGAATTAACCGGTCAGACGATCCAGAACGTAGTTCTCCACCAAGAAATAGAAAACCTCCGGCAAGAAACCATGCAAGGCCGGGGTATCGCTACCCCCCTGTCCCACTCCAAATATTTTCCACAGATGCTTTCCCAGGTTGTTAGAGTAGGAGAAGAAACAGGTTCACTGGACACTCAATTGATCACTCTGGCTTCCTACTACGAAGAAGAAGTTGACCGGTCTCTAAAAAACCTGACCGGATTATTAGAACCGGGGATGGTCATTTTTGTCGGCCTGATTGTCGCATTTGTGGCCGTAGCCATTATTCTCCCCATGTATTCACTCCTGGGTCAAATACGATGATTTTCGGCAAAAGAAAGTTGACTCTCCCTCATTTCCACCAGGACGAAAAAGGTTCTGCCCTGGTTGAAGAGCTGGTAACGGTGGCGATCATCGGCCTGGGTATTGTGATCCTGGTGGCCATGGTCACAACTGGAGTTCTCGGCGTCCGGCAGGTAGATGATAAAGTCACTGCTGAAAGCCTGGCCCGATCTCAGTTGGAGCTGATCAAAGATGCAGCCTACCAGGCCGATCCCATTACATCTCCCTACCCAGCTGTTGCTGGAGTAGCTGGATATTCTGTTGCCCTGAACATTGAATACTGGCATGCAGGAAATAGTAATTTTCAATCCTCTCTGCGAAACGACGGGTTGCAGAAAATAACCGTAACTATCTCCACCAGCGGATCAACCCTGGTGCAGGCAGCAGAATATAAAGTAGATCGATGATGTTTAGATCAATGATTATCTCCGGGAAGAAAGTCTTTCGCGTCAGGTCTATCCAAGGCGAAAAGGGAACATCCCTGGTTGAGCTGCTGGTTGCGATGGGAATCTCGGTGCTGGTTTTCAGTATTCTATCTACTGCCCTGGTTCAATTTGTGTTAACAACCCGCTGGGGCAATAACCTGCTCCAGGTTACTAATGATATTCAAGTAACTTCACTCTGGTTGGGACGGGACGCACTCGAGGCAGCCAGTTTTAGTCCCGGATCTGGATCAGTATACGGAACACTGAACTGGGCTGACTCATCAAATCAATATCGATATTCGTATGACAGCGCAGACGGGGCTTTGGTGAGGGAACATTTGGAAAACAGTATTGTGCAGTCCACCCTCAAGGTTGCCCGCCATATAGAAAATCAGGCTGATGTGACATTTAATATCACTGGAGAGTTATTAACGATCTCCATCACATCAACCAGTGGAGCTGAGAGCAAATCAGCAAATTTCGATTTTGCATTTAGAACAAGATGATGATCAGAATGAGAAAGTTCAAAGGCGAAGGATTTAATAAGCAGATTTTGATACCGCCTACAAGGGCAGATCAGGACTCTGGCCGTCAGTGCCGGATCCGATCGGAGAGCGGCAGATCCCTGCCTGCGGCACTCATCACCCTGGCAGTGGGATCTTTATTATTAACCCCTTTCCTGTCATTTATCAGCTCCCGTGCGCTTGGGAGCCGAGCCGCAGGAGAATCATTTAAAGCCCAATATGCCGCAGATGCCGGGATTGAATACGGTATCTGGAGCGTATTGAACACACCTGTTTTCCGGTCCCAGGTGGATAATAACCTGGGGATACCTCAAGCACTAACTTTTCCGGCCCCATTGAATGGATTTACCCCCGTGATCTCGGTTACCGGGCTGCCGATTGGATCCTGGTCTGTTCAGCAATCAGCACCCGCAAATATAAATACTGGTGGGGCACTGGCATATACTGGCGGAGACCGCATATACGCTTTGCGGGGAAATAACAACCGGTCTTTTGGTTATTACAGCATCAGCGCGGATCAATGGTTCAGCCTGGCCAATACCCCGGCCACTGTCCAGCGCGGAGGCGCCCTGGTCTACGGCGGAGGTAATTTCCTGTATGCTTTCAGGGGAAGGAATACAGACGCTTTCTGGCGCTACAATATCTCTGCCAATTCCTGGATCTCCCTTGAAGATGCTCCCAGAAGAGTTTCGCAGGGGGGAGACCTGGTTTATACGGGAGGGGACCATATTTTCGCCTTCCGGGGAAGATCCAACAATTTTTGGCGCTATTCAATTTCTTCAGACACCTGGTCCAGCCGGGCCAATGCCCCGGCCAGTGTGAATTATGGATCGGATCTGGTTTTTACGGGAGGGAATACAATCTATGCCTTCCGGGGCAGCAATAGACAGGACTTCTGGCGCTATAATATCGCATCAAATTCCTGGAGCAACCGCCAAAATGCTCCTGCAAATGTCAATAATGGTGGAAATCTGGTTTACTACAGCGGCAACTTCATATACGCATTAAGAGGTAACTCAAATATTTTCTGGCGGTATACTATAAGTGCAAACAGCTGGTCTACCCTGACCAATACACCCGCGAATGTTGGCCGGGGAGCTGACATGGTCTTTACTCATACTACTGGAGGTTATGCCACTAGGGGAGGGAATAATACTGATTTCTGGGAATTTGAAGTCACTCCACCAAGATATGACATTAATTCCCAGGCTGGAACAGTAACCACCGATGCCAGAATAGAGATTGACGGTTTTAATAATACAATCCTCTTTTGGGATATCGAGTAATAATAAAAAATAACAGCGAAGGGTTTATGGACGATCCAAAAAAAATCTCACCAAATGATCTGAAAAAAACTCCCCAACTTCGGGGTTCAGTCGATCTATTTGATATCAATATCCTGCCCGTCCGCCTTCAGCGGCGGAAAGTGACTCTGGTCAGGGTGCTGCCCTGGCTGATCCTGCCAATTTTAATGGGGGCACTCTATCCCACAGGAATTAATACCCTGAATGCCCAAAATGATTTCCGAGAAAAACGAGCTGATCTCCTTCTGACACAAGCCGAATTGGAGATCATGCAAACAAACACACAATCTTTAGAAAATATTCAGAGCGAAATCGCCAATGAAATTGAGAGGCGAAACCAGATCCTTGAATCCTATGGAGGCATTAACCTGCAGGGAACAAACTGGAATGAAACCCTCAGGCGTATTCATCAAATTACTCCTCCTGAAATAGTCTGGAATTCAATCTCTCAACAGGGTGATGAAATCACCCTGGAGGGCATTGCAGCAAGCTACCAGTTTGTGATTGATCTATCTGACTCATTAAACGATTTGAAAGGCCTGCAAAGCGCCGAAATCATTTTCGTTGAGCAGGTATCAAGCGAGGATCTTATAGCCGCTCCTTTAGTATTGGAGGGTGAAGCTGAAGCCGTCGTGCTCAATCAAGGTCCCTTCTATTCCTTTACCATTCTTTCGATAACCGAAGAGGAGGTTCTGCCATGAAGGGAGCCACAACCCGGCGGTTATCTTTCCTGAGGATTGCCATTGCCGCCAGCGTGATATTTGGAGTGATCAACATCATTCTGTTAGGAGCCACCTACCAGCGGCGTTCAGCATCCCAGGAGCTTGTTGCTGAAACAAGCGCCCTGGAAGAAAATATTGACGGTTTAAAGCAGATCAATCAAGACGAGCTGGACGAGCTTCAGGTAGAGTTAGATATGATCCGTTCCGAAGTTGCTGATCTGGAAGATTCCTTTCCCGAATTGGGAGCACCCTTTGCTATCTACCGGCGAGCCCGGGATTTAGCTCTGGAGAGTAAGGTAAATCTTCAAAGCATAGCAAGCCAGAGTACAGATTTTCATGAGACCAATTCCGGCCTGGTAGTAGAAAAACAGTACAGTATCGATCTCATGGGTGCCATGGAAGACTGTATTACATTTATAGGCTTACTGGAAGAAGCTGGCAGGGATACACTGACCATGAAATCCGTTTATCTGGTACCGCAAGACAGTACTTGTTATATCGATGTCAGCCTGATAGGATTTTCCACGGCTGTTGGAGAATAAACCATTTTGAAATTGTTTTCCTGAACAAAAAAGAGAGTGAACCTTGTTTAATAGAAAACGAACAACCATCAATTTTGAGGGAAATGAAATCAGGATCCTTGTAGCCCGCCGGAACAAGGTTATTGCCTGGAAATCAAGAAAGATCCCTCTGGAACACATGAGCCAGGGCTTGATCAAGAATACAACCGCTGCTGCCGATATCATCAAGTCCACAATCAAAGAACTCAAGGGGTCAAGAGCCAATTTGGTCTCATGCATTTCAGGCCAGCGTGCAGTACACCGCATAATGAGAATTCCGGAGATTCCTGAGAATCTGCTCGAAGAAACCATTCAAAGGAAGGCCCGTCAGGAATTTGCCATTCCTGTTGATGATTCCGATTTATCGTGGCGGATTATCACTAGATCAGACAACCAAATTTTGTTGTATGTACTTGCCGTTCCCCGATCAATTGTCGACCAACATGTTGAAATATTAAAAATTGCAAATATCAAACCCCGGGTTATGGACATCAAGGCCCTTGCCCTCCAGCGGCTTGTCAATCAGGATACAGCGCTGATTGTAAATCTTGAGGAAGCCAGCATGGATGTGATCATCATTGTCAATCACATCCCGCTGCTGATCAGGACAATCCCCCTGGATACAGGAGATCTGACCGGCGAAGCTAAAATAGATTTACTCAGCCAGGAGCTTGCCCGAACAACCAAATACTATAATGAAAGCAATAAGAAAAACAGGCTTCCCGAAGATACACCTCTTTATCTGTCTGGTGCCCTGTTTTCTTCTGTGGGCCTGGAGGCACGGCTAGAGGAAGGGACCAATTTAATTGGAAGATTCCAGGCTAGAACTTCATATCCCCTCAAGCGGCCGCAATCTGACCTGAATCTGCCGGAGAAATTTCCTCTTCTCAGGTATGCCGTCAACCTTGGCCTGGCATTGAAGAATTCGAAATGAATTATATTATCTGGTTTTACAGCCTGCTCGGTTTTCTAATTGGCAGTTTCCTCAATGTGTGTATCGATCGTTTACCTCTAAAAGAATCGATATTGACCCCTCCCTCCCACTGTCCCAAGTGCCAGAGACGTTTAACCCCGCTGGAACTTATTCCCGTATTCAGCTTCCTGTTTCTCAGAGGGCGCTGCAAGGATTGCGGCGAGAAAATACCCCCCCGCATCCTGTTAGTAGAGGTTGGCACAGGAATATTCTTTTTCCTGATCTGGCATCGTTTTGGTTTCAGTTGGAATACATTACTAATCAGTATCTACTGCTGCCTCTTGATCATCATTGCCGGTATTGATCTGGAACATCACAAAGTCTTGAATATCCTGATTTTCCCCGCCATCGTTTTGGTACTGATAATGATCCCGATATTGCACTCTGCCGATTTTTGGAGCTATTTGGGGGGAGCCGGACTAGGATTTGGAGTCCTCTTTTTGATCGCACTCCTGGCACCCGGTGCAATGGGAATGGGTGATGTTAAATTGGTTGTATTCCTGGGATTGGCAGTGGGATTCCCGGAGATCATCATCGTTCTGTTCCTGGCTTTTGTCCTGGGCGGTTTGGTTGCCGGAATTTTGCTGGCATTGAAAAAACTTGGCCCCAAGGATCAAGTTGCCTTCGCCCCTTATCTAGCCCTGGGGGGATTGATTACTCTGTTATACGGGACACAATTGATCGACTTGTGGGTAAGGAGTCTTGGCGGATGAATATTCCAGCTTTGTTTCAGTTGATGGATGAAAAAGAAGCATCTGACCTGCATATTAAAACCAATTCCGTTCCAGTACTTCGGGTCCACGGTAAATTATTTCCGCTGGATACCGATCCAGTAACCCAGGAAAACTTACTGGCAGGTTTCAAGGAAATGACCAGCAAGGAGCAGCAATCCGATTTCCTGGCAAATAAGGAACTCGATTTTTCATATCAGACCAAAGAAGGCCTCAGGTTCAGGGTAAACGCCAGTCTTAACAAAGGTCAACTTTGCCTCGCTTTCCGCAAGGTGTCCAGCGAAATCCCATCCATTGATAAGTTGGGACTGCCACCCATCTGTAGAGACCTGGCACTAAAAAAACAGGGGCTGGTACTGGTAACGGGACCTACCGGCAGCGGAAAATCCACCACACTGGCTTCCATGATCAATTATCTCAATCAGGAAGAAGCTCGCAGAATTGTCACGGTAGAAGACCCTATAGAATATATACACCTGGATCAGAAGTGTTTTATCACACAGAGAGAACTGGGTTCAGATACAACTTCCTTTGCAGCTGCCGCAAAACATGCTCTGCGCCAGGATCCAGACGTGATCCTAGTAGGAGAGATGAGGGATCCTGAAACGATGGCAGCCTGTATCACTGCCGCCGAAACCGGCCACCTGGTAATGTCCACCTTGCATACCAACAACGCTCCCCAATCGATCGACCGCATCGTGGATTCCTTCCCTCCCCATCAGCAAAACCAGATCCGCATGCAGCTTTCCCTGACGCTGCTGGCAGTGCTCTCCCAGCGCCTGATACCCCGCCTGGATGGTAGGGGTAGGGCTGCCGCTATGGAAGTAATGGTATCCAATAACGCCATCCGCAATCTCATTCGGGACGGCAAAACCCACCAGATGGCAACTGTCATGCAGACCGGCATCGACCAGGGAATGCAGACCATGGAATGGGCCTTAAAGCGCCTCTACCAGGATGGGTTGATATCTATTGATGATGCCCTGGCACACGCCCTGGACAAGAAATCTTTTCAAACATCTATGAACAATCTTTAGTATTCCTTCCTTCTACCGTTACTGGCCCATACTCCTATCAGAACACCTAACAAAATTATTAATTACCCCAATTCCTGTAAGTTCCCTGTAAGGAGAATTGGGGTCTTTTTATGTTTTACTTAAGGTGCTGGAGGACCGGGCAAGCATCAGCTTGACAGGAAATTTAGCAAACAATTCGAAAGTAAATTTGTCAAATTATTTTTTTGGAGGATTATTATGTTCAAGAGACTATTTAGTGCAGAAGAAGGTTTCACCCTGGTCGAACTACTGGTCACCATCGCGATCCTGGCCGTATTGTTTGGCATTGTCACTCTTACCCTGAGCGGGGTTGGATCTGATGCCGAGGATGCAGTCAAAGTAGCTGAATGTGCAGTAGTACAGTCTGCTGCCGACATTTATCTCGCTGCAGACACAACCAACACCATCACCCTCCGCGGTTCTGCAGCAGTAATCGCTGCTACCGATGCGGGATTTGCAGACGCTTATATCCGCGACCTGCCCACATCCTACACATACTCCTGGACTGCTGCCGGGGATGTCACCTGCGCAGATGTACCCTAACGATCCTGGATTTCTTAACAATAAAAACACCGCCAAATGGCGGTGTTTTTGGTTAAATACACTCGAAATGTATAAATTCAAGCGGGAGTAATGAACGTCTGCCTTCTGAGGGAGATAAACCTTATTAATAGAAGAGTAACTTTCCGGGCTAAAATATCGTTATATAAGAGAACCAATAAAAGGTAAGCTATATATCAATAATTACACACAGGTGACCGGGTTTTATCGATAGAATGTAATATTTATCTGATATGTTTGAGATTGGCTGATAGATTTTTTTCTTAATATCCAATCCTTTTAGGAAATCTTATATGTATAATAATAAGTAGCTTTATAAATCAGGAGGAATCTCATGAATCGCAAACCAGCCAAATCTCTCGCTCTAGCTGTACTTTTTATTTTTATTGCTATTGCAGCCTGTTCCATGCCGGGGAATTTCTTTACTTCATCCCAGCCCGAAGATTCAGGTGATCCCGGAACATTACAAGCTCTGGAGACTCAGATAGCCCAGCTGCAAAATAATTCGGACGAGGCCCAGGAAGTTGAACAAGAAACAGATCCAGAGCCTGAAGCCACGGAAACACCAGAACCTACAATTAAGCCTACTATTGAACACATGGTTCGCCCGGGCGAACCAGGGGCAGCCCATTCCTGGGTTATCGATACTTCTACAAAATCTTTGGCCGGTGCCCGTGAGTCCGGAGCAGACCTTTTTCATACCAATCTGTTAGAGCGGCCTTTTACGTCTCAAGTGATGGATTATCAGGCCTATATTGACTTAACCCGCGTCAACCTGAATATCTCGGCCCCCTGGGTTTATGTCACATTTATTCTGGAAGGTCCTGCACCTTCAGATTCCACAGCCATCTATGCCCTGGAAGTTGATCTGAACAGCGACGGCCGGGGTGATTGGCTGCTGTATGGCCAGGTACCGGATGGAATTGTCTGGACAACTGACGGCGCCAAAGCCTACCAAGATCTAAACGGCGATGTGGGAGGACCGGCACCGATGAACGCTGACCCACCCAATGCCAGCCGGGATGGATACGAGACTCTTGTTTTTGATGAAGGGATTGGAAACGACCCGGACGCAGTCTGGATCCGCCGCGACCCCGGAAATCCAAATAATGTGCAGCTGGCATTCAAATACAACCTGATTGGAAACGACGCCGCATTCGCTTTTGGCGGCTGGGCTGATGACGGCCTGAAGAATCCCGGCGCGTTTGACTATAACGATTTTATGACATTTGAAGAAGCTGGTTCTGCCTTTTCAACAAATAGCAGATACCCTATCAAAGAACTTGCCTCGGTTGACTCTACCTGCCGCTGGACCTACGGCTACACCCCCACCACAGCTTTCCCGGGGCTGTGCCCCCTGCCGGCCACCCCGGTGCCTCCCGGCTCGATCTCTGGTGGTGTTTTTAATGACATGAATATTAACGGTGTTAAAAATGGCAGCGAACCCGGAATGCCCAATGTAACGGTAAGGATTGGCGCCGGAGCCTGCGGTTCCACAGGACTGGCCAACCAGTCGACAGCCGGCAATGGAAGTTTTCTTTTCGAAAATCTTGAAGCGGGGACTTACTGTGTTTCTGTAGTTAATCCCAATCCATCCTGCGGCGGCTGGCTGCCAACAACCGTCATCCAGCGGACGGTGGTTTTGGAGCCCGGCGAACTCAAGCTGATCGCCTGGTTCGGATTCGCCGTCTATGTTTGTTAGGACGAGGGATAAATAATCTACAGGAATTCACCGTGGACCCTGTAATATGTGAAAATAACAAAAAATCCGCCTTCATGGCGGATTTTTTTATTGTGTCCCTAAGGGGCCAAACTCCGAACCAGACCCTTCCTCATTTTCCCGGCTTTTTTGAGCTATGCGGGTGAATAAACAGGAAAAAGGCGGATGTAATTCGTGTGAAATGATCTCACCTTCTTAATAGATAGAATCCTTTTATTGGAATTCAAAAGCACATGTACAGGCAGGTATGAAAAATCCCGGGCCTGTCGGATTACTTATTGAACTCTGGATCTCTACCCTTCATTCATACTTGTTGGCATTCACCCAACCATCATATATTTTTCACATCTGGCACCCTTTGTAGGTGTCGATTTTACATTTCTACCTTCCATGCCCCATCGTATACATATAATTAACAAACTCTCAAAAATATATGCTATGCTATACAGCGAATAAAAACACACCCACGAGTATTTAAGGAGATTAGAAGCATGAAAAATAATCATAAACTTGGCGCATTGCTTGCCTTCTTTGGCATCCTGGCAGGATTACTATCGCTGTATTTCCTGGCCGATACATATAATACGGTTATTCACACACATTTCAATGCCGGACAATGGGAAGAAAGCAACACTGTTCGAATTGTCTATGCGATACTGGGTTGGCTGGGAACAGCCGCTGGCGCACTGAGCGCTGCAGTGCTATGGGGATTCCTTAAAAAACAATCCTGGGCCTGGTTCTGGGGAGCTGTCGCTGCAACTATTCTCCTCTTAGCCGGATTCTTCCCCATGATCCCGGCAGCAGATAGTGGTTTACCAACCCCCACACTCTGGGTCTTTCTACTCGCAGCTATTATGTGGTTTGGTATGCTTTTGATTGGCGATGTAAATAAGAAGGTCATCGGGTTGACATTCGCTGCAGGGTTGGCTTATGTACTCACTTTTATTGACGGCGTCGCTCCTATTTCTAGATTTCAGACCACTTTCCAAACAGCTGAAACGTTTGTCCAGAGTTCAGATTCATTCTGGAATGGCGTATTTGTTATCTCCCAGCAGGTTAATTGGTGGGGTGCAGCAGGATGGGCAATCTTTATTTTCGCTGCGATCAAGGGAAAATCATGGGCCACTCCTGTGGGAATCTTCGCCGCGACAATGTCGATCATCGGTGGTTATCCGATGGGCATCAGCCACGCATTAGAATCCGGTCGCTTCTCCATGTTCCTCCCAGCCCCCATCATGAGTACAATTATGTTAGTGATCCTGTTATTACCCAGCATCCAAAAACTGATCGTCAACCAGGGTGAAAATTAGAAAGATTACTAGTACCGTATTAACCAAAGACCTCCGAGGTTTACTCAATCTCGGAGGTCTTTTTTGGTGCCCCTAAGGTGACAAACTCCGAACCACTTTTGAACTGACTATTATTGAATAAAATTCATTTCCCTTGCAGCTGGCACAAGACTTTGATAAAAATCATCTTTCTGTTCAAACCAAGGAAAATGCCCTGCATTTGGAATTATGATTACTTTGGAATTTTCGATCCTTTCTGCAATTCTTTCTGATTGGATTGGAGGACAAATAAAATCCTCCTCACCAGTAATCAGGAGAGTTGGGATATTTATTTTGTGTACTTCATCTAGAAGATTTATCTCTAATTGTACAGCAGCTTGTCCTTTGCTTGCTTCAACAGAAAATGTGGCGGCGGACACTTTCTTTCCATAATTCTGGGAAACTTCAATATCCACAAAATAAAAAGGCAATATGGTTTCAATAAATTCAGCAAATTCCTCACTGCTTTGACATGGATTTTCATTAGCAAATGCAGCCATTGCCTCCCCAAACCAGGACTCGTTTTCTCGCAACATCATGTTTTTTTGCATTTCATTCTTGTAGAATTCATCAAACGCAGGAAGAGTGTTCAACAAGATTAATCCTGTACAATGATTTGGATAATGCAGAGCGTAATTTATCGCATGCATTCCCCCCTGAGAATGCCCCATCATAATCATAGTTTCTAATCCAAAGTGTTGTCGCAATGCATCAAAATCTGCTGTGAATTGCTCATAGGTGTAATCCTGTGGGGATGCTGGTTTTTCAGACCGGCCTGATCCACGAGTATCCAAATAAACCATTGTGAAATATTCTTCCATTTCAGTCATGGTTTCAAAATATAGCTCCGAACTGGGTCCCCAGCCAGCTGTTGGAATAACACAAACTGGACCCTTTCCAGAAACTTTATACCAAAGCATTAATCCATTGCTGTTAAACGTAAATTCCCCAGTTTTCATTATTTCCTCCACCGAAATAGAAATATCCTTCTATCTCAATATATCATGAGAGAAATAAAGAATAAAGATATCAATTTTTCTTCATCTTCAATATTCTTTCCAGCTCTGTTCTTTGCTCAAAGCAAATTAAAGACAAAAACCGCTCAACATCATTGAGCGGTTCGAGTTGTGCCCCCAAGGTGACAAACTCCGAACCAGACCCTTCCTCATTTTCACTGATATTTTGATCAATGAGGGTGGATAGATAAGAAAAAGGTGGATGTAATTCATCGGAAATGATCTCACCTTCACGATTAATTATAATTCGTTTTATGGGAATTCGAAGCAGTGTGTTCTTCTGTTTCATTAAATAATATTACGTGCGAGGGATTCAATCTTCAGAACCTAATTCTCCCTCAATTCCTTTTAAGATTTCACCTGCTACGAACAATCTGTTTCTGGACCGTTCTCCCAACTGGCGCAAAATTCCCAGATCGATCAGACGATCAACATAACGTTGGGCAGTGACAAAATTATTTAAGCCAATCCCGTCCTGCAGCTGGGATACCGTTATGATCGGCTGACCTATCAAGAAATCCAAAGCTTGAGCCAGCGTTTTCCGGGTCCTTTCCAGGGAGATTATTTCCTCAAATTTGAGTCGAATATCCCCTAATCTCCGTAAACGAGCAGTCGATTCTTTAGCCTGCTGATCCACACCCTTCAAAAAGAATTCCAGCCAGGCTTCCCAGGTTCCTTTTTGGCTGACAGAAAGCAAATGGTCATAATACTCCTGGCGGTGGGTTTCAAAATAGGCACTTAAATAGAGCAAAGGTTGCGGAAGTAAGCCCCAGGCTGACAGGAGTAAACTTACCAACAAACGGCCAACTCTTCCATTTCCATCCAGGAAAGGGTGAATGGCTTCGAATTGATAGTGAATTAACCCGATCCGGATTAATGGCGGCAAATCTGAAGTGGAGTGGATATATTTCTCCAGATCGCTCAGACAAACCAGCATTTTCTCAACAGGGGGAGGGACATAACTGGCTGTTTGAAGGGTGGCTCCTGGCCCACCAATCCAGTTTTGAGTGCGGCGAAATTCTCCTGGTGTTGCAT
>Ga0209834_10000847_pt1 | contig 17959 bp, 16 predicted proteins | sample Mar14236cmmetaG_FD_184134 | JGI IMG/M metagenome (GOLD analysis project Ga0209834, IMG submission 184134) | Marine hydrothermal vent microbial communities from Guaymas Basin, Gulf of California to study Microbial Dark Matter (Phase II) - Marker... ...
TCCTTTTAACACATTGCCCAACCATTTTGCGTATTTCACAGGTAATGGTTTATCGAGTCCATATTTCTCGATTATTTTCTGTGTGGCACCTGCGACTTTTTCTGCTTCCGGACCTCTGATGTATGCACTGACAAGTTTCTCAGGCCCCAAAAGTTCCAACATACCAAATATGAGTATCGTTACACCAAACAATATGAGTGGTAATAGTAACAATCTCCTTATGATATAAGCTATCACTTTTTTTATCACCTCTCAGAAAACTTTATAAAGCCGGGGTATGCACCCCGGCTCTATTATTACCTGAAAATTATATCATAATTTTGAGAATTTAAATACTAATTCTTTTACTCTTCTTTCCAATAGGCGTAGAAGTCTTCACCAGGTCTCATCGGATTCCTGTACCAACCTTTTAGCCAGTCTCTCTGAACTCTAATTGCAAGTGGTTGATAAAGTGGCATTCCAATGTAATTTTCTATTGCGATCTTTTGAATCTCCTCATACAATGCCTGTCTCTTAGCAGGATCTATTTCTTGAACAGCCTGTTCTATAAGAGCATCTAAGTTCTCGCGGGCCCATTCTTTGTATGCCTCCCCTTGTGGGCCACCGTACACACCTTGACTGTGGTAGTAAGTGAATATGAAATTGTGTGGATCTGGATAATCAGCGAGCCAACCGATTATAAATGCTGGTAGAAGGCCACGTTTATAAGCTGATAAATAGTTTGGCCACTGGACACCTTGTACTTCTATCTTGAATTTCGGATTCAAAGACTCTATGTAATATTTAAGCATTTCAGCGGCTGTCTGACGTGCCTCGTTTCCAGTGTTGTAAAGAAGTGACATCTTGAATCCTTTCGTCCATACTTCTCCATTCCATGCTTGTTGAAGAGCAGCTTTTGCAGCTTTGAGGTCGAATTTGTAAAGTGGAAGATCTGGGTTGTATCCAAGGAATCCTGTTGGAAGATCCGATGGCACCCTTTCACCCATTCCATTCAGAACATCCTCTATGAATGCATCGTAGTTGAATGCGTGAACAAAAGCTTTTCTAACATTTATATCAGTGAAGAAGTCTCTCGGCACACCATTTCCATCGAGCTTTCCACTGCCTATGTATTCACTACCTTCTGCAACTGTCCAATTGAAATGTAAGGATGTAATGGAAACTGTTGGAAGGCCTTTTTTAACAGTTACTCCTGGCATACCTTCAACTTGACTCAAATATTGCGCCGGAACGTAACAAACATCCACATCGCCTTTTTCGAGCATCGCTTTTCTTGTTGAGAATTCATCGATTCCCCAAATTATTGCTCTCTTTATCTTAGCGGGACCATTCCAATAGTCATCGAATCTTTCGAGGATGACTTTTTGCTGTTCTCTATTCCACTCGACGAGCTTGAACGGTCCACTACCATTTTCAAATGCATAGAGCGGACTCTCTTCTTTTGGAAGATCATGATATTTCCACCATGTATCTGCCTTTCCATCCCAAAGACCTTTTTCTATACACGTTTCTTTATCAAGAATGGAGCTCCAGCTTGATCCTTGTGCAAGGATATAGAGAATAGGAGCAAACGGTCTAACAAGATGGAATACCACATTATCTCCCTCAACTTCGATGGCAGGATCGAGAATATCTCTATAAGCCTCCATTAGATATTTTGCATATTCTGGCTTGGGTTCACCATTTTCAGCAAAAAGATCTGAATAAGCCATATCTTTTCCTGTTCTCAATTTAACATGATTCATTACAACATCTTCCCATGTGTATTCCCCAAAGAGAGCCTCGATTATCATCCACATTGGACCGCCAGCGGGGTCAAAAAGTATGCCTCTTTCAAAACTGTATTCAACATCTTCTGGTGTTAAGTCGTTTCCATTGTGGAACTTCACACCTTTTCTGATTGGAAACACATATGTCTTTCCATCATCTTTTATCAATCCGTTCTCAACACTCGGCACTGCTGTTGAAATCCTTGGTTCAAATTCTTTTATGCTTTCTCCTTTGTACTGGATCAAACAATCGTAGGTATTAAAAAGAACTTCTCCACTCGCTGTGTCATAAGCAAAATGTGGATCAAGTGTGTCGGCTTCACCAATGGTTGCTACGATAACTGTGTCCGGGTTTTTTACAGCAGCAAACGAGAAAATCGAAATAACAAGCACAACGCTAAGAATTAGAAACTTACGCCACATAAAAAATTCCCCCCTTCGGAAGATAGTGTTGATTTAAAAGCATAATAATTATAGCATAAAAAAATCTAAACAAAAGAAGCTTTGAAAATTTTTGGTGTATTATATATAATGTTTAATAAAAACTTTGTTTTTATCTTTGGAGGTATCTCCTTGTTTAAAAACCTTCCAGTTGAAGTAAGAAAATACATATATTTCTCATTAATAGGTGGTTTTTCGTTTACCGCTATAATTTCTATACCTTCTATTTCAAGTTTAATGGAGATATCTATAGAAAATATAGGTTGGATATTCAGTATTTCCTATGTGGTACAAGCATTCATGAGTTACCTCATTGGCAGAAGATTTGAAGATAGATCACCCAACTATGCTTTAGCAATTGCAAAGCTTTTGTTTTCCTTTGGAACACTTTTGTTAGCTATCTGGACGAATTTGGCAACACTTGTAATTGCACAATTAATGATAAGTTTTAATGATATATTTTACCCTTCCCTTGTAATGTATGAAAGAGCCATAATTCCTCCAAGAAGACGAGAAGAAGTTTATAGTATTTTATTTGTAATGTCTGAGTTTGTAAAATCTGTTATTTATTTTTTAATAAGCTTTTTGCTTGCCCCCCTATTTGGTGGGATTGCTTTTTATAGAGTTTTGTTACTGGTCATAGGAATATCAAACATTATACTCGCCGTATCCTTTTTAAAAGTGCTTCCGATAGTTAATAAAGGAAAAGATCTTCATAAGGAACACATAAACGTACCAGTCAGTTTTAAGGTATTCATGTCATTAATGATACATCAGTATTTGATGTTCGTTGCTTTCAATTTTGCAAGCTTCATGGTTATATCCTATTATCTTTTCAATGTGTTCAAACTTGGACCAGCCTCTCCCATTCTATTTGAAGCTACTTTTTCAATAACAATAGTGCTATTTTGGCCTTTTAAAAAGAGGATAAAAACGAATGTTACATCCAATTTTGTAACCGGTTCAATACTGCTTTCAATTGGCTTTTTAATGTTCAGTATTCCTAATATGTATACTTTTTTCTTGGCTCAAGTTCCTTGCGGGATTGGTTTCATATTTTGGTTCGCATCGAAAGAGACCATAAAAATGAATATAGCACCCCAAGAACTTGGAAGATGGGAAGGATTTTTCCAAGGATTAACAATATTCACTAAAATATTTATACCTGTAGCAACAGCTTACATGGTGTCCTTTTTATCGTATTCGAGTGTATTCATAACAGCCAGCATAGTTAGTGCTGTAGCGTCTGTTTTCGGCATAGTGATCTCAAAATTTTATAATATTGGAATCAAAAAGATTGAATTGAAACAAAAGCCTATCGCTCCTCATCGATAACTTTCAAATCTTTCAGTATTTTCGATATCTCTTTGACAACTATTTCCCTTACCTCTTCGACTTTCGAATCTTTGAACGAACAACCAGCAGCTCTTGGATGTCCACCACCACCGAGCATCTTAGCAATCTTTGATACATCAAAACTATTCTTAGATCTCATGCTGACATGAACCTGTTCCTTTGGATACTCGATTACCAACACAGCTACTTCCACACCTCTTATTGCTCTCAAATCACTCACAAATCCTGATGAATCCTCTTCTGTACAGTTAAATCTCTGAAAATCTTCATATTTTATAACTGAATGGACAAATCTACCCTCATTTGAAAACTCCATATTTTCTATTACATGTGCAAAAAGTTTCAATCTCTCAGGTTTATTGTTTTCCAATATCATTTGTGATATGAACCAGATATTTCCCCCGAGTAAGGAAAGTTCATATGCATCTTTAAAAACCTCAGAGGTTGTATTCGGATATCTGAAAAAGCCTGTATCAGTAGCTATTCCCATGAGATTTATGGTTGCCAATTTAGAATCGTAAGTTACATTCATAGATCTATTCAATCTGTAAATCATCTGAGCTGCACTAGAAAATGAATCATCAACCCAATTGAGATCTCCAAAATTTTCATTGGTTATATGGTGATCTATAACTATCGTTTTCTTTGAAGAAAGAAAATCCTGAAGCTTTCCCACTCTATCTGGTGAAGATGAATCGAGCACTATTATCAGATCACAACTATCTATACTGTTTATTACATCATCTACTTTTCTTATTCTCGCAACTTCTTCAAGTTGTGAATATTGATATGGTATATCATAGTCGACGATAGATAAAACTTGCTTTCCCAATCTTTCCAATGCAATAGATAGACTCAAAACCGAACTTATGCAATCACCGTCAGGCATTATATGACCTGCAACGATTATATTTTGATTTTCTTTTATCTCCCTTATTATCTCGTACATCTTTTCCATTATTTTCATGCCTCCATCACAGCAATTTTTATGAGTTTCTTGAACTTATCTTTAACCATTTTAGATACCTCTATAACCTCTTGATGGCTCAGAGGTTTTTCAAGTATCCCTGCGGCCATGTTGGTAATACATGAAAATCCCAAAACTCTGATTCCCAACGAGCTCGCTGTTATTATTTCGGGGACCGTTGACATTCCAACCATATCAGCACCCAACTTCCTGAACATTTTGATTTCCGAAGGAGTCTCGTAACTTGGCCCTGTGACAAAGATGTATACACCTCTTTTTAGATCTTCAAACTTTCTGCTAATACTTTCTATCCAATTAGTATCTTTGAATATCACTGGTTTAATACCTCTTAAATTTGTTGAAGGATTTTTCATGGCAAAATTTATGTAATCTTCTATGATAACCAAATCTCCTGGTTTGAATGATGGGTTTATGCCACCCGCTGCATTGGTAATTATCAGATGAGATACACCAAGCCTTTTCATTACAAACAGAGGATACACAATATCCCCGATTGTATTACCTTCATAATAATGAAATCTCCCTTGCATTATACATACACTTTTATTCCCTAATTTTCCAAAAACCAAATTTCCTTTGTGACCTTCGACTGTTGGTCTTAGGAATCCATATATCTTCTCGTACGGAATACTCAAAATATCTCCAATTTCATCTGCCATTTCACCCAATCCAGATCCAAGTATCAACCCGATTTTAACTTTTGGTAAAAAGCCAAAATAATCCTTAATACTCTTCAAACTCTCGTTTATTTTCAATTCTAATTTTCTCAATTTCGAATCACTCCTTCTTAGTTTTAATGTATAATCATAGTATATCAAAACAGAAACTGGAGGATACCACTTTGGCGCACGACACACCCGTGGAATTCAGCGAATTGATAATCTATGAGGTATTTCCAAGGGCATACAGTGATAGTGGATTCAAAGGGATAACAAGAGATTTAGAAAAGATAGGAAACATGGGAATAAACACAATCTGGCTCATGCCTATTCATCCGACGGGTCTTGAAAAAAGAAAAGGCACTTTGGGTTCACCTTATTCCATAAGAGATTACTATGAGGTTGACTCGAAACTTGGATCCAAAGAAGACTTTAGAAGACTCATTGGAGAAGCTCACGAAATCGGTTTGAAAGTCCTGATGGACATGGTTTTGAACCATACTTCCCCAGATTCCGTTCTCGCCAAACAACATCCCGAATGGTTTTTTCACAATGAGAAGGGAATCCCTATTCCTAGAAACCCAGATTGGGAAGACGTGATCGATTTGGATTATTCACACAAGGAACTCTGGGGGTACATGATAAACATGATGAAATATTGGATTGAAGAGTTCAACGTGGATGGATTCAGATGTGACGTTGCTGGACTCGTACCACTGGAATTTTGGATAGAGGCGAGAAGACAACTGAATCAAATCAAAAAATTGATTTGGATCTCTGAAACACATGACCCTTATATGTATCAAGCTTTTGATATAACGTATGATTATGATGGTTACTACAAATTGATGGAATATTTGAACGGCACTGCTTTACTGACAGATTATGTTGGATACATAAAGATGCAAGAACAAATATATCCTAGAAATTACATAAAGTTGAGATTTCTTGAAAACCACGATCAAAATAGAATAGCCTCCATAGTTGAAGATGACTTAAAGCTAAGGAGTCTTTTTGTTTACCTTTTTACTGTAAAGGGTGTACCTTTGATCTATAATGGCCAAGAACTGAAGCTGAAAGAGAAACCCGACATATTCAATGAATACAAGATTCCCTGGGAAAAAGAGAATCGAGATTGGATTGAGTTCTGTAGAAAGCTCTGCTTTATGAAGCAAAATTCAATCATTCTCAAACGAGGGGATATGAGATTCTTAGATAATTCCAGTTCTCAGAACACTATGACATTCATCAGGTACTTCAGAGGAACCAAAAAATTCATTCTTGTTGTTTTACCACTCGATGGAGTTATAGATTCATTGAGAATCAAATTCAGTGGAGTTCTTGAACCTTTCAAGAGGTATCATGCTATAAATATGTTGAACGAGAAGATCACAAATTTTTCTTTGAACGGTAACTTCGAGACATTCCTTGAAAACATCGATGAACCCTTGGTTCTTTCATTCCATGGCTGAAAGTTAACAATCAAAAAACTGGAGGGAAAAATGGAGAAGAATACTTCTTATACAATCGGTGAAATTCTTATAAAGTCGGAGGGTTATTTGAGAAAAAAGAGGATAAAAAATCCAAGACTCGAAGCAGAGCTTTTATTATCATTCGTCCATTCGACTGACAGACTGTGGATCTACACTAATTGGTTTGAAAAAATCAGAGATGATAAACTCGAAAGGCTCAGACAGCTTCTTCTGCGGAGAACCAAAGGAGAACCTTTACATTACATACTCGGATACAAAGAATTCATGACTTTGAGATTTTATTTGCAACCTGGCGTATTGATTCCTCGTTTTGAAACAGAGGAATTGGTAGAAAAGGTGGTTGAAGATTCACGTAAGGGAAATTTCAGAGTTTTCGCAGATATAGGTTGCGGAAGTGGCGTAATAGCAATAAGCATCGCAAAATTCGTTGAGAATTCCACCGTGTACGCCACGGATATTTCAGATAAAGCCATCAAATTAACAGCTGAAAATGCTGAGGTCAACGGAGTTGAAAATAAAGTGAAAATATTTAAAGGAAATCTTTTGGAACCTTTAGAACCGTTTATCGACCAAATAGAAGTGTTTGTATCAAATCCACCTTATGTAAATCATGAAGAATGGAAAAGCCTTGACGAGGAAATTGTCAAGTACGAACCCAAAGAAGCCCTTTTGGCTCCTGAAGATGGACTCTTCTATTATAGAGCTATCATTGAGAATCTCTTAAAAAATAGAACAAGAAATAAAGGTAAGTTGATCTATTTTGAAATTTCACCCACACGGATCGAAGGAGTGAAAAAATTAATAAAAAGATTAAAAATAGAAAGATATGAAGTGTTAAATGATATGTCAGAAAAAGCCCGGATACTAAAAATTGTTCTTTAAATTTCGGAGAATCCTCTGAATTTTATCTCACCATCGATAAGCTTTATAATGACCTTTTTCAAGGGCTTTTCCACATAGTATTTCTGATCCTTGATAAGAAGTTCAACACCCGGATAGATGATTTCTCTTGCAATCACGGCTGCCGCTCTACTCGTATATGCTAACTCTTGTCTTAGTTTTTCCAGTTTCATTAGATTTTCACGCAAGGAGCTTTTCAATATTTCTATGGTCTTCCCCGTCTTTTTATACAACTCGACTTTATCCTCCGGCAATTTTCCTTTGTTGACTTCCTTAAGTTTTTTTAAAGTTTCATAGATTCTCATGAGCTTTTGAAGATTCTCTTTATCGAGCGTCACCTGGGCATTGATCAGATTGTATCTTTCTTTTAAGCGCGGATTAGCCCCAACTTCTATTCTTGTCCTCACGTACATCTCAGAACCTATAATTCGCGCATCAACGACCTTGCTCGCAATAGTTTTCCCTCCAACCAATTCTCCAGGTTTTCCAGTCACTTTCAAGGTCTCGCCAGCCTTCAAAATGGAATTAACTGCTGAACCGTTTATTGTAATATTTTCAAGTGCTTCGATTTCCGCATTTTCAACGAATCTTAGATTCACATTCTTTTCTGAATGAATAAAGGCTTTCCCTCTACCTTTCACACCCATCGCATTAATATTTCCATTTGCGACGACAGTAGCAGCCTCTATAAGGCCGTTTATTTGAACGTCACCTTTCGCTTTGACGGTGAACCCATCCCTTACATTACCCTCTATCAAAACATCACCGGGAAAGTCGATATTTCCTGTAGAATAATCCACATCTCCCTTTATTTTCAAGAATTTCTTCACAGAAAATTTTCCATCTTTGTATTCCGGCAGACCATCCGTTGTTGCCACAACCTTTGTTTCATCTACAATTTCCACATTTTCACCTGCAACAAGCTTTACATCTTTACCTGGTTTTGGTTCGATATCCCTTCCAAAAACATCTTTACCTTTTTTTCCAGGATGTGCAGGTATTTTTTCCGCTATTACCTGACCCTCTTTCACAATATTTATAGTTTGAATTTTGTGAAAATCCACTTTTTCTTCTTCATCTTCTGAATGCACAATTTTTGGTGATTCACTGAAGTATAACTTCAAAACAGCATCTGTTCCATTCTCTGGCGGAATACCCACAGCTACAAGATGAGGAGTTTCTGGAACTGGATTGTTCAAAATCTCTACTAATCTATCTTCCAACACTCCAAATTTTACGCCGAAATTATTCAAAATCCTCTTTAAATCATCTAAGGTGACGTTTTGAACGTCTCCATGAAACACAACGTATGCCCTCAAATTGTTTGAATCAGTTTTTATCTCTATATTGGGATTCAACTTCATCCCTCCAATTGATCTCTCAATCCAGTTTTTTCAAAAAATCCTTAATGTTATTTAAAGAAATATGTGCTATTCTCTCTTTATTTAACTTTCCTTGCCTTCTTGAATTTTTCCTAAAAAGACCAAAATTCGCATACATTGGTTTTAGGTTCCCGAAGGCTTGTTCTGTTATATAATCGATTAATCCACCTATAATAGTGTCTCTTGGCAATTCTAAGAGATTCTTGTTTTTCAAAATTCGTGTTATATTCATTGCAACGTATATTCCCGTTGCTGCAGATTCGAGATAACCTTCGACTCCCGTTATTTGACCGGCAAAAAACACATTCTGATTCTTTTTCAACCTCAAGAATTTGTCAAGGACTTTCGGGCTATTCAAATATATGTTCTTGTGCATTACTCCGTATCTGACTATTTCAGCATTCTCAAGGCCAGGAATCTTCCTTACCACCTTTCTCTGTTCAGACCACTTTAATCTGGTTTGAAAGCCAACGATATTATACAAAGTCCCATCTAAATTATCCCTTCTCAGCTGAACAACAGCATAGGGCTCTTTGCCTGTATGTGGATCTATCAATCCAACCGGTTTCAACGGGCCATACCTCATTGCATCCTTTCCAGAACGAGCTATCTCTTCTATGGGCATGCATCTTTCGAACAATCTTTTCTTTTCAAAATCTTTGACTTCTATGGTTTCTGCCTCCACCATTGTTCTCCACAACTCTTCATATTGTTTTTCATCGAGGGGACAATTTATATAATCACCTTTACCTATCCCATACCTATCACCGATGAAAACTTTTTCCATGTTTATACTATCGGCATCGATCACAGGAGATACAGCATCGAAAAAGTACAAAAAATTCCCCACGAGATTTCTCAAAGAATTGTAAAGATTTGAAGAAGTTAATGGCCCTGAGCAAACAACCCATATTTCATCATCGGCAGGCTTTATTTCTTTCACTTCTTCTCTGATTACATGAATATTATTGAAGGATTCTATTATCTCAGTCACTTCTTTTGAAAACTTCTCTCGGTCAACGGCAAGTGCTTTTCCAGCTGGAACTCTATATTTCTCTGCAACGTTCAAGATAAACGAACCTAACAGTCTCATTTCCGCTTTCAAAAGACCAGAAGCATTCTTCAAACTTTCAGATTTAAAAGAGTTACTGCATACTAATTCCGCGAAATACCCAGTTTTATGTACTTCGGTTTGAACCTTAGGACGCATTTCATAAAGATAGATTTCGAAACCTTCTTTAGCCAACCTGTAAGCTACTTCGCTACCTGTAAGACCTGCTCCAACTATCACTATTCTCAATACTCTATTCCCCTCCGTGCGGGTATCCCTTTAGTGTAAGGATGTTTTACTTCTTTGATTTCGGAAACAAGATCTGCGATCTCCACTACAGGTTTTGGAGCGTATCTACCAGTGAGTACCAGTTCAACATTTGGGGGTCTGTTTTTAAGGAAGCTCAATACCTCATCGACACTTATCAATCCAAAATCCATAGCAACGTTTATTTCATCCATAACAATCAGATCAAAATTGCCTGAAAATGCCAGTTCTTTACATCGATTAAAAGCCTTTCTTGCTTCTTCTATATCTTTTGGATTAGGGTTTTTGGGATCGACAAACTCTTTTCTACCAAATTTTTCAAAATGAAATCCAGGTAGCATCTTAGGGATTTTATCTTCTCCATATCTGGTACCTTTCATGAATTGAACGAAGGCCACTTTGAAACCGTGAAGATAAGCCCTCAGGGCTAACCCAAGGGCTGCTGTCGTTTTTCCTTTACCATCACCAGTGTATATCTGTATCAAACCAAGAGAATTTTTTTCATAAGAAGATTTTGATGTCCGATGATTCTTTGAATTTCCTGTACTCATTGTTTAACCACTCCTGCCATTTTTTGTTTTTTTCCTGTTGTAACAAGTAATTTTCTATATTCTGTTTAACATCTCCCAATGGCTTTATACCTTTGTTCCCTCTCTCGATCACCTTTATAACATGCCATCCATATTTTGATTGAACAGGACCGATTATACCCGTGGCGTCATTCGAGAAAATGGCCTTAGATACATCTGCATCCAAATCCTCGCTTCCTTTTTCCACCCAGCCGAGATCTCCACCCTTTATCTTGGAGAATTCATCGAGTGATAACTCTTTTGCGAGATCCTCGAATTTCTCACCAGCGTTTAATCTTGCTATAACCTTATTTGCTTCATCCTCGCTTCCAACCAATATGTGTGCAATATGAGCGGAACCCTCACTCACAAATTTCTCCTTGTTCTCTTCGTAGAATTGTTTTATTTGATTTTCGGAAACTGTAACATTCTTTGTTACAAAATCTCTCAGCCTTTCCAAATAAAGCATCAGCCTTCTCTTTTCAGCCAATCTCTCTTTATAACTTGCAAGATCGGTATATCCCTGTGCTTTGATATATTGCTCTAAATCATTCTGAGAAATCTTGTACTGTTTGAGTATTTGATCAATGTATTTGTTGACAAAATCCACAACCTCGTTGTCTGAAACCACTATCCCAACTTTCTTTGCATATTGGGTAATGAGAACACCATCTATCAATTCATCAAGAATGGCTTTTCTATATCTAACCAAGAAATCATATCCTTCCTTCGTACTCACCATAACGTTGTACATCCTCTCATTTGCCCTTTTCAATTGAGCCAATGTATAAGGTATTTGAGCCTCAAAGTCTAATTTATCAGTTGTTATTTTTTCTCCATTGACTATGGCTGCAATTCCAAGAGCCAATCCCGTTGATTCGTTAGTTGTAGAAGTTGCTTCCTCTGAAAACGATAAAATCGCCAATATAGTTACTAAAATAAAAGAGATCACCAATATCCTTGAAAACTTACTCACGTTTACTCACCTCTTTCAGAAATTTTTTAGATTTTTCCCAGTAAAAATCCAACTCTTGAATTTTCAAATCTTCGATCCTTTTTCCTTCACTTTCGATCAATTCTACCATCGTTTCAAATCTCTTTATGAATTTCTCTGTGGCCTCTCTCAATGTTCCCTCAGGTTCGATTCTTAAAAAACGTGAAAGGTTCACAATTGCGAACAGAAGATCTCCAAATTCCTCCTTTATCTTTTTTTCATTACCTGTTTCAATAGCACTCTCCAACTCATTGAATTCCTCCTTAACCTTTGAAATCACATCTATCGTCGAATCCCAATCAAATCCAACTGCTGCAGCGTTCTCTTGAATCCTACGAGCCAAAGAAAGAGCTGGTAAAGCTTTATTTACTTTTCCAATCTTCGAAAAATTCTTTTCACCTTTTTCCTGAGCTTTTATTTTTTCCCACTGTTCATATGAATATCCTTGACTATCTCCAAATACATGTGGATGCCTTCTAATAAGCTTTCTGTTCAGTGTTTTTATCACATCTTTTATATCAAAAATTCCATTTTCTTTTGCGATTTGTGAATGAAACACAACCTGTAGGAGTAAATCCCCTAGCTCCTCTTTCAAACTTTTGAAGTTTCCTTCATCGATGGAATGAATAACCTCGTACGCTTCTTCAATTAAATAAGGTTTCAGGCTTTCATGAGTCTGTGCCTTATCCCATTCACAACCTTTTTCAGATCTTAAGGTTTCCATCAAATTCAATAACTCTTCAAACAATGTTCCTTCCAGAGCCAAATCACATCCTCCTCTTCATTATTATTATTTCCAATCTATCAGAAACATCCTCAGAAAGATCTGCAATATCGCCTATAAATCTAACAAGTTCGTTGAGTTGAAGTTTATTTGAAAGAGGTATATCGGAAGAAAAAAGCCTTTCTATCAACTTTCTCTCTATTGCATCTTCTTCATGCTCTTTGTTTTCCACCTCTATTATTTGTGCTCTTATAGCATCGAAATCCTCAAAAAAACCTTCACAAGCGATTTTTAACATTTCAAACGTTTCTTTCGACTTAGAGAATTGCTCTAACAAATGTTTCCTTATGTTCACCGGTATCGTTACTCTTTGCAAAAACAACATATCAGCCAAGCTCTCCGCTCTATTAGTTATTCGATCTATGGATTCGATCAGTCCTAATAAATCTCCCCTCATGTTAGGTAAAAACGCTCCAGAGTACAACTCGGTTTCCGCATTCCTTCTGATCCGATCAGCTTCACTCTCTTTAGCCCTTATAAAGTCCACAAGCTCCTTTGCTCTATTCCATTCTTCGTTGAAAACCAATTCAAAGAGCTGATCCACTGATTCTAATATTTCGGAGATCGCGTTCAAGATAGAGTTTATTGATTCTCTAATGCTTTTCTCTTTTTTTCCAAAGAAGATCATTTCTCTCCTCCACCGCTTTCTATCAATTTTCGCATTTTTTTCAAGGTCAAAATATACCTTTCAAAATCTATGATACCACTTTCAAACCAATCACTTAATATTTCCTCTTTCAAATTCAAAAGAACAGGTTTATAACTGAATCTATGAAATGGAGTTGGACCATGATTGTTAAGTGATTCAATGTGCTCTTTCGTCGGATAACCTTTATTTTTTTCAAAGAAATACTCAGGGTATTTCTTTGAAAAGCCCTTCATTATTCTATCCCTTATAACTTTCGCCACTATTGATGCTGCTGCTATCGAGAGGCTTTTGGCGTCACCTTTAACTATGTTCTCATTTTTAAAAAACAACTTCAAATTCTTTCCGTCGACTATTACAAATCCTTCGACACCTTTCTCAAAAAGGTTCCTAACAGCCCTATTCATCGACAATTGTGTGGCTTTGAAGATATTCAAAATATCGATTTCATCGGGTGTAGCTATCCCAATACCTATTTTAGACACTTCTTTTATGATATCAAACACTTCTTCTCTAACAGAAGGATTAAGACTTTTAGAGTCATTAACATATAACAGTGGTTCAGGGTTCTCTATAAAAATCGCTGCTGAAACTACAGGACCTGCTAAAGGACCCCTTCCAGCTTCATCCACTCCTATTATATTTCCATATCTATTCTTGAACGTTACGTCGAAAGAATAGAGTTCATCATAATTGCTTTTCATCATAACAATTCGATAGCCCTCGAAGCGAGTTCTGATCTTTCGCCTTTTATAAGGCTCAAATGTCCCGATATCCGCTCATTATAAAATTTCTTTGCAACATAAACCAATCCATTACTCATACTATCGAGATACGGATTATCTATTTGTGATGGATCTCCGGTCAGCACGATCTTCGAGTTTTCCCCTACCCTGGTTATTATTGTTTTGATTTCGTGTGGCGTAAGATTTTGTGCTTCGTCTATTATTATAAATTGATCAGGAATGCTTCTTCCCCTCAAGAAACTCAGCGCAACTATCTCCACGACACCTTTTTTCAAAAAGTCCTTTGGGGAGAAATCTCTATCTCTGAATAGGAACTCAAGATTATCAAATATTGGTTGTACCCAAGGAAGCATTTTCTCTTCGACATCACCAGGTAAAAATCCAATCTCCTTTCCAACTGGAACCACAGGTTTAGTCACCACGAGTTTTTCATAGATTTTCTGATCGATGACCTTTGCCAAACCCGCTGTAATACTTAAAAGGGTTTTACCGGTTCCCGCAGGTCCAATCAGTGTGACAAGCTTCACAGAATCATCCATTAAAAGTTCAAAGGCGAGGAGCTGTTCTCTGTTCCTTGGATTTATTCCCCACCATTGACTTTTGAACGAATATTTTATAGGGACGATCTTATCTCTATCTTCCAGGTATCTACCATACACTCCATCTATATCCACGAATTCATTTGGCCCAAGACTATCTAAACCGATTTCAGAAACAGAGAGAGTTTTCCCACTTCTCAGTTTCTCTGCTAACTGTGGTTTGTTTTTTATCTCTATGCATCCAGAAAAGATTTCAGTAGGATCTACTTTATCTCTGAGATAATCTTGGGCAGGTATTCCGAGCACCTCAGCCTTTATCCTGAGATTTATATCCTTTGAGACAAGAAAAGTTGGAATATCACTGTTTTTCATTATGTTTAACGAGTATTCTATTATCCAATTGTCTTTATAACTATCCGATAGAAATCTTGGAATCTTCTCATTTGAATTTTCCAAAAGGACTATTCTCAGTGTTCCGCCGTTCTTCAATTTTACTCCTTCCGAAATCTTTCCTTGCGCTCTCAGACTATCCAGTATCCTTGCAACTTCTCGCGCATTTCTACCAACTTCATGGGAACTCTTTTTCAATTTGTCTATTTCCTCTATCACCGGCAATGGAATTATCACATTGTTATCTTCAAAAGAAAAAATGGAGTTTGGATCATGTATTAAAACATTCGTATCGAGTATATAGTTCTTAACCAAAAAATTCACCTCCAAGTTTTTCAAATGTTACACACTCTATATTATACACGTCTTTGCTTGATTCAATTTTTAAACTACTATGGTTTCAAAGGATTACATCAGTGAGATTCAGAATAATATATTGATCGGACTAAAGAATGTAAACGTGGAGGCAAGACCATGAAAAATATCATTTCAATACTTTTTGTGATAATTCTAAGCATATTTCTACCAATTTTCATTAGCTCTTGTGTTCCAATGAAACCCCTTGAAATGCCAACGAATGTCCAAGTGATCGATGTGTCTGAAACATCCGCTGAAATAGAATGGAGTTATTCCGGAAGTTATGATGGATTTGAGGTGGAAAGGAAAATGGCCGATGGACCATTTAAGAAGATCGCAACGACAGATACAACATCTTTCAAAGATAAAAATCTACAACCTGATACAACATATTACTATAGAATCAGGGCTTACAAAAAATTGAATAAATCTCCCTGGTCAAACCCCGTGAACTTGATAACGCTCGAGGCACAATTGAAAGCACCAACAATAACGAATATATATTTCGATAAAACCGAGAGAAAAATAAAAATTGAATGGAATGATCAAAACAGATCAGAAGAAAGCTTCGAAATAAGAAAAAGAAGCTTCTTAGGAGATTATGAAATCCTCGCGAGAGACATTAAAAATTCGAAATTCGAAGATCCTGAATTTTTAGAAGGATTAACCTATCAATACCAAGTGAGAGCTAAAAGAGGCGAAAAGTATTCCGATTGGTCATCTCCATTCAATATAACGATAGATCTCCCGATACCTGATAGCGTGAAGAATTTAAAAATAGATTCTATCACTCCAACGAGTGTCGAGATCTCTTGGGACTGTGATATAGAGTATGTAACGGAATATGAGATCTTTAGAGAATCGGATGATAATGAAGTGCGAAACCTCGGTACAACAGTTAACAAGCACTTTATAGATACATCCGTTCAACAAGATAAAGTGTACACTTACAAAGTGTACGCTGTTAGAGGTGTCTCAAAATCATATTCACCAGCACAGGTATTAGCGATAGTGCCCCCAAACATTGTCTTGCCATGTGTGGATAATTTCATAATATTGAGTTGGGGTAGTGATTATGTTAGACTCAGCTGGTCCTATGGAAATCATGGTCAAACTGGTTTTGAAATATACAGGAAAGATGGAAATAATGGAAAATACAAACTATTAACACGTGTATCTGCCAATCAAAAATATTTTACCGACACAGGTTTAAAAAGTTCTACAAGATACTATTACAAAATCCGAGCTTACAACTCTGAAGGATTTTCAGATTGGAGCGTAGCAGTTACTACGGTAACAACTAGCAGTTTTTGATGATTTTTTCAGAGAAAAAGGTTAGCCTCTATTTAAAAAACACGCTACTTTATGCTGGGAATTGATTTCTATAAGTTCGGGAAGTTCACTTTTACATTTGTCAAAGGCATAAGGGCATCTCGGATGAAATGCACAGCCTGAGGGCAATGAAATTAGCGATGGAGGGCTTCCAGGTATTCCCTCCCTTAGTTTTTTATCTCCTATTTTAGGCAACGATTGGATCAGATGTTTGGTATAAGGGTGAAATGGTCTGGAAAAAATCTCATTCGTTGGACCTTCTTCTACTATCTTTCCAGCATACATTATTGCCATTCGAGTGGTAATTTGTGCATGGATACCCATATCGTGTGTTACCATAACAATAGTATTCTGAAATTCCCTTTGAATTTTTTTGAGTAATTGAATGACCGCTCTTTGAGCGACCACATCCAGAGCAGTAGTAGGCTCATCAGCCAAAATGATATGAGGGCGTAGAAGAGTCGCAAGAGCTATAACTGTTCGTTGACGCATTCCACCAGACAGTTGGTGAGGATAAACATCTAAAATTCTTGGGGAAAGTCCCAATTCTTTTAGGTGTTCACTTGCGAGTAAAAAATACTCTTTTCTATCCTTCCTTTTTGTATGACTTTCCAAGAACTCCAAAAACGTATCCCTAACTTTTTTTACAGGATTAAGAACATGCATTGATCCCTGTGGTATGTAAGATATATAAGACCATCGAAGTTTCTTAATTTTCCCTTCAGGAAACGAAAATACATCAACGTAATTTCCATTGATAAGGTAAAACAGTTTTCCTTCGATAAGTTGAAGCGGTGGCTCCAAACTAGCAAGAAGTGCTTTCAAAAGTGTTGATTTTCCACAACCGGATTCACCGGCAATACCATAAATTTCATTCTGAGGTATATTTAAATTAACACCATTAACTGCTTTAACAACTTTTTTCTCACCTAAAGATTCGAGAATATAAAAGGTTTTCAGATTTTCTGTTTTCAAAATCCCGTTCATTTCTTTACCCCCTGATAACTTCAAGATTCTGTTAACTAAAAGTATTGAAATCTATTAAAAACCTTATTATTCCTTAAATAGGGGACACCCCCACAATATCTTGATTCTATTAACTAAGAGTATTGATAAAAAAAACTTATTGCTTGTTAGGATAAGATTCCTCGTCACTATCGTTCCTCGGAATGACAAAAACAAGAAAAATGTCATCCCAAACGAACGTGATGTATTGTGTCATCCCGAACGAATGTGAGGGATCTTTTATCCTCAACTACTATTATTTCTTATACTTTTCAAAGACTTCAATAATAT
>Ga0209834_10000848_pt1 | contig 17955 bp, 14 predicted proteins | sample Mar14236cmmetaG_FD_184134 | JGI IMG/M metagenome (GOLD analysis project Ga0209834, IMG submission 184134) | Marine hydrothermal vent microbial communities from Guaymas Basin, Gulf of California to study Microbial Dark Matter (Phase II) - Marker... ...
GTGTTCTCAAAGGAAGCGAGTTTGTAACGCCAGTTGGTATAGCATACACTGCTTTCAAAAACATGGGGGCAGTTTTCTCAAGGGTAAGTGTTAACGGTGTTCCCATCAAACTCATGGGATTGAATGGCCGTTACAGTGTGATGCAGGTGTTGCTCCAAGCTGGATATTCCTTCTCTGAAATAGTGAATGAGAGTTCTGTGATTTTGGAGGTTAACGCTAAACCCCTGGTTAAAAAGGTTAAGGGATCGTTGGAAATACGTGTGAATGGTGAAAAAAAAGATTTTGATACCATTGTGAAAGACGGAGATAAGATCGAAATCAGAAAAAATGAAAATGCAAATGCGCTGAAATTGAGGGATGTAGTCGAACCAATAAGGGTTAGTATGAAAGGGGAAACTATAGAGATCTTTCCCGATGTGAAACTGAACGGTGATGTGGTGAATGATCCAGAAATTCCTTTGAAAGATGGGGACAAATTGGAATTTCCTGAGAAGGTATTGGTCTCAGACTTGAAGAAAAAGCTTGGATGGAGTTTTAAGATAATTCTCAACGGTGAGGAAAGAGAAGTGAAGGTTGGTAACATAGTTTTCATGAAAGGTGGAAAAACGCTGCAAGATAACGATGAAATCTCCCTGGGAGAGGAATTGACAGCTCGGATGATCGATCATCCAACGGTCATGGATCTTCTGAAAAATCTGGTGCCTTTTATGGAGGTAACGTTCAACAACGAGAAATTAATGATTCCTTCAAAGAGAGTGTTCGTGAAGAATTCTGAGGGATATTTGGAAGAGAATGCGACACTCTCACCGGATAATCCGATAACAGTGGAGCTCTCGGAGTCGAAACCCATAGTGGCTGATCTACTGAAGAGGCTGGATTTGGGAACTATCAAAAATTACGAGATCCTTAAGAACGGCAGAAAGGCTTCTTTCTCCGAAGAGATAAATGATGGGGATAACATAGTTTTTAGAACCTTCTGATACTCACTCTATTCCCAATTTTTCCATTTTGTAGTAAAGTGTTCGAAGTCCTATCCCCAGGAGTTTCGCCGCTTTCATCCTGTTTCCACCGGTTCTTTTCAGAGCCATAGTTATGATCTTTTTCTCGTATTCTTTTACCAGTTCCTTTAAAGTTCCCTTTTTCACGAAAGTTTCTCCCTTTTTGGACATTTCAAGGGGTGGTAGATGATGAGGCTCTATCATCCTCTCATCCATATCCATGTTTATCATAGCCCTTCCAAGAACATTTTCTAGTTCTCTTATGTTTCCAGGCCAATCGTAGGACAGTAGAATCTTCAACGCTTCTTGAGATATTCCTTCCACAGATCTTCCGTATTCTTGATTGAGTTTTCTTATGATATGAAACGTCAGAAGTGGTATATCCTTCCTTCTCTCCCTGAGAGGAGGCAGGTGTATTGGGAAAACGTTTATCCTGTAGTAAAGATCAGGTAGGAATTTCTCCTGTTCCACAAGCTCTTCAAGATTCATGTTGGTTGCCGCTATTATTCTGACGTTGACCTTCACGGGAGTGTTTCCACCAACTCTTATGAATTCTTTCTCCTCCATGAACCTCAAAAGTTTAGGTTGAACGTGTAAAGGCATCTTCCCTATCTCATCCAGAAAGAGCGTTCCACCATCTGCTTCCTCTATCAAACCTTTCTTACCACCCCTTCGTGCTCCTGTGAAAGCTCCCTCTTCGTATCCAAAAAGTTCTGATTCTATGATTCCCTCAGGTATGGCAGAACAATTGACACTGACGAATGGCCCTCTTCTTCTATCGCTTGCGTTATGTATCGCATGCGCAAACAGTTCTTTACCTGTTCCACTCTCTCCTATTAAAAGAACCGTCGCCGAAGTTTGAGCAACTTTTTTTGCCTGTTCTACAGCCACCTTCATCTTTTCACTGACGGCAACGATATCCTCGAAGGTGTACCTTGCACTCATTCTCCTGATGAGTCTCTTTGCTTCTTCCAATTCTCGTGTTAACTTGATGATCTCAGAGACATCGTGTATCACGGCAACGCTCCCTCTGAACTCTCCTTTCACGAAAAGTGGCGTCACGTTGACGATCACATCTTTCCTGTTAGGTCCCACCTTGAGTTTCGCACCGTATATGGGTTTTTTGATCTTTGCAACTTTCATGTGGATACTTTCTCCCTCTGCGATATCAACCGTTGCCGGTTTTCCTATGACATCACTTGGAAGAAGGCCCGTTATCCTCGTATACGCTTTATTGACGAGTACGATCCTTCCTTCAGCATCGGCAACGGATATGGCATCGTTAGTCGAATCTATTATTGCAGAGAGCATCGCTTCAACTTCCTTCAGATTTGTAACCTCTTCCGCCATTTTCTGAACACTTGTAATATCCCTGAAAACAGCCACGGCACCTATGATATTTCCCTCAGCGTCCCTTATGGGTATTCTGGAAGTTATTATCACGTTTTCTCCAACATTCTGAATCCTGTCTATTTCTGGTACTCCCGTTGAAAGAACGATATGAAGACGTGTATTTGGAATGGAATCGACTACATATTTACCCAGTACATCTTCTGGCCTAACGTTCAGAATGAGGGAGGCCCTTCTGTTCATGTAAGTTATCTTTCCTTCTTTATCGATGGCTATGATTCCTTCAACTATCGCGTTCAATACCTTTTCAAAGAGTTCCTTCTCCATGAATACCACTCCTCAAAAAGATTGATGATATCTTCCAGTAACAGATTTTCGGGTCTCTTCATGGGATCTATACCAAGTTTTTCGAGGATCGTTTCCGGCTTTTCGAACAGATCCTTGAGATTGTTTCTCACAGTCTTCCTCCTTCTTGAAAAGAGCCTGCCGAGAAAGAAGGAAAGAGCTTCGAAGTCTTCCACTTCTTTCTTCCTCTTAAGCAGCACAACCGTTGAATCCACTTGAGGGTTGGGGACAAAATGTGATCTGGAGACATCGAAGAGTTTCTCGACGTTACACACCACTTTCGAAAGGGCAGAGATGTATCCGAAATTTCTTGTACCGGGTCTTGCCAGGATCCTATCTGCCACTTCTTTCTGAACCATGATAACAGCGTAGGAAAATTTCGTTTTGAAAATCTTTTCGAGGATAGGTCCAGTTATATTGTACGGTATGTTCGAGACGAACTTGACATTCTCTGGAAGGGTTTTAACGTCAACTTTCAGGAAATCTTCGAAGAAGATTTTCACATTTTTATAATGAGAGAGCCTATTCTCCAGTAAAGGTTTGAAACGTTCGTCTATTTCGTAACCGATCACAACGGCTCCCGTTTTCGCCAATTCCTCGGTGAGTGTCCCGGCTCCAACCCCAATTTCTACGACGATATTATCGGGAGATATCCTCGATACCTCCACTATTTTCTTAGCGATCCTATCATCAGATAGAAGATGCTGACCCAAGCTCTTCTTGAGTTTTATGTTGTACTTTCTCAAAAGCTCTGATGTCTTCAAGAGACTTCCCCTGCTTTCAGATAGACTCGATAATCGATGTCATCGAAGATACCATCAACCCATTCATAATAAGATAGTCTTTCTTCATCTACCTTTCCTTTTGACAGTTGATCGTAGATATCGAGGAACCTCATTATGTGTTTTTTCACCCTGTTTACAGCGTAATCAACACTCGTTCCCGTCGTTATTATGAAAGCCCAATCACTCGATTGAGCGAGTAACAATTCCCTTGCCATTTGTTTCAAAGCTCTATCAATTAAAGGATCCTCCGTGTTTTCGAATTTTTCCACCATCTCAGTCATCTTTTCGATCATCTCGTGAACGTGAGGGTATATCCAGTCGTTCTTTCCATTCAACCACACTTCGTAATATCCATTGGCTCCCCAGGAAGAGGCAGCAGGGGTTACCATTTGGACAACGTCGAGTTTATCTATTATCTCTGATGGAGTGGCTAGCTTTATAGTGCTCTGTTCCTTCAACAGTCTTATGAACTCTTCAAGGAAGATAACCCCTTCGTACCACCAGTGACCGAATAGCTCTGCATCGAACGGAGCAACTATAATGGGTTCAACTCCCATCAGAGAGAATAGTCTCTCGACTTGCTTTACCTTCTTGTAGAGAAAATCTCTTGCATGTTCCTTTGCCACCATTCTGGCTTCATCTATGTCGTAAAGTTCTTTCCTAGAGAGATCCAAATCCTTGGACGTGATCTTATGGTACTTTATCCCCGTGTTCACCCGAACTCCAGATGGATCTATGTAAGGCTTTATATAATCGTACTCTCTATCAAAGCCTATATCCCTGTAGAACTCTCTGTAGCGATGATCGCCTGGATATCCAACTGTGGCGCTCCAGACTTGTTCACTCGATTCCGGATCCCTTGCGAAAGCGAAGATCTCAGAGGGTGTTATGATCGGTCTGTACACACCGTACCTTGGCTGATCGTCAGCGTACCAAAAAGCGTGAGAATCAACAAAGAAGTATTCAATACCGGCCTCCGCAAGGTATCTGTCCAACCCAAGGAAGTAACCACATTCGGCAAGCCATATTCCTCTGGGCCTTCTATCAAAATATTTTTCATAAGTTTTTATCCCCATCTCTATTTGAGCTCTCACAGCTTGAGGATATATCTCCATCAATGGTAAGAAACCGTGAGTTGCGTTGCAAGTCACAAGCTCCATGTAACCCCTTTCTTGATATTCTCCAAATGGTTTCAAAAGATCCCCTTTTAAGTCTTCTCTGAACACTCTTAGGATTTCTTTGAAGTATTCGAAGTAATACCTTGCCATTTTGTTCTTCTTCGGATGCTCAGATTTGGTTCTTTCCATCTCTTTCTCCGCCAGTACTATCAACTTTTCCATGTGCCTTTCAAATTTTTTCTGCATATCTTCAGAAGATAGCATCTCCATGAGTGGAGGGGTTATCGACATGGTTATCCTGAAGGGCACATCATCTTTTTCAAGCTTTCTGAACATCATAATCAACGGAATATAAGTCTCCATCATTGCTTCGAAGAGCCACCGTTCCTCCAGAAATTCATCGTACTCTGGGTGTTTTATATATGGAAGATGAGCGTGAAGAAAGAGTATCATGTATCCTTTCATAGTATCCCTCCACTTCTAACACTTTCCCAAAGGAACGCTCCTCCTCCTGAATACTCAACACCTTTTCCTGGAGATGAAACCCTCACTCTCTCGACAGGTTTGATGACAACTCCTTTGGACGGAGAGACACTTCTTCTTCTCTTCCTCAAGTCGTACCACCTTTCTCTATTGGAAGGTGATGGGGAATTGGAAGGTGTCCTTGCGACGTTCGATCTCATTAAAGGGACGAACTCCCCATAAGGGGTCTTATAACCAAGTTCCGCCAGATAATCGGTGTTGGGCATGGGGACGTTGATGTAGTAATTACTCGTATATCTTACATCGATGTAAGCTTCAAAGGTCCTGTGTGCGTTCTTTCCATCGAAGATAATATAAGTGACGTCGTGAACTCTAAGAACCACAGAACTTCCTGGCTCCAGATTTTCCACGATTTTTCTGGTCTCAGGTGACATATCCCAGTAAACGAAGAGCCAATTCGGGTTCACTGGCAAAAGAACCAGCTTATCTTTATTGTAGGTTTTTGGTAATTCTTTGATCTCCTCAACCCTTTTCTCCTCAACCTTGACACCAGGACTTGTGGCTGAGGATCTAGTCTCGGCGGTTTCTTTTTTCAGAAAATCTCTGATGGCACGTATGACTTCCCTTTTTTTCATAGATTTTCTCAATCGTACACCCAATTGTTTTGCAAATTTCTTCAAATCCTGTATTTTTGGGTTGGTATCGAGCCATGCCAGTATTTCCTCTTTCCTCTTCATGTCTTTTCCCCTCCTTTACATTTCATTGAAAGAATTATAACACAAGTTGTTTTTGGTTGTAAATCCATCAATCTCAAAGATTTTGATAAATATTTTCCAATAATTCCAAATAATAATATAGCATCGCGCGTAATTGCCATTAATAACTATGAAAATTCAAGGTGAAGGGGGATGTTATAATCACTACAGAGGTGTTTAGATATGCGTTTTACAGCGGATAGGATGCTGGGAAAGCTTGCAAAGAAATTAAGGCTTCTGGGTATAGATACAGAATATTTTAAAAACGTAGATGAAGAGGCAATACTTAAATTTTGCAAAGAAGAAGGGAGGATACTTCTCACAAGAGATAAAGAGTTGTATGAAAGAGCTCTTAAAAATAGCATCGAAGCTTTCCTTTTGAAATCCGATGATTGGAGGTCCCAATTAAAAGCGGTTCATGATAAGTTCAGAATACACGATAAACCTTACACAAGATGTTCTATATGTAACGCTCCATTGGTTAAGGTGGAAAAAGAGGCTGTGAAGGGTAAAGTACCTGAATATGTTTATCTAACCCAAGATGAGTTCTATGAATGTCCAAAATGTCACAGGATATATTGGAGAGGAACCCACGTTGAGCACATGGAAGAAGAATTGAGAAGGGTGTTGAAAAGATGAAAGATGTTATGGATCTTTTCCTGAAAGTTCAGGAGTTTTTGGAAAAAGGTTACAAAAGTAAGGCTATGAACGAACTTGCGAGCTTTTTAGCAGAGAACCTCAAAACGGATAAAGTTTTGATATTCCTTTACGAACCGATGAGGGAACTCTTCAGACTCGTGGGAGCGTCATCAAGCGAGTATGAAAGTTACATAGGAAAGCATAAGATACCTTCTCAAAAACTCAAAAACGGCGAGGATGAGATAAAGTTGAAAGACTTGGGTTTCAATTCTGAGGAAAAGGGAAGGATTCTGCCTCTGAAATTCGGAGAAGAGGATCTTGGTTTCATTCTCGCCGTTGGTCCTAGCATGCAAAACACCACGGACGTTCTGGAAAAAGTCGGAGGAGCTTTAAGATTTTTGGCAAAGTATCGATATTTAGAAGAATCCTTTCATAAGTATCAATTGATGTCGCGCTTCACAACTCTTTTTGAACACACCAGAGATCTGGAAGAATTGTATACGAAGGTTTTAAAAGTTGCCGTCGATGTTTTGGAAGCAGAGAGTGCAATGATATGGGAGAGAGAGGGTGAAGAGTACGTTCTGAAGTCTTACAGAAATTTAGAAGAGGATGCCATTTTGAGAAGAAGGGTAGAAGTTATCCATCCTTTTTTCTCAGAGTTCAAAGAGGGAACATCTTTAATACTCAATCCCGACATTTCTCTGGGATTGAATGACCTCATCGATTTGAAATTAAAATCCGTTCTGATATCCTCATACCGTGTCAACAACGAGATAAAAGGTCTATTCGTTTTTATAAACAAGAAAGAACGGAAAGGGTACAGACCTTTCAAGAAGTTCGATGATTTCGATGTTTCACTCCTTGCAGAGATAACCAGAAGGTTTTCTCTAGCACTTTCGAGGCTCGAATACTATGAAAGGTTGAAAGAGGAAGTAGAAAAACTTGAAGAATTGAGAAAACGTCATGAAAAACTCATAGAGGTGCAGAGAGATCAACTCATGAAGATGGAAACCGTGTACAACGTGAGTCAAGCGATGAGATCCAGTTACAGTTTAACCAACGTTTACAAGATTCTCCTTCTCGGATTGATAGCGAGCAGGGGTTTCAACTTCGATAGAGCTCTCCTTCTTCTCCGCGATACCAAAAGGCAAGTTTTGATTGGAAAATTGTGGGTGGGACCCAAGGATGAAGAAGAAGCGGTATCTTTCATGGAGAAAATGAGGCAGAGATCCTTGAAGTATGGTGATATAGTTCAATACTTCAGAGAAGAAGCCATGACGTTCGATGCGAGTAGTGACCTCACCCCAAGAATAGAAGGTAAAATCTTTCATTACAAGGGACATCCTATATTGGAAAGGGCGGTCCTCAGAAAGAGAATCGTTTACGTCAATTCCAGAATAATAGAAAGTTTTGGAGAGAATCTAAGAGACATTCTCGACATTCTCGAAACAGAAGAGTTCATAGTCATGCCACTGGTGGGAAGATGGGATACGTTGGGTGTCGTCATAATGGATAACCGCTTCACAAAGAGGAGTATTTCGGATTCCGACCTTGAAATTCTGAAACTTCTGTCGGAAAGTGCTGGACTTGCTATAGAGAACATCATGAATTACGAAGAGCTCAGAGAAAAGACGATTTCTCTCGAGAGACAAAAAGATCTCATAGATTATCTCAGAAGATTCAGTGAAAGTATCCTTCAAAATCTGGATGCCGTGGTGATAGTTCTTGACAGAGGTGGGAAGATACTCGAATGGAACAAAAAAGCAGAACTCGTATTCGGTTATCCCAGAGAAAGAATGATAGGATCGAGACTCGAGAATCTTGGAGTGGAATTTGAAAACATTCTCGCTGTGGCTTTGAAGGTTTTTGAGACGAAGGAAACGATAAGTATGGCCAACTACATGTTTACAATGGAAAGGGAAGAAAAATACTTCGATATAAGATTTTCTCCTCTCTGGAACCCATCCGGAACGCACATAGACGGCGTGATAATAACTTTCGAGGATGTAACGGACAGGTATAAGATGGAACAAGAGAGGAAAAGACAGGAAAAGCTCTCCGCTCTGGGTGAAATGGCTGCAAGAGTTGCTCATGAGCTCAGAAATCCTATATCTGTGATAGGTGGTTTCATAAAGAGGATGAAAAAACACATAGATGAGCCCGAAACTCTGGCGAGGTACATAGAAATAGTTCTGAATGAGCTGGAACGGTTGGAGAGAATCGTTAGTGAAATCCTCGAATTCAGTAGAGAAGCGAGAAAGTTGGAATACACGGAGTTCAACATAAACGATCTAGTGAGGGAAGTCTACACCCTTTTCGAAGATCCTATAAATAAGAAGAATATAAAATTCCAGTTCGATACGAGAAGAGAAAACATAACAGTTTTTGCAGATAGAATAAGGATAAAACAGGTTCTCATAAATCTCATACAGAACGCTATAGACGCCACACCTGAAAATGGTAATATAAGAATTAAAACGGAAGATATGTTTGAAAGGGTTCGTGTATCCGTGTGGAACAGCGGATCGTCAATTCCAAAGCATATACAGGATAAGATCTTTCAGCCCTTCTTCACGACTAAGATTCAAGGGACAGGACTGGGGTTATCGATATGTAAAAAGATCGTGGAAGACGAGCACAACGGCTCCATATGGGTGGAAAGTGATGAAGAAGGAACCGGCTTTATCTTTGAAATTCCCAAAAAAGGAGAGTGAGAAAATGGGAAAGAGGATTTTAATAGTCGAGGATGAACCCAACATGAGGTTGTTGATAAGGGAAGAACTGGAAGAAGAAGGGTACGATGTGGAAGAAGCATCGAATGGTGAAGAAGCCTTGGAGAAGTTCAAAGAGACCGAATACGACCTCGTAACTATAGATATAGAGATGCCTGGCATGAATGGATTAGAACTTGCAGGAAGAATCAGGGAAATGAAAAAGGATGCGAAGATAATCCTCTTAACAGCATACTCTCATTATAAAGGAGATCTATCATCTTGGGCAGCCGATGCCTATATCATAAAATCCATGGATTTCCAGGAATTGAAGGATACGGTGAACAAACTATTATCGGAGTGAACGGGAGGTGGCGAATTTGGATTACAAGGAAACGTTGAATCTTCCAAGAACGAAATTCCCAATGAAAGCGAATCTAACAAGGAAAGAGAAGGAAATCTTGAAAGCATGGGAGGATATGGATATTTACAATTACGTTTTAAAAACCAGAGAGGATCATCCTCTCTTTATTCTACACGATGGGCCACCATACGCAAACGGTCATATACACCTTGGAACGGCCATGAACAAGATATTGAAAGACATTGTGATGAAATACAAAACCATGAGAGGATACAAGGTACCTTACATACCAGGTTGGGACACACATGGACTTCCCATAGAACACAGGGTATCTCAAGAATTGGGAGAGAAAGTGAAGAATATGACACCTTCTCAGATAAGAGACGTGTGTGAAAAGTTTGCGAGGAAGTTCGTTGAGATACAGAAGGAAGAATTCAAAAGGCTTGGAGTCAGGGGAGATTGGGAAAATCCATATTTAACCTTGAGCCCAGATTACGAAGCCAAGATTCTGAAGATATTCAATTCCTTGGTGAAAAGCGGAAACGTCTACAGAGCCAGGAAACCCATTTATTGGTGTCCTCACTGTAAAACAGCTTTAGCAGAAGCTGAGATAGAATACTACGATCATACCTCACCTTCCATATACGTCAAGTTCCGCATGAAGGATGAGGAAAACACTTACATCTTGATATGGACGACCACTCCATGGACATTACCTGCAAATGTAGGAATAGCAGTTCATCCAGAATACGATTACGTTTTGATTTCTGTAAATGGAGAAAAATGGATTCTGGCAAAGGATCTTCTGAAAAATTTCATGAAAGAGCTCGAGATAAAGGATTACAAGGTACTTAAAGTCTTCTCTGGGAAAGAACTCGAAGGTAAAAAAGCTATCCATCCGCTTTACGATAGAGAATCTCTCGTGATACTAGCAGATTACGTCGCCATGGATACGGGAACAGGATGTGTTCATATAGCACCGGGCCATGGTGAAGAAGACTACATCTACGGACATCTGAAATACAATCTTCCCGTTTTATCACCCGTCGACGATGAAGGTGTCTTCACGGAAGAAGCTGGAAGATACGCGGGTATGTTCATAGAGGATGCCAACGAGGAGATAATAAAGGATCTGGAGGAGAAAGGAGCACTTCTGAAATACTCCAAGGTTACGCATTCCTATCCGCATTGCTGGAGATGTAAAAATCCTGTTATGTTCAGAGCGGTGAAACAGTGGTTCATTTCGATGGATGAAAATGACCTGAGAAACAAGGTTTTGGAAGAGATAGAAAACGTTAAGTGGATTCCTGCGTGGGGTGAGAACAGGATAAGGTCCATGGTGGAAGAAAGACCAGATTGGTGTATCTCAAGACAGAGAGTTTGGGGAACACCAATACCGGCTTTCGTCTGTGAAGATTGCGGAGAAGAGATTCTGGATCCAAAAATCATCGAAAAATTCATCGAAATAGTTGAAAAAGAAGGAACGAACGCCTGGTTCAAAATGTCTGAGAAAGAACTGCTACCGGAGGGTTACAGATGCCCCAAATGTGGTTCCACCAATCTTAAGAAGATGATAGATACTCTGGATGTCTGGATAGATTCGGGCTCATCCTTCGAATATGTACTGAGCAAGGAAGACCACAGGTTCCCAGCTGATATGTATCTTGAAGGGAGCGATCAGCACAGAGGATGGTTCCAATCCTCCATATTCCTATCGGTAGCCTACAGAGGGAAGGCTCCTTACAGAGAGGTTCTAACCCATGGATTCATAAAAGATGAGTTGGGAAGGAAAATGAGTAAATCCCTGGGAAACGTCATAGATCCCATGGAAGTTGTTGAAAAATTCGGTGCCGATGTTTTAAGGTTGTGGTTATCTAGCAGTGACTACTTCGATGATATAAGGATCTCGATGAAGATAGTGGAGCAACAGGCAGAGGTCTACAGGAAAATAAGAAACACGATAAGATTCATCCTGGGGAATCTTCATGACTTCGATCCTGTGGAAGACAAGGTTGACTTCAAGGATCTTCTACCCATAGACAAGTGGGCACTCTCCAGACTTCAAAGGATCATTAAGGAAGTGACAGAAGCCTATGACAGATACGAATTTTCAAGGGTCTACAACATGATGAATAGATATTGCTCTGTGGAGCTCAGTTCCATCTATCTCGATATCATAAAAGATAGATTGTACGTTGAAGCAAAGGACTCTATATACAGAAGATCTGCCCAGACTGTACTTCACGAAATTTTAATTTCCCTGACAAAGATGTTAGCTCCGATTCTAACGTTCACCGTGGAAGAGGTTTATCAGTATTTCCATGAAAAGGATAGAAAATACAAGACAGTACAAGCTGAGACATGGCCTGAATACAAGGAGGATCTCGTTGACGAGGAAATTCTAAACCTGTTTGATGCCCTTCTAAGAGTCAGAGAGGACGTGTTGAAAGCTTTAGAGGAAGAGAGACAAAAAGGTCTTATAGGTCACTCTCTAGATGCCAAAGTCTCCATAAAACCCAAGAATGAAAGAATTAAAAAGGTTCTGGAAAGCTCATCTTCTTTCCTGGAGGAATTCTTCATCGTTTCTCAAGTTGAGATATCAAACGATGTGGACGGGATCGAAGGTGAAGAAGTCGTGGTGAATGTTGAAAGGGCCAATGGCAGGAAATGTCAAAGATGCTGGAAATATCACCCGGATGTTGGGAAGGATCCAGAATATCCGGATGTGTGTCCAAGATGTTCCGCCGTTCTGAGGGGTGAGAGAAGATGAGCGAAGTTGCAACGCTCAGCCTGTCGAATCTCATAGCAACCGCTTACAGTATGAGAGCAACGGACGTTCACATATCGGTGGGATGTCGCCCTGTGTTCAGAATAGACGGTAAACTCGTTCCTCAGAGAAATTACCCCATAATGAACAAAGAAATGATAATGGATCTGCTGAGGGATCTGTTTGCTCAGTTGAGAATAGACCCTTCCAAGAAGAAAGAATGGGATTTTTCTTTCACAGTTGGTGATGCCATAAGAGTGAGAGGAAATTTCTTTTACGAAAGGAGGAATCCCGCTGTTGCTTTCAGGCTTATTCCAAAGAAGATAAGAACTTTCGAGGAATTGGGACTTCCTGAAATACTCAAGGATTTCGCTAGTTCTAAGTATGGCTTGATACTCGTTGCGGGACCAACGGGGAGTGGAAAATCCACAACTCTCGCTGCGATGATAGATTACATCAACGAGAACAATCCGTACCATATCATCACGATAGAAGATCCTATAGAATATGTCTTCACGAACAAGCAATCGATAATTCATCAGAGAGAACTTGGTCAAGACACTGAATCTTTCCTTGACGGGTTGAAATACGCTCTGAGACAGGATCCAGACGTTATACTCGTTGGCGAGATGAGAGATCTGGATACCATGGCTCTGGCTTTGACAGCCGCCGAGACGGGTCATCTGGTTCTTTCAACGGTCCATACGAATTCAGCCGCATCGGCACCTGAACGAATAATAGATGTCTTTCCTGCCCACCAGCAAAAGCAGATAGCGATACAGCTTGCCAACACACTCATCGCCGTCATCTATCAAAGGCTTCTTCCAAAGGCTACTGGGATGGGATTTACCCCCATTCTTGAGATAATGGTGGGAACACCGGCTGTTAAGAATCTTATAAGAGAGAACAAGCTCCATCAGCTTGAATCCGTGATACAAGCGAGTGCAAAGCATGGAATGGTACTGTTCGATGACGCCCTGATAAGTGCTTACATGAAAGGTTTAATAACCAAGGAAACTGCCCTCGAATTTGCAAGAAACCCTGAAGAGGTGAAAAGGAGGATTGGTTTCTGATGAAGCTTCAGGATCTTTCAAGATACATGGACAGCATCAGAGAAAGAATGAAGGAATTGGAAAACAGCTTTGCAGAGAAGCTCTCTGCCGATGAGATAAAAAGGTTGTCTAAGGAATATACAAGATGTCAAGAAATTCTGGAAACCTACAAAAAGCTCCTTGATCTGGAAGAAGAGATAGAACTCTGGAAAGAGGAAGATATGGATGAAGCCATGAAGTTGGAGAGGAAAAAAGAGAAGTTGTTCCAGCAGTTCCTCCTACTTCTACTTCCCGAGGAAAAACTCAGAGGCAACGTGATAATGGAGATAAGGGCGGGTGCTGGAGGAGAAGAAGCGGCGCTCTTTGCCAGTGACCTGTTCAGAATGTACTACAAGTACGCTGAAAAGAAGGGATGGGAGGTTGAGATCGCAAGTTTCAACGAAACGGATCTTGGAGGATTCAAAGAAATAGTGTTTTTCGTCAAGGGGAAAGATGCGTTCAGAAGGTTGAAATATGAAAGTGGTGTTCACAGGGTTCAGAGAATACCTGTGACAGAATCTGGAGGCAGAATTCACACATCAACGGCAACGGTTGCAGTACTTCCAGAAGTGGAAGAGGTGGAGATCGAAATAAAACCTGATGACTTAAAAATAGAGACTTTCAGAGCATCTGGGAAGGGTGGTCAATACGTCAACAAAACTGAATCTGCTGTGAGAATAACCCACATTCCAACGGGTATAACAGTTTCATGCCAGAATGAAAGGTCTCAACACCAAAACAAGCAAACAGCTTTGAGGATTCTAAGGGCGAGACTTTATCAATTGTACAAGAAGAAAGCTCAGGAAGAGATATCAGCTGAAAGGAAAAAACAGATAGGCACAGGTGACAGGAGTGAGAAGATAAGAACCTACAATTTCCCTCAAAACAGAGTAACAGATCACAGGATAAACTACACATCCTACAGACTGGATGAGATTTTAAACGGAGATCTCGACGAAATCATAAATAAGCTTCTTGAAAAAGAGCTCATGGATATTATGGAAAATACAAAGATAGCGTGAAAGTGGGCTCGATCTATCCCCTAGACAAGATAATGTGGAGTTAAATGGCTGGAGTGGTTTGAGTCTTCTTCCTTAAGTTTCGCCACCCGGATGTTTATTTTTCCGTGATTTCCTGAGGCGTCTCTGTCATTCGAAAGTGTTCTTAGTTGGTGTTTTGTTAAACTCATACTCAACGAAGGGAGAAATCATAGAGCTTGATAACCTTTACATCAGAATGCATTAAAAAAGCCCGCATGACGCGGGCCTTTTATATCTTGTATCTCCTCACAGTTTCTCTTAAACCTTCTATCCTCTCTCTTACAGTTTTTACAGAACTTGTGATTTCTTCTGAGCTCGCGTTGACTTCCTGTATCGATGCGTTAACACTCTGAATGGAAGACGTTATCTCCTGAATCACATTGGAATTTTCCGTCATAGCTTTCGTTATTTCATCTACAGCTGCCGTCTGTTCTTCAACGGAGGCCGCTATGTTCTCGAGCATTTCTGTGATTCTCGTTACAGAACTTATGATTTCATTCAGTTTTCCTCCCGCTTGATCTGCAAGACTCGAACCTTCTTCAACGAGCTCTCTCACTCTATCCGACACCTTCACAGCTTCTTCTGCGATTCCTCTTATCTCCTCCACAACTCCCCTTATCTTTTCTGCCGCCGTTCTACTCTCCTCAGCAAGTTTCCTTATCTCGTCAGCAACAACGGCGAATCCTTTTCCAGCTTCCCCAGCACGTGCCGCTTCTATTGCCGCGTTCAAAGCGAGAAGATTCGTCTGTTCAGCGATAGCCGTTATGGTATCCACAAATCCTGTTATATCCTCAGATCCTTTCTGGAAACTATCCACAACCTTTTGGATATCCTCTGTAACGCTCGTTATGTTTTTCATGGACTCTATAACCTTTTGTATTATCTTTCCACCATCTTGAGCCAGCTCGCTGCTTTTAGAACTGAAAGTTGCCGCTTCTTGCGCGTTATCAGCTATGCTTTTGGTTGCTGCGGATATTTCTTGGGTTCCAGCTGTTGTTTCCTGAACACTTGCGGAAATATCTTCAACCCTGTGTGAGATATCGTTCATACTGCTCGTTATCTCGGATATGGAACTAGCGATCTGTTCTATGGATGTGGTTATACTGTCCATCTCACTTGAAATTTCCTCCGTGTTATGCTGTATGTCCTTCAAGTTATCCCTTAAATACTCTATGGCGTGCTTGAAGGAGTTTATCAATCTGGATATCTCATCCTTACCCTTTTCCTCTTCGATCTCTAATGTTAGATTGTTTTCCTTCAACCTATCAGAAGCGTTCATAAGAAGTCCCAGTTTCCTGAACACTCTGAGAACGATCAAAACTGAGACCAATGCACCTACTATTAAAACGACAAGAGGTACGATCAGCATGACAAGAGATATTTTCTTCATACTCTCATCCATGTACTCTATCGACTTCTTCATATCTTCCTTCGCTTTCTTATCCATCGCTTTCGCAATATTCACAACATCCGTCATCACCTTGTCTATCTCATCGAGAATACTGGCAGTCTCTTCAGCTTTTGCATCTTTCAATGATTTTTCCAGGCGGTTGAGCAGATTATCTATTGCTTTGACCTGCTCCTCTATGGATTTGGTATCTATACCAAGACCTTTTAAGGAAGCAATCCTCTCTTCCAGTATCTTCTTGGTACTGTAGATATCTTCCTTTTCCTTGGCTCCTCTCTTTATGGTGAACTTTGCAACGGCATATTTCAGATCGTTTGCTTCCATCAGAAGATAAGAAACCTCATCAGAAATCAACTCCGCACGCGTTATGTTTCCTTTTATATCTTCCTTCATATCTCCAAGGTAATTAAGTACGAACAAACTCGCAATCCACATAACAACAATTGGGATCACCACGAGAAGAACCATCTTGATTTTGAGGTTCATGGCTCATCCCTCCTTTACAAAAAAACTTTTGCTTCTGATACCGAAGCAATAGGCCTGATCCTTATTTTTCATTATGATTTTTGAGCCTGATATCAGTGCTTCAAGTAGGGAAGAAGGGCCATCTGTCTTGCCCTTTTTATAGCCACCTTCAACATTCTCTGATGTTTTGCACAATTTCCATTTATTCTTCTTGGAGTTATCTTCGCTTTATCCGTTAAGAACTCCTTCAAGAGTTTAACATCCTTGTAATCAACATAATCTATCTTCAACTCACATAACTTGCATTTTTTGACCTTTTTCCTTCTCCTTCTAACAGGCATCTGGTCTCCCTCCTTCAAAATGGTGGTTCGTCGTTCATGAATTCCTCTCCAAACATATCTTCTCCACCAATTTCTTTATCTTCAAGAGGTTTTTCTTCTTCTGCTACTTCCGGTTCTTCAACCACAGGTTTTTTGTCCATGAACCTCACAACGTTCGCCAGAACCTCTGGTGTAACCCTTTTCTCTCCCGTTGATGTCTCCCACCTTCGCATTCTCATTTCACCTTCAACCAATATTAACCTCCCCTTTGTCAAGTACGTTCTTACGAATTCTGCAAGTTTACCGAATGTCACGACTCTGAAGAAATCCACATCCTGTGTCTCTTCTGTAGCGTTCTTTCTTGGAATCCTGTCGACAGCTAATGTAAAAGTTGATACGGGAGTTCCCGTTAATGTATATTTCTCTTCAGGATCCCTGACCAACCTACCAATGAGGATGATCTTGTTATAGAAAGACATCAGGTCACCTGCCCACTTTTTTCTTTCTTTTTCGCTTTTCTTTCCTTCTTCTCGATATCGAACCTCCTGAAAGTCTGCCATCTGAATATCTCAGGTGTTATCCTGTAAAACTCTTCCAAGTTGTTCACCGTGTCTCCAGGCGCTCTAAAGAGTATCACCGTGTAATCTCCTTCCAGAAATTTCTTGATCTTGTAAGCGAGCTTTCTAACGCCCCATCTGTCCACGTTCTCGATTTTTCCTTTGACTCTCTCCTCAATGATGTTTTTGACTTTTTCAACCAGTTTTTCTCTTTCTTCCTCAGGTATGGTTGGATCCATGATGAACATGGTTTCATAAACTCTCAACTCTTCCACAGTAGCACCTCCTCCCACGGTCTTTTGGCCCCACAATAACATGTGGAGCGGGAGCACAGAAGCTATTATACACGATGGAATTCTTACACTACGGATAAAACTATTTGACACACGCGTGAATGAACTCTCCCGTTTTTATGAACTCCTCAAATCCTTTCAAACATATCGGTCGCTCCAGAGGACACTTGGATAGGAAGTTCATGAAATCTATGAGTCTTTGTGCTACGTCATCGTCCATGTTGAAGAAGATCTCCCATGCCCCCCTTTGAGCTTTCTCTTTATCAAGGAATAGAACTTCTACCAAGAAATTGACGAGATTATCGAACCTCTCCTTCTCGATCTCCGCCATCTCTTTTCCTTTCTTGGTCAAAGATATCGGACCTCTTGTAACGTAATCTATGAGTTTTTTTCTTGCAAGTTCTTCCAAAGCCTGTTTTGCCGATGGCATCTTCACTTTCAAAAATTCGGATACCCTCTTGAGTCT
>Ga0209834_10000849_pt1 | contig 17953 bp, 17 predicted proteins | sample Mar14236cmmetaG_FD_184134 | JGI IMG/M metagenome (GOLD analysis project Ga0209834, IMG submission 184134) | Marine hydrothermal vent microbial communities from Guaymas Basin, Gulf of California to study Microbial Dark Matter (Phase II) - Marker... ...
CACTAATCTTTCCTTCTACTGGATTTTCCAAGCTTCTTGAAAAATAACGACGAAAAACTCTTCGCCTCCTCCTCGAGATCCCCTATCTCCTCTTCAGACACTTCTTTCAAAACATGAGCTGAGTTCTGCGCAACTAAGACAAAAAAGTAAGTTTCAAGGATTTTAACAAGAACGATAGCCGTTCCTCTGTCAATATACTTTCGGTCCAGAATTTTAATATTTCTGGAGCCCTTTCTGGGGAAACGCTTTGTAACAAAATAATATATAACTATTAGCAAAACAACAAGAATCCCAAGAGCAAGTGAAAACTGAATTATTAGGGTCTCTATTGACTCCCCACCCTTCACTCTATCCGACTTTCTGAAGAGCCTCAATGACTCGGCTGTGTTGAAAGGGTTTCACGATGAAATCCTTTGCTCCGGCTTGAATTGCTTCCACCACCATCGCTTGTTGGCCCATCGCGCTACACACGATTATCTTCGCATTTGGATCAATCTCTTTAATTTTCTTAATCGCTTCAATACCGTTCATCTCCGGCATGGTGATATCCATAGTCACAACATCTGGCTTCAATTCTTTGTACTTTTCAACTGCATCAACACCATTGGCAGCTTCACCTACAACTTCGTAACCTCCCTTACTTATGATATCTTTTAACAACATTCTCATGAAAGCTGCATCATCGACTATTAGAACTGATTTTGCCATCACCATACCCCCTTACTTGAGTTCTGAAATAGCTGTGAGCTCACCAAGGATTTGGTCAACACTCAAATACACTATCAATTTCTCATCTTTCCTGATTATTCCTTTAGATTTCTCTCCAAATTTTTCAACTTTTGACACTTGCTCGACCTCTGCATCGGAACATCTCAAAACTCCTCTCACGCTGTTAACTAAAAATCCAGCTTCTATGTCTTCCCAGTTCACAACTATCACGTTCCACGTCTGTTCCGAAGCATCGTCATCTAAGCCAAGGCATTTACCCAGATCAATAACGGGTACTATTCGACCTCTTAAATTAGTTACACCCTTTATTGTTTGCTTTGATCTTGGAACGGGCGTTATTTCAGGTTTTTCTATAACCATTCCAACGTACTCCACATCGAAAGCCATATCCTGTTTACCCACTTGATACACAAGAACTTCGAATTCATTGTTCATTGATGTGAAGTGCCCCCTCTCTTAAATAATGTTTGTAACATCGAGAATGAGTGCGATGCTACCATCTCCTAATATTGCTCCTCCACTGAATTCCTTAACATCAAGGAACAACTTACCAAGTGATTTTATCACTATGTCTTCCTGCCCTATTAGCGCATCAACAATTATTCCATGTTTCTTATTTCCTACCTTCACTATGACTGCATTCATGGATTCCCCGGCCTTGTCGTGAGGGATCTGAAGCGTTTCCCACAATTTTGTAATGGGGATGATCTCTCCTCTTATTACGATAACCTCGCGGTCCTGAATATTTTGGATTTCGTCGTGTGAGATACTAAGAGTACTGTCTATATTTGCAATGGGTATTGCGTAAACAAGGGATCCCACCCTCACTAACAGCGCCTGTATTATAGCAAGTGTAAGGGGTAAACGTATTGAAATCGTAGTTCCTTTGTTTGGAAGGCTTTCAATGCTCACGTTTCCATTTAGCGATCCTACCACGTTTTTGACTACATCCATTCCCACACCTCTACCAGATACTTCGCTTGCTTCATCTTTCGTGGAAAATCCCGGTGTGAAAAGAAATTCAAATATCTTTTCATCAGAATAGCCCGCAGCTTCTGATTCTGTCACCAATCCCCTCTCAATGGCGTGTTTCAGAACATCGTTTTTGTCTATCCCTCGACCATCGTCCTGTACTTCTATGACTACGTTGTTACCTTCATGATGCGCAGAAAGCACTACATTTCCCGTAGGTGGCTTCCCAAGTGCAAGCCTTTCCTCTTTGGATTCAATTCCGTGGTCAATTGCATTTCTTATCAAATGAAGAAGAGGTTCACCTATTTCTTCCACGAACGTGCGATCAAGCTCTGTTTCTTCGCCCTTTATGATAAAATTTATTTCCTTTCCAAGTTGCTTCGAGAGGTCCCTTACCATTCTCGGAAATCTGTTGAAAACGAACGCCACTGGAACCATCCGTACTTTCATGACGATGTTTTGTAGATCAAGCGTTATTCTGCTGAGTTGCGATAGACTCTCGTCTACGTCTTTGATATTGTATCTTCTGAGTGTGTCAATGATTCTGCTTCTCGATATGACTAGTTCCCCCATCAAGTTCATCAGTGTATCCAATTTGTCTATGTCAACACGGACGGTTTGTGTTAATCTACGTTTCTTAGTATTAGATTCAGATTTTTCTGGGTTTTCAGTCTTGGTAATAATCTTCTCGGTGTGAACTTTGTTAGCGCTATCTGAACTCACTTGTTTCACCTCCGTGTTTTGAATGACTACGTTTTCGATCTCGGAGATGGACATCAGCGCATCTCTAACTTCTTCCTTTTTCTTGTCACGAATAACTATGATAATTTCGAAATCCCTGTCAAACTTCTCCTCTTCCAGCTCTTCAACAGGCGGAGAACACAAGAGAATTTCCCCACCAATCTGTTCAATTTTTTGAAATACCATATAGGCTCTAACTGCTTTGAATACAGTTCCCTCTTCGAGTATAACCTTCAGATAGTACGCTTCAAAACCTTTAGATACGGCGGATTCTATAACTCTTTTCACAGAATCGTCGATTTCCAGTTTTCCCTGAAATGCGTGGGATTCCTCAGTTTTACCCTCCGCTTCCTCTGGTTTATTCACTTCTTTTCGTCGTTCTGAGATCTGTGAGAAGCTCGCTATTAACTCGTCAAGATCAAAATCCTTCAGAGATTCGTTACCGCTTTCAATAATGGATTTCAGCATTTTATCGAGGACATCGATTCCCAGGAACAATTTATCCAAGAGGGTATCGTCTATCTTTAAGTTTCCAGACCGCACCATATCCAATACCTGTTCCATTTTGTGGCATAGCTTAGTCATCGAATCAAACCCCATGGTTCCAGCCATTCCCTTTAATGTGTGGAGTGCTCTGAAAGTCTCGTTTACCGCCTCAGTGTCTTCTTTGTTCCTTTCCAATTTCAAAAGCGAATCGTTCAGAGCCTGGAGATATTCCTTGGTTTCATCTATGAAGATGCTGAGATATTGCTCATTCATCGACTCTGACCTCCTCGGCGCGTTTTGAATTATTATATCACAGGTAGCTTGAAGATATATCTCCTTAACATGTCCATCGCTGTTGAGACAACTCTTGATCTGAACATGTTTCGCTCTTGTGGGTAAAATATTCTCTTAATATAACTCTTTTTTCCATCCCAGAGACAGATAAAGGCAAGACCCACAGGTTTTGCCTCGCTTCCACCAGATGGACCGGCAATTCCAGAAATTGCAACTGATAAATCGCTGTTAATCATATTTTTAACTTTCTTCGCCATCTCAAAGACACACTCTTCACTAACTGCCCCATGTTGTTCTATTGTTTGCTCCCTGACCTTCAAAATATTCGTTTTCACGCTATTGTCATACGCAACGACAGCTCCCTTAAACACTTTGGAAGCTCCTGGAACGCTGACTATTTTAGCTGCCAAAAGTCCTCCAGTGCAAGATTCAGCCGAGCTCACAGTAAGTCCAGATGCTTCTAATCCTCGAACAACAACTTCTTCAAGAGTTGCATTATCAAAACCAACGAAGTGTTCATTAATTTTAGCGATTACTTGTTCAGAGAATTTCTTGAGTTCAGCAGAGTATTCGCTGGGTGCATATAGCCGCAATTTCACGCCATCGGTGTGAGTTGCCTGAGTTGCAACTTTCAGCCACTTCGGAGTTGGTAATTTCTGCACTAACTCATCCAAGCTCGCCTCGGGAATACCAAAGAACAACATGTTTATAGAGCAATTTCTTTTGTCTGATAGCTTTGATAAGACGCTTTCAAGCATCGGCTCCATCTCTTGAGGAGGCCCGGGGAGCAGAATTAGGATGACATCACCATCGCGAATGAGCTGACCTGGAGCAGTTCCTACAGGATTTTCAATTAACTCTGCGTTTTCTATCACCATGGCTTGCTTCCTCGTGTTAGCGGGAGCTTTATGAAATTTAGAGATCTTTTCTTTGATGCGATTCTCCAGTGCTGGATCGAACAGAAGCTTTCTGTTCAAAGATCTTGCGACGGCCTCACGTGTTAGATCATCCTTTGTCGGACCAAGTCCTCCACTCACGACTATTACAGTTGAGTCTTCAAAAGCTTCGCAAATGGCTTTTTCGATCGACTCAAGGTCATCTCCTACAGAAATACTCCTGGCAACAGAAACTCCCGTCTCAGTGAGGCGTCGACATATGTGCTGGGCGTTTGAATTTATTATCAAGCCTTCGACTATTTCACTGCCGGTTGTTATAACCGTTGCTTTCCTCATTTTATGCACCTCCGTCTGCAGTTCTGACTGCAACGATTACTTCAATGTGAATTTGACTGATACAGCGTTCTCAGAGAGAACAACACTGTCGAAATCACAGATGTCTTTCAAATCATTCTCAGAAATATCAGCTGGGACTTCACCTTGAAATATCAATGTGACGGTGTAGATTCCGTTATTCAGCAAGTAGGAGTAGTCAAACATTTTGAAAATCTTTACAGGTTCATAAACATACCAATCAAGAAGATCTTCCAGTGTATCTGGAGGATATCCATAATCGTAGTAGTAGTTTTCTATTCCGTATTTGAATTCATCAAGCAAGTAAGGTATATCTATATCCAACCTGTAGTAGAACTTTTGTATTGTAATGCAATCATTCGTGACACGGATGTCATCCACGAATGACTCGATCTGATCGTAAGCCATCTCTTCGCTCATGTTCTGAGGTATTTCACCATACACGCTGACTGTGACTAACCATCCAAACTCGTCTTCCTCTACATTGTAGTCAATATTGTCGGATACTGGCTCCAGTTGCGACAACTCTTTCAGTAGTTCTACTTTGTTTCTCGGAGGACCATCCAAGGATTCCTCATCAACACTATCTAAGAACGTCACAATCTCATTGATAATATCCATTTGTTCTGATTTCACAGGAGGTACTGGGATTTCGAGTTCCTCCTCTAAGATCTCTCCAACGAGTTGTATGGGTAGGGTCGCTTTGGTGATAACATTCCCGTCGTCAGACACATAAGTGTAGAACAATACATCTCCTGATCCCTCTGTGTACTGTGATGAAATGTAAACGTAATCCAACATGTTCTCTGGAAGCTCTGATTTGAAAATCGTTATGTCTTTTTTCCCTGCACTAATTGCAATAACACCAGCGCCGCCTTGTTTAGGAATACTGATGAATCCTTTCTCAGACTCAGAGATGAACGAGTCTCCCGACTCTGATATTTCCATTCCTGTGGATTCTTGTAACCAATTGACAAATGCCTTCACGCTGTCTTGCGGAATTTCAAATGAAAAACATATTTTTGATTGGTCATACGTTCCGGATAGAGACGAAACGATGTTGTAGATACCAAATTGTTCTAACTGATGCATCAATCTGACAAGGCTTCTCACATCAAAATCAAAACCGATTTCTTCAATCAAAGAGAAGAAAAACATATTCTGCAGGAACAAAATTACCGCTGGTTTGTTGATAACCGCAAATCTTTCATTAAGAGCTCTTCTCTTGAATTCATGCAGCTCCCAATCGGAGTAAGATTTTTTCAGAGTTGCAGAAATTTCAATATTCTGATCAATTATGGAAAAGGCTATCTCTTCTGAGTTGCATCTTCCGGCGTTCAGACCAAGAAAATGTAATAATATTCCTAGTAGTGGTATTGCTCTGTTCTCAATACGAAGAATGGAGTTGCCTTTGGCGGGAGCGATGAGATCCTCTTCTCCCTTCAGCGCTGCGATTATCCTTGTGATTTCGGTATAATTCATCGAGAAGTAGGTGAGTTCCCCTGATTCGATAACCATAACAGGGAATCCCTCGTAATCATATGTTTCTACAGGATGTTCGTTGATGACCGTGTGTCCAATTTTTTGTAGCTGCGAAGTTATCCACTCTGACTCATTGGTTGCGAGAGATATTTGGAGAGATGGGAGAAGATACACAAAACCTTCGTCTGAAAACAGTTCACTAATCTCAGATGGATCCAAGATTAGCTCTAATAGCATCTCAGGATCAGAAAAAGAAAGTTTTCCGAAAATGTAGAACTTTGAATTTGGACTTACCGTGATTCCAAATGCTTCAAATAAATCTGGTGTCAGCTCCTCAAGTTTGTAGAGGTTCTCAATTGATATGATGAAATCCACAGATTCTGGTATGAAAGCGAAAGTCGCAATGCTTACAAGGAGAAACAAGCAAATAATGGCGGCCCTCTTCATGAGGTAATCCCCCCTATCCAAGAATTGTGGGATGTTTCAAAAAGTCCCACTCTCCTGATCTTTGTGATTTGTTTGGGAATAAAAGAGAATGAATAGCAGTTGCCGCTATGTCCATACGCAACTGACGCTCAAAAAGCTGTGGATTTATGCGATATCTTCTCGACGTATCATCTAAAGCTTTTTCAATGATTTTTCGATATGAGGAGCACACAGAAATAACAGGAACCTCAGATCGCTTTCTCATTTTAGAAAGGAGATTTTGCCCCTTAGTGTTGAAGCCTAAGACTCTGAGGTACTGTGGACCTTCTTTATTCGATTTTTCCATAAATTCCCTATCAAGGTTAAAAAAAGAAAACAAGGATAGTCGCTTTATCTTACTGAGAGTGAATCGTTTTGAATTCACGCATTTGAAAAATTCTTCCAACGTTCCCGCTTTAGCTGCGCATTTGATGAAACGCTTCTCAAGACCTTCTGAAAATCCGTAGATGTTTTCCAGTTCGCGCCTCGATTTAAGTCTCAATGAGCTGAGAATCAAGGATTCCATGTTTCTTAGAGTGACAGGACCTCGCCCCTCGTTCAGTTCTCGTGAAATGATATTGAGACTTTTCTTTGGAACACTCTGAGAAACGTTGTCCCATCTCCCACACAAAATTGATTCCCTGATTGCAGTGGCACTCGAAAACGTTCCTGAAAACTTTGGGGAAAGATAGTTAGCCCCAACTCTCTTTACAACATGAGGTTTCATCGATAGCGACAATTCAATGAGAGCCTTCACGTATTCCAGTCCGAGAATATCGTTGGATTTCTCTATTGATAGAACATCCTGCGAATTCAGCTCGGAAGTAGTTTGGAAAAAGGCAAGGAGGGCTTTTTTGCGGGCATTGGGAAAGGATAAACCTTTCTTGAGTTCTTTGTGTATCAATTCGGGAAACGGTGGAGGTTGTTCTACCAAAACATGAGCCATCTTTGAAAGTGCCTCCAAGTTCCCCGATTCGCTTCCAAAGACAATATCAGTTACAACCCCGGTTCTGCTCAGCAGAGATACCGCACCTTTTGCAAATCCCCCTGCATCTTGCACCGCAAAACAAAATGGAAGTTCAAGAACAAGATCAGCTCCACATTGCAAAGCAGCTTCCGCTCTTGAAAACTTGTCTATAATAGCAGGCTCTCCTCTTTGGCAAAAGGATCCACTCATAGCCACCACGACAGCTTCGCAGTTAGTAATTTTCCTTGCTGATTCCATGTGATAGAGATGGCCGTTGTGAAAGGGATTGTACTCTGCTACTATTCCCACAACATTCACCGCTTTATGAACTCCTCTCTCAGAACAGCGAGAGTTGTTACAAAGAAGAAGCATGTGAAAAGCAGTATGCCAGCAGAAGCTGCTGTCATGATTCTGACTCTTCCGGCTTCGCCGAGCAGTTCGATTCCAACCCAAGAGAACCCATTGACAATCATTCTGAAGAGTTGAAGGGAAAGTGAAAAACCACTGCAGATCACAGCAGAAGATAGAAAGAGTGTGTAGTTTCCTTCTGTTGCCTTTGACACGATGTAGAAACTCAAACAGATTCCACTTGAAATTGTGAAAATCGTTATTAACAGCATCCATTTAGATGTTTCAAAGGTTATGTCTAACACGTCCTTGAACAACGGTGCTGCATACAATATTGCCCCGTATCCCGCAAGCCAGAGAAATCCAATTGCCGTGCATACTATTCCAAGAATCAGCAACAGATATGGCATATACTTCAAAGTGATCACCTCACAAATAGGAAAAAATGCGTTCCGCAAGCTTCTTGCTTTTTAGAATCTGTGCTACCTGACTTAGTGATGCGTTTTTCAAGCGATCCAAACTTCCAAAGGCTTTGATGATCTGTTTTTTTCGTTTTGGGCCAATTCCCGGCACTTGGTCGAGTTTAGAAGAAAGCAGCTTCTTGGTTCGCAATTTTTTGTGAAAAGTGTTTGCAAACCTGTGAGATTCATCCCGTATACGAACCAGAGCTCGTAAAATAAGACTTTCCTGCGGGAAATTCAGTTCACCGTGACGGGTGAATACCCGTTCCTGAGCTTTGGCCAGACTTACCACATCAGCGCTCCGATTCAGAAATCTCAGGGCTTTGATGACAGAGTTTAACTGGCCCAAACCACCGTCAACAAGTATCAGATCTGGTACTGGGTGTTTCGAGTACCTTTTCTTGACCAGCAGTTCGATTGTCGCATAGTCGTCAATTTTTCTGTTGCCAAAATTATAGTGCCTGTATTCACTCTTAACCGGTGTGCCGTTTTTGAAGACAACAACAGATCCAATGGTTGTATCCCCTTGAATGTGAGCTATATCGATTCCTTCTATATGTTGTGGAAGTCTGGAGAGTTTCAGTGATTCTGCCATTTGTTGAATAGTCTTTTTGTTTAGCTCTCGAATGGAAAATTGAGTTTCCACGTTTTCTTTGGCTTTTTTCAGCAGATCCAGTTCAACATCGTCTCTGGGAGTACCAACGTAAACCTTATCTCCAAGCACAGAATGTTTCACACCTCTTTCAACTATAACAGAAGGTGGAATGTCATTCTTCTGAACCAAATAGAAGTTGAACAGAAAATTTCTCATAAAGGGTGAATCAAGCTCATAGACGAGTTTCGAGATCACATGTCCTCCGCGAATTCGAAAAACAACGTAAGTACGGCTCTTTCTTGCTATGACATCAAAGTTATATCTTTGATCGACTACGACACCTTGACGAGCCATTATGTCCTCAAATTTGAACAACATGTCCCTGTACTTCGCAGCATTTTCAAAGTCGAGCATTCTTGAGTGCTTGATCATTTTCTCTCTTATCAACTGAATTGTTTTCTCTGTTTTTCCATTTAGGAATTCTATGAGGGGTTCTATCGCCATTTTTTGATAAAATTTGGGATCAATGTATTCATTTTTTCGACACGGGGCCAAACATCGGTGCATGTAGAAATTCATGCACGGTTTTCTTACTTTGCTGAGAGTTGTTTGACATGTTCTGAACAGATGTATCTGTTGCAGAAACTCGATTAGATTCCTGATGAACCCAACACTTGTGTATGGTCCGAAGTACTTGCTGTTTGTGCGGCTTCTTTTCCTCGATATTCTAACAGTTGGATACTCGTCAGCGGTTATTTCAACGTAGGGGTAATATTCCGCGTTCTTAAGAAGCACGTTGTATTTTGGTTTATGCTCAAATATCAAGGAAGCTTCGAGAAGAAGAGCCTCTCGTTCGTTAGATACTATCGTGAAATCGATATCAGTCGCTTCACTCAGGAGTGATCTAATCTTCGAGTTGATCCTGTGTGTTGATGTGCGAAAATATGAAAGCAGTCTTGCGCGCAGGTTCTTGGCTTTCCCTACATACAAATACTCTCCGTCTTTGCCGTAGAATATATAGATTCCAGGCTCTTTTGGAAATAGCTTGGCTTTCGTGTGCTTATCCATTGTTTTCTCACCTGAGTCTATTCTATCGCAATGGCTTGAGCAAACATGTTTTCAAGGTGCACATAAAGAGTATTATTAACAAAAGTGCTTCTACGAGGTAACAAAACTATGGTAATATTGAGAATTAGTCTCAATAAGGGGGTGCTCCCGTGCGTTTGAGCGATGTTCCTGTTGGGTCTACCGCAAGAATTGAAAGAATATTCCGCGACTCTGTTAACTCCAGACTCCTCGGACTGGGGTTTGTACCTGGCGCACAGGTGGTAGTCGTAAGAGAGGCCCCTCTTGGTAACCCACGTGTTTACCAAATAATGGGCAAACTCATTAGTTTGAGAAACGAAGATGCCAGTTGTATCGAAGTTACTGTGATGAGGACAGCCATACCGCTTTCGGATTGTGAACCCGGGTTTTACATAGTTACGGATATCCACGGTGGTGGTAAATTTAGAAGGCGCCAGAATATTGCAGGAATAGAAATAGGCAAACAGTTACAGGTGATAAGTACTTTTCCTATAACTGTTAGGACTGAGCAGGGAGTTTTCCGTTTGGGACGTGGTGAAGCATCTCGGATAATTCTTAGGAGAGTGGAGCAATGGCCATAAAGGTAGCGCTCTGTGGAAACCCTAACGTTGGAAAAACCAGTCTTTTCAATGCTTTGACAGGACTTAGACAGTATGTCGCGAACTGGGCGGGTGTAACAGTCGAGGTGAAAGAAGGAGTTCGGAAGTGGCAAGGTAAGCAGATTGAAATAGTCGATCTGCCAGGGACCTACACACTCACTTCGTTTTCTCTGGATGAAAAGGTAGCAAGAGAATACCTGTTGTATAAACCTGTAGACGTGGTTGTGGTAATCGCCGATGCCCTTAATTTGTATCAAGGCCTCTACTTACTTCTCGAGGTTGTTGAGATGGGAGTGAAAACGATTCTGGCTGTTAATGCCATCGATGAAGCCAGGAAGAAGAATGTTGAACTGGACAGATATGAATTGTCAAAGCACTTGGGTGTTTCTGTTGTATTCACATCTGCTGTTACAGGTGAAGGCATCGAGGATCTTTTGAATACAATAGTTAAGGTTGCTTCTCTTCCAGCCACGCAGGTGCGAGTCAACTATTCAGAGGATATTGAGAAAGCCATTGATGAAGTACGACAGAGTTTGAGCCAGATAGAGCTTTCAGAAATGCTCAGTAGATGGTTTTCGTTGAAATGCATCGAAAACGATCCTGAAATCATGGAGTTTGTTTCAAATCGAGGAGTGAAAATCGATTTCTCGGTTTTCAAGGGAATGGGCGAGAAGATAGCCCGACAGAAATACGATATGATAAACCTCATTCTAAAAGAGGCTGTCAAAAAGCGAGAGAAATCGTTGAATGTGAGTGAAGCGATTGATCATGTTTTGACACACAAATACCTCGGCATACCGATCTTTCTGGCACTCATGTATCTTGCGTTCAACTTCGCGTTCAGCACTGTTCAGCCTTTGACAGATGCGGTTGAATGGTTGTTCACAGCTGCGGCTGATTTGATTAAGAGCACAATTTCTTCTGAAATGATTTCATCACTTCTTGCCGATGGTGTGCTTTCAGGAGTTGGAGGGGTTTTGTCCTTTGTGCCAAATATTTTTGCTTTGTTCCTAATTCTTGGTGTAATGGAAGAATCCGGATATCTTCCGAGAGCAGCCTTTGTGGTTGACAGAATAATGTATTCACTGAAATTATCAGGTAGATCTTTTATGTCTTTTCTTCTCGGCTTTGGGTGTAGCGTTCCCGCCGTGATGTCTACTCGTGGAATCTCGGATCCTAAGGAACGACTTGTCACAATTCTTTCAGTACCCTTTATATCATGCAGCGCCCGGCTCCCTGTCTATTTGCTGCTGGCGAGTATCTTTTTTCGTGATAACGCGGGAACAGTCGTTTTTGGGATGTACGCTTTGAGCATTCTTGTATCGATCTCTACTGCTGTCTTTACCAACAAAATTCTTTTCAAGGGTGAACCTTCCTTCTTGATCATGGAACTTCCCAGATACAGATTTCCCACAGCGAAAAATATTGTTCTCTATTTGTGGAACCGTGGCAAACACTTCTTGATCAAGGCGGGTACGATAATCTTTGCCGCTTCTGTAATCATCTGGATATTGTCATACTTTCCTGCACGAGGCGATGTTTCCCATTCCTTTGCTGCATATATAGGTAAAGCGGTCTCGGTGATTATGAAACCCTTTGGTTTTGACTGGCGTATCAGCACCGCGCTTGTTTTTGGAGTTGCTGCGAAGGAAGTCATAGTTTCCGCACTTTCAATGTTTTTCGGATTCTCTGGAACAATTAGCTTTGCACAGGATTTGAGTATGCAAATTTCACCTCTCCAAGCTTTTGCTCTACTGGTTTTTGTAATGGCCTATGTACCTTGTTTTGCGACTCTTGGTGCAATTTACAGTGAAACAGGACAGAAACGATGGGTTGTTTTCACAGTGTTTTACAGCTTGCTGGTGGCATATTTACTTGCACTCGCTGTTGTTTTCATCGGGGGGTTGGTACTGTGAAAATACTGTTGCTGTGCATACAGATATTTCTCGGTTTTACCACTGCCTTGCTTTTTGTTGGAGAGGATTTGTTGTTTACTCTCTGCCTGTTCGTTTTCAGTTTGGTTCCTGTTTTTGGACTCATTGACTTAAAGCACAGTTTTCTCAGGACCGATGCCCATATCATGGTGGGTGGAATACTCGCATTTGCAGCAGGAACTCTGAAAATTTTGAACCTTGTTGCCAGTACCAATTTCTCTCTCAGAGTATCTGTTGTTTCGTTGTTTGTTTTAGTTCTGTACGGCCTTCTGGTGGCCATTGTTGCCAAGAGAAGTTTTAAATGATCCTTATGAACACGTTGAAAAGAATGGCAGAAAGCAGTGCCGCCAATGGGACTGTTAGCAACCAGGAAGTGACTATGGTCTTGAGCACCTTGATGTTGACAACTTCTATTCCTCTTGCCATGCCAACACCAACTACCGATCCAACAACTACATGTGTGGTAGACACAGGCATTCCTAACACAGAGGAAACAAGAACAGTTGTAGCAGTGCTGAAATCTATGGAAAATCCACGTGTGTTGTTCAGGGATGTGAGATCTTCTCCTACAGTTTTCATAACTTTGTAGCCAAGGAGAGAAACGCCCAGCGAGATACCAATTCCACCTAAACCCAGTATCCACAGAGGGACGGTTACATGAGAACCAACGCTGCCATTCTGCATAACCCAGTAAATAACAGCAAGTGGGCCGATGGCGTTTGCCACGTCGTTTGCTCCATGCGAAAAACTCACGTAGCACGAAGTCATTATCTGGAGTTTTCTGAAGAGATATTCAACAAAATCATACTGCCTCAAATTACTTTTCTTTGACCACTGCTTTACGAGATATCGCGAAACGAAGGTTCCAATCACGGCTATTAGAAGAGACCATACGATGCTCACAGACTGGGATTGGTGCAAAGTCTTAAGTGAAAAGAGGTAAACAATTATGAAGACTATTGTTCCAACTATAAAAGGAGCATACCGCTTGACCTTTAGTTCTGGAGAACTTTGCCTGAGAATCAGGAGTGATATCATTTTGAACACTAAATAAGAAAGAACGCCACCTGCAAGAGGCGAGAGGATCCATGTCGATGCGATCACGAGGAGTTTTAACCAGTTAACAGCGCTCCAGCCCATTGCGGCGATACCGAATCCTGCCATTCCTCCGACGATCGAATGCGTTGTCGAAACGGGCATACCCCAGAGTGTCGCAGCGATGATCCAGACGGCTGACGAGACCAAGGCTGCAAACGCTCCGCAGAGCAGCACGTTGGGATTCGACACAGTACCAGGATCGATTATGCCCTTCGTGATAGTAGATGTCACATGAGCACCAAATAAGACTGCTCCGAGGAATTCCAAAATTGCCGCGATAATAACCGCTTGCTTTGGCGTGATAGCCTTCGCTCCAACCGCTGTCGCCATCGAATTAGCAACATCGTTTGCACCTATTGCGAAAGCCATTCCCATGCCTGTTACAAGAGCAAAAGCCAGCAGCAAGGTTCCCAGCCTCCGTTCAAGAATGAGTTATCATGCGTATCCTTTCAACGACATTTTCAGCGTGATCAGCTATTCGTGCCAATAGCCTGACCACTTTTTCAAGGAAAAAGAGGTCAACAGGATGGATGGAGTTTTTCATAGAAAACAAACGTTTTCCTATTTCAATTGAAGTTTTGTCCGTTGAAGCTTCCAAATCTTCTACTTCAAGCGCCTCTTTCTCTTCGTCTTGGAGTGACTTGGGAGAAAACGACGACTCCACCACCAGTATGAGCCCCTCAACACTTTTGAACATCACATCAATGGCTTGCGAAGCTTCTCCTGCCAATTGGAAGAGTAGATTTGCCAGTTCCTCATCGAGGGGTTTTTCCAAGGTGTTCAGCATCACGTACTTTGCAAAATCGTCTATTGCGTCTATGACGGCATCTTCCTGCTGGAGAATTGTAAGAACGTCTACTCTGTCAAAGTAGACAAATTTGAGTTTCGAGTAGCTTTCTCTTATCTGTACTTTGAGGTCGTCAGCATTCCGCTCAAGCTGGTCAACTCTCTTCGAAATTGTACTCAGTGCCTCGGTATTTTCAGAAAGGAACGCTTCGAGTGTTGGAAGTATGAATTCAGATGCTTTTTTTGTGGTTTGGGCGTGTTCACGAAGCAGTTCTACCGGGGATTTCTTTGGAAACATCTTACCAATAAATCTGGTCATTTCTCTATCCTCCCAGAAAATCATATCAAATAAAGCCAGCCCACAGAACAAGTTATTGCTAAGGGAAGTGAAATCTTCTGTAACACTCGGAGGAAGTTCACATTGAAGTACTGACTTGTCAACACAAGACACAGATGAACAGGTGATAGAAGAACACCCGCAACTGAAAAGACGTATGTCAAGAGCGCTAAATTGGCTCCTCCCATTCCAAGTACTATGGGCAATGAGATGCCAACCGTTGTTTGAGTTATTCCGGTTGACATGCCGACAACTATGGGCAATATCACAGCTACCAGGATCACATTTAGTCCCAGCGAAGAAAGTTCTTGTGCAAGTTTTGTGCCGATTTCCAACGTCATGAGTGCGTCTTTGTACAAAAACACTATGAACAACACGATGAAAATATCAACTTTCTTCAATGAGTCTTTTAGCGCTGGCAAAATAGATTTAATTCGGAGAGATGCGTAGGTGCTGGTTGTCAACAGTAGAGCAAACCATCCCTCAAATTTGAACACTAAGATCAAGACTCCCGTTGAGATTATTACCAACGCCGGGATCATTTTCTTCCATTCTTTACTGGTTAGCATACTGATTTTCGGGAAGCTTAAACCGTTGTAAAAGAGCCACCCGCTTGCAAAAGCTACCAGAAATAGAGGAATGAGACGTATGGAAACATTGGCTATTGGTATACCCGAAAGACTTGAAAGTAGATACATTGCAGGATACACTGGCCAGAAGAATTCGAGAGTGTGTCTGAACCAGTAATTCACCGTCGTTTTCTCAAGGTTGGTCATGTCTTTGCCAATATCTTGTATCATTGGAGCGGTGAACATTGCTCCACCCGGCATAGGCATTAGTCCTATAATGGCAGGCAAAAAGGCTGTTGCACCCTTTGAATTTCGGAAAAGCTTTTGTACTGAGGAGGAGAATCTCTCTGAATCCCCAGACTTGCGCATGATCTCACTCGTTAGATAGATCAAGAACACCGTTGCTATTAGCTTCAGAAAAGCCAGATCAGTTGTCGTTACCAAGAGCAAGTGGGGAATATTTCCCAAAATCTGGAAATTTATGAGGCAGAAGCCGGCAAAGCCTGCTATCATAGAAAGAAGTAGGCGTCCAGTTACTCTTTGAAGGAATATGATTATAAACAAAGAAGTCAGCACGGAAAAGGTAGCCACACTAAGACCTCCTAATCATTCGTATCACGAATAGTTTAACATTTAGCCGGTGGTGATTGATCATGTATATCAAGCATTGTTACAGAGATGGAAGAAAATTCATAGCTGTTTCGGAAGAAAGTCCGTTTTACCCCGATGGCAAAGGCGGGCAACTGGGTGATAGGGGCAAAATAGGGTCTGTACAGGTGCTTTCGGTTTTTGAGCAGGATGAAATGACATATCACGTTGTACCAGCTTATATTGAGCCAGGGGAGTACGAAGCTGAAATTGATCAAAACAGGAGACGAGATATTGCCGCCCAACATACCGCCCAGCACATCCTTTCTGCGGCTTTTTTAAGAGTTGCGGAAATACAAACTGTTGGTTTCCACATGGGTGAAAATGTCTCGACTGTGGATCTAAATGTACCCTTTCTAACAGAAGAGGCGCTATCAGAAGCTGAGAATTCAGCCAACGATGTTATCAGACGCTGTTTGACTGTCAATATTGAATATTTGAAACGAAATGAAATCGATCTGAGTAGACTGAGAAAGCCTTTAAGCGACAAGATCAAGGAACCTGTGAGGATTATTTCCATTGGAGATTACGATGTCTCTGCGTGCAGTGGATTTCATGTAAGCAATACGGGAGAAATTGGAATTGTGAAAATTGTAGATACGGAGAAAGTAAAGGGTAACCTCACGCGGATTTATTACATGGCGGCTGAAAGAGCTTTGAAAAACTACAGGAATGCAATAAAAACGCTCAAGAAGCTGTCCGTCCTCTTGACGAGCTCCACTCATGAAATGTCTTCAAGGGTGGAATCTCTTTTAGCCAAAGTTAAACACTTGAGTTCCAGACAGAAAGCTCTTTCAGAGGATCTCGCTCGGGAAATAACACGATCCGCTGCGCCTCTCGAAATATGTGGATTCTCGGTTCTCGTGTATGAAGGTCACGAAGAAGTTTCTTCAGCCTTACCCAAGTACTCCTCTGCCGATATCGTTGTGTGTGCTGTTGAAGATGGATATACAATCGCTACAACCGAAAAAATCAACTGCGGGAGGCTTGTGAAAACGATGAAGCAAAGGCTAAAAAACAGCTCAGGTGGAGGAGGAAGCAGACGGGGGATGCTGAAAACGAGTTCTGATTCATCCACAGTGTTGAACATCCTCAGATCGGTACTTTGTGAAATGGGGGGAAGTCTTAAATGAAATTGAATCTTTCTCGTTTGCCTACACCGTTAGAAAAACTCTGCAAATGCAGTGAAGAACATGGTATAGAGATATTGATCAAGCGAGATGATATGACAGAGCTTGTGTCAAGTGGTAACAAAATAAGAAAACTCGAATACTTGCTTGGTGAAGCACTTCACAATCACTGTGATGTTGTTTTTACCTGCGGTGGTATTCAGTCAAATCACGCACGGGCCACAACTCATCTTGCCGTCAAGTTAGGTATGAAGCCTGTCCTATTCTTGCGGGAAGGTGGGACAGATATCTTCAATGGAAACCTCTTTTTAAATTCACTGTTGGGAGCCGATATCATAAGAGTATCTGAAAAGGAATACTCGGAAATCGATAAAATATTTGAGGAGTACAAGGATCTTTACGAGAAAAAGCATCACAAAGTCTACGTGATCCCTGAGGGGGGATCTACCTCTCTCGGAGCGATGGGATATCTTGACGCGGTCTCGGAAATGCTTCTTCAGGTAGATTTTAACACCATAGATGGCGTTTACTGTGCTGTTGGAAGCGGGGGAACATACGCAGGACTCATCGCTGGATTGCGATATCTGGGCTACAGAACGCCGGTTTTTGGAATTAACGTAACAAAACGCGACACCACTTTTTTTGTTGAGAAGATTCTCTCACTGATACGGGGTTTAGTTCCTTATGGAATAGATGTTGCTGTGAATAAGGAAGAAATAACAATACTCAATGATTTTTCGGGTCCAGCTTACGCCGTACCATCCAGTGAGGACATTGAAATGATTCGCTATCTCGCCAGCACAGAAGGGATAATACTCGATCCTGTTTACACAGCTAAGGCGTTCAGGGGAATGTTGAGTGTTGCGATTAAAGGTCAAAGGGTTCTTTTTATACACAGTGGCGGGATGTTTGGGCTTTTCGCTCAATCTGATCTCTTCAGGGGATGAGCATGATGAGAAAACACAAAAGCATTTTC
>Ga0209834_10000852_pt1 | contig 17930 bp, 7 predicted proteins | sample Mar14236cmmetaG_FD_184134 | JGI IMG/M metagenome (GOLD analysis project Ga0209834, IMG submission 184134) | Marine hydrothermal vent microbial communities from Guaymas Basin, Gulf of California to study Microbial Dark Matter (Phase II) - Marker... ...
GAAAGTCTGATAGATACGCAGGAAGGCGAGATACTTTTTACAGAATATGGCATTTCTGGCATACCCATACTGCAGCTCAGCCGATACATCCATCATCCGGAACTGAAAGATAATTCGATGAAATTGCATGTCGATCTCTTTCCGGAAATGTCATTTCATGACTTGAAAAAGATGCTTGTAGAACGCTTTAAAAGATTATCTTACAAATCTATGGAAGATGCAATGATCGGGCTGATCAACAAGAGAATGATACTTCCAACTCTTTCATTAGCAGGTATTGATAAAGCAAAGCTGAGTTCAGAATTAAACAGCGCCGAGATCGAGAACATCACTCATCAATTAAAAGATAGAAGATTCACTGTCACAGGCACACTTTCATGGCGTGATGCACAGGTAACAGCAGGCGGAGTTTCCACTAAAGAAGTTGATGATCGAACTCTTGAATCAAAACTAATACCGGGTTTGTATTTTGCAGGAGAAGTGTTGGATATTCACGGCGACTCGGGCGGTTACAATCTGGCATGGGCATGGGCATCCGGATATGTTGCAGGAATGCATGCTACAGAATCTTTTAAGAAGAAGAAAAGATGATCCGCATAGAAGAAATCAAGCTTCCGATAAACTCCTCTCGAACTCGATTGAAAGAGGAAATTCTAAAGATCCTCCCTGTCAAAGCTGAGGATGTTGAATATTACAAATTAATTAAAAAAGCAGTTGATGCACGAAAGAAAAATAATATCCAGTTTGTCTATACTGTTGATGTGATATTTTTTAATGAAACAGTTGAGAAAAAAATCATAACAAGCTTGCAGGAAGCTAAATATGCTAAAGTAGTCGAACGGCATCGCATAAGAAAAATTGAACCATACAACTATGATATTCAAAGAGTAAACTATACAGATCATGAGCAAAGACCGATAATTGTTGGCAGCGGACCAGCCGGATTGTTCGCAGGATTACTACTTTCAAAAGCAGGTTTGGAACCTCTCATTATTGAGAAGGGAAAAAAGGTTGGAGATAGAGTAAAGGATGTTAGAGAATTTTTCAATACAGGTGAATTGAATACTCGATCGAATATCCATTTTGGAGAAGGCGGAGCAGGCACATTTTCTGATGGAAAACTCTATACACTCATAAATGATCATCGGACAAAATATATTTTTGATGAATTGATTGCTGCTGGCGCTCCAACAGAAATTGCCTACAGTGCGCGTCCTCATATCGGAACTGATAATCTACGTAAAGTTGTAAAAACTCTTCGGGAAAAGATAGAACATCTTGGGGGAGAATTTTTATTTGAGCATGAGTTGCAGGATATCATAATAGAAAATGGGATGCTAAAAAAGATACAAATCAATGATAATTTTTATGAAACTTCATCTTTGATACTTGCAATTGGCAATGCTGCAAGAGATACATTTGAGATGCTTCATCACAAAAATATTCCAATGGATGCAAAGCCATTTTCTATGGGTGTGCGTATCGAACATCCAAGAGAATATATTAACAAACTCCAATATGGAGAAAGTTATAAAAATACTAAATTACCCCCGGCGCAATACAAGCTGGCAGTTCATTTAAAAAATGGCAGGGGAGTTTATACGTTCTGCATGTGTCCCGGCGGGTGGGTAGTGCCTGCTGCAACTGAACAGAATGGATTAGTAACAAATGGGATGAGTACTTTTACTCAGGATAATATAAACTCAAATGCAGCGCTTCTTGTGAATGTCACTCCGGAAGATTTTCCTTCTAAAGATCCACTCGCAGGTATTGAATTCCAGAGAATATGGGAACAAAAGGCATTTACCTGTGGGGGTGGAGATTTCTATGCTCCGGTTCAGCTACTGGGAGATTTTCTTGAGGATAAGCCCTCGGCTTCTTATAAAAGCGTGATCCCAAGTTACAAACCAGGGAAAACACCCGGAAGTATCAAAGAGTGTCTGCCTGATTTTGTGTATGAAAGTTTGAAAGAAGCAATTCCATTGTTGGATAGGAAACTGCCTGGTTTTGCATATCCCTCAACAGCTCTGACCGCAATTGAAACCAGAAGCTCATCACCTGTTCGCATTCTGAGAGGAGAAGATTTTCAATCGAGTATAAAAGGACTCTATCCGGCAGGTGAGGGCGCTGGCTATGCAGGAGGGATCATATCTTCAGCAGTTGATGGGATGAAGGTGGCAGAAAAGATAATAGAAATATGCAAAAAATCGATTTAAAATCTTATACATTAGAAGAATTAGGGAACGTGTTAACTCCGCTTGGAGAAAAGAAGTATCGTGCAGTGCAAACCTTTCAGTGGATTCATCAACAGAATATTGATACAATTGATGAAATACCTGTGCTTCCAAAAGAGTTGAGAAATAAGCTATCCCAGAATTTCTTTATTGATTCTCTCAAAATAGAAAAACGATTTGATTCTACGATAGATGAAACCAGAAAATATCTTTTTCGCTTGCATGATGATCATCTTATCGAGAGCGTGCTGATGAAGTATAAGCACGGCTTTAGTGCATGCCTTTCTATACAAGTCGGATGTAGAATGGGATGTCTTTTCTGTGCTTCTACAAAAGGTGGTCTTGTTAGAGATCTCAGTGCCGGAGAGATAGTTGATCAGGTATATCAAATGCAGAAAGACAGCGGAGTGAAAATATCGAATATTGTGCTTATGGGAAGCGGTGAACCATTGGAAAATTTTAAAAATGTGATGAAACTCCTTTCCATAATTCATGATGAGTACGGGCAGAATATCGGGTATCGGCATATAACACTTTCTACAGTTGGGATTCCAAGAAAAATGAAGCAACTTGCTGATAAAAAATTGCAGATCACTCTTTCAATCTCTCTACATGCGCCAAATGATGAGCTAAGAAAGAAGATAGTACCTATTGCCCGGAAATTTTCTCTGCGATCCATTCTTGATGCCTGCAAATATTACATTGAGAAAACACATCGCAGAATTACTTTTGAGTATGCACTGATAAAGGGCTTGAATGATTCCGCTGACAATGCACGTGAACTTGCAGAATTACTTAAAGGAATGCTCAGTCATGTGAATTTGATCCCAATGAATCCGATAAAGGAATCTGAATTACGACCTTCATCCAAAAAGAACATTAAGCAGTTTTACGATATACTTATTTCAAAAGGTAGAAATGTAACGATACGCAGGGAATTAGGTAAGGATATCAATGCGGCATGCGGGCAGTTAAGAAGGGATTTTACAGAAAAAAATTAACCATCCGTTTTCACTTCATTACATCCCGATACATTCAATTCGTGAACAAATGATAATTTAAGACACGACTCAGCTTGAAAAGATGAGTCGGGTAAAAATGGGGAAATAATGGCGATTACATCCCGAGTCGTTCCCTTCGTGACCGACTCGTGATTTATTAAATTACATTGAGTCGGGTTATAAGTTGGAATTTATTCATTCAAGATATTTGTCTGTGTCCTATTTCCTCATTGATATTTTCAAGGAAATTGACATCCAATCCTGCATACAAAAATTCACATGAAAGAATTCTCAGGAAGTGTAATGCGAAAAAAATTTATAATTTTGCTCCTCATACTTGTTTCAATTTTCATAAACTATTCATTTCTTGATGCAAGGAAGAAATCAAATCAAGACATTCAACCTTATCCATACGAATGGTATTTCCAGCAGGACACAGAACCGATTGAAACAGAGTTCATTGGCAATCCACTTGACTATGCAGGAAAACGCATCGGCATGGATGTACGCAATTTTGAATTACACCGTGCTTATGAAAATTCATACAGGTTTGCCTGCAGATTTCCTATTATTGATTATGTATCCAATCAGCCACTTTACATGAAACAATGGACGGAAGAAGTAAGTGAACGCTTTCTTGAGATTCATAAGAAAAAGGGGATCAAAGTAACGAATTATGCACTCGAACTTTTGCGTGACACCCAAGAATTTCCTTCTATGAGTATAACTGAGAATGTAGAATTATTAGAAGATTTCAAAGATATGCTGCGAAGCCGCTCATTTTCTGTTATATATCAAAACGCAGTTTCAAATCTTGTAGAAAAATATCTCATTTCGAAATCAATGATCTCAAAAGCAAAAGATGATCTTTCACCTGAAGATATCAAATTTTTCAATGACAATCCGGGCTATTTCCTTATTCCTGATGGCGAGAATATGCCATCAATAACAGGGGATGTTTCAACTCATTTTGAGTTTATCGAGCATGCAAGGAAATTCAAGTATCAGTATATGTTCTTTGCTGCAAAGCTCATGACTGATGCGATATACGAGTATTGGCTTGCAACTAAAGATATATCGATTTCAGATATTTATACTGAAAATTCTGCAACAAAAGAGCCCTTTATTTACGTTACGAATTCACTGAGAATTGTCATTCGCGGCGTTGGAAATGATATATATACAAAAGATGCTCATTTGCTTATCGATATCGGTGGTGATGATGTATATCATAACAATGCCGGCGGATGCAGATCGAGTTTTGAAGAGATCTCAGTTTGCATCGATCACAGTGGCAATGACAAATATGATTCGCCGAATGATCAGTATGTGCAGGGCTTCGGTTTTCTTGGATGTGGTTTTCTGGCTGATTTCAATGGAAATGATATTTATAATGCAAAGCATTTTGCTCAAGGGGCAGGAGTGTGTGGAGTTGGAGTGCTTTGGGATAAATCTGGGCTTGATACCTACAACGCTCATGCGTTTTGCCAGGGCGCAGGCATGTTTGGATTGGGCATGCTGCTTGATGATAATGGCGAAGATCTGTATGACTGCTCCACACTCGGACAGGGAGGTGCAACAACTCTCGGTATGGGCATTCTCTCCGATCTGAATGGAGATGATCGATACTACCTTGCAATTGATGAGTCAAAAGATAAATTGGGTAATCTTCCCGGTTATGGGCAGGGAGGAGCACTTTCATTTAGAAATTATCCATGGAAAAAGAAACTCACTGCTTATGGCGGCGCAGGTCTGCTCTTTGATGCATCAGGTAATGACAGATATTGGACAAAGGGCTGGTGCGATCAAGGCGGAAGTTACATCATGTCATTGGGTGCTCTGGTAGATAAGTCGGGAAATGATCATTACACAGCAAATACAGGACAGGGCAGCGGTATTCATATCACAAATGCAATTCTTATTGATAAAGACGGGCACGATATCTATGAAGGTAGTTTTCGCACTGGAGGTTCAGGAGGAGATAGATCATCTGGTTTTTTTATAGATTATGCAGGGAATGATATTTACAGATCAAAAACCTCATCGTATGGCACAGGTGTCAAACCCTTGAGTTATTCTCTTTTTATTGATTACAAAGGTGATGATACCTATATTTGCAGTGAGCCGAAAAATGAAATCACCTTCAATAACTGGCAAAGTTTTGGGGGAGTATGGCCCGAATCAGAATCCTATAACTGGCCCTATGCGATCTGCATGGATCTGGAAGGAAAGGATGATTATCAGGTTCGCTTTCATAAAAATAATTCAGAGAGATCGAGTTTCGGGCATGGAATTTTCATAGATACGGAATGGAATGAGGGTGATGTTATTGGAGAGATCAGTAATGATTTGAAAAAGCAAAAAATGCCCGAATTGAGTAATAAGATAAAGGGATCTGCATATTACGAAAATTTTACGGAATTATTGTCATCAAGTGCTTTTATTCGTTTTCAGGCAGTTGGAAAATTATTACAAGCATCATCGGATGTAATACCTTTTCTTGCTGAAATTCTCAAGACTTCAGAGAATAGAAATGTAAATCGTGATGTAATGGAGATAATTCATTATTTTCTTGTGAATGAAAAATTATCAGAAACTTCAGAAAAAGAAATTATTTCTCTGCTGGATGCACCAGACGACGAAGTTCGTTACATCATAGCAGATGATATTGGAATGTGGGAAATGAAAATTGGGGAAGAAGCTTTGCTAACTACTGCAATTTCTGATACATCGGCGGATGTTAGGTACGCAGCTTTAAAATCACTTATTATTCTAAAATCAATGAAAGGACTTCCTATTGCACGCAGACTCTGTGAGAAGGATACATCTAAAAAAGTGCGCAGGATTGCAACTGGCTATTTAGAAATCATGGATGATGGCATCGATCCTTTCCCGTTATTGAGTTATATTCTTCAACATGATTCTTCTCCATCTGTTAAAGTGGAAGCAGCAGAAGTTCTTGGCAAGCTGAAAGAAGATAGGGCTGTTCCATTACTAAAGAAAGCATCTCAATCCTTTGATGTTTATTTGCAGCGAGCGGCAGGGATGAGTCTTGCTGAAATGGGTTATATTGAAGGCATAGGAATTTTGATCGAGTCATTAACTTTTCCATCAATTGATGCGTTTGAAAATTATAATTACAATGTTCCAAATTTCATTTCTATGTATTCCGGTCATGATCTGCCTGAAGCAGAGCGGTATGATAAAAAGAAATGGCTTGAGTGGTTTGCAGCGAATAAATACTCGATAGACATTCATAAAAATCTTGAGGAATTGCATGCATACAAGGCACTTCAGGATTCTCTTTCTGATCTTACCGATAAAGAGAAAATTCCTCAGTATGAAGCTTTTTTATCTGTTCATCCTGACTTTTTTTACGGGAAAAAGGATCTTGCCCGAATTCTGAACAGAGTAGCATGGGATATGGTCACCGCTCCAAAACAGGATGAGAGATATAATCCAATTGTGGGTTTGGAATACGCAAAACGCTGTGTCGAACTTGATCCTCAACTGAATTATATTGACACACTTGCAGAAGCTTATTATGTAAATGGGCAATATGATCAGGCGCTTGAAGTATGCAATAAAGCTCTCAAGGATCATCCTGATGAGAAGATGTTTTTAGAGAGAAAAAAGCGTTGCGAGAAGGTTGTCGGATATTAAATTTACTAAGTTGTTGACGTAAATATTTTGTTTTATCTAATTTGAAATCAGTGTTTAACAAAATATAAAGGACGCTTATGGAAAAGTTTGAAGTTAATGATTACAAAGAATTTAACAAGGCATTGCAACAATTAAATGAAATTATTGGAAAACAAAGAAAACACATCAAGCAACTTATTCATATTGGTGAATCGCTTTCAGCTAAAAATAGTCTTGTAAACATTTTTATCTTGATCCTTGATGAAGCAATGGATTATGCAAATGCAGACGGAGGAACAATCTATGTAATCTCAAATGATAAAAAACACCTTGATTTCAAGCTTACTTATAATAAATCGCTTGGTCTTAAAATGGGAAATGTAGATTCCCCGGTTACATGGCCAAGTATTTCTTTATTTAATAAAGATGACTCGCCAAATATGAACTATATGGTTTCTTATGTGTATCATACAAAGGAGAGCAAAACTTTTGAAGATGTGTATGAACAGGATTTGTTTGATAATAGCGGCACTCAAAAATATGATAAGCGCAATAAATATCGTTCTAAATCAATGGCAGCCATCCCCTTGATAAATCATGAAGATGAAGTGATGGGTGTGATCCAGCTTATTAATGCAATGGACAAGGATGGTAAGGTTATTCCTTTTGGAAAAGACCATATTGTAATGCTGAATTCACTTGCCTCTCAAGCTGCTATCTCGCTTTCTAATAGCAGGTTAATAGAAAATCTTGAAGAGTTGCTTCTGCAATTTATCAAATCTATTGGCTCTGCTATTGATAGAAAATCAAAATACACTGCTGGGCATGTCAAAAGAGTTGCGACGCTTACCGAACAATTGGGCAAAAGAATTAACGAAGCGGAAGAAGGATATTTTACAGATATATTTTTCAGTAATGATCAATTGAAAGAACTCTCCATGTCCGGTTGGATGCACGACATAGGCAAAATCGTTACACCGGAATGTATTATGGATAAATCCACAAAACTGGAGAAAATAATTGATAGAATTGAGATCATTAAAATTCGATGTGATCTGTTAAAGCAGGTAATCAAAAAGGATATCAACAAGATGCGCTCAGAGGGCATTTTGACCGAAGAAAAGAAGCATGAATTAATTAACATTTCCAAACAAATAGATTATGATATGTCTCTTATTGAAAAGATGAATTTTGGTGTTGAAAAATTCTCAGATGAAAACAAAAAAGAGATTGAGAGAATATATTCTTTTTCATATGTTTCAGATGGAAAAGAATACAAGATTCTGTCTGATGATGAAGTAATGAACCTCAAGATCAGCAGAGGCACCCTTACTGATGATGAATTTGCAATTATGAAAGATCATGCACAGGTAACCTGGGAAATGCTTTCTCCTCTTCAATTTCCTAAGAAGTATGAGAATGTGCCTCTTTTTGCTGCTTCACATCATGAAAGATTGAATGGTGGTGGTTATCCTAACAATCTGCCCGAAAGCAAGATACCTTTGCAGGCTCGTATAATCGCAGTGGCAGATGTGTTTGAAGCACTTCTCAGCGAACGACCATATAAAAAAGGGAAAAAAGTAAGTGAAGCTCTGAAAATAATCGCATACATGGCAAAGGATCATGAGCTGGATAAAAATGTCGTAGATATACTTCTTGATTCTGGACTTTACTTATCTTTTGCTCGAGATATTGTAAAACCGGATTTTCTAGATGATGTTGATATAAAAGAAATAAAAAAGATATATACGCCTTAATATGAAAAAGTTGATCGCTCTTATTGTTGTTTCGTTTGTTACTATTTCTTCACTATACGCAGTTTCTGAGGTGGATAGTCTAAAAAAAGCATTATCTCAGGTAACGATCGAGGAGCGAATTCCGATTTTAAATACTCTCGCGACAAAATACTGGTATATCGACCCGGATTCAAGTATCATTTTTGCAAACAGAGCACTCGAACTTGCTCAAACCAGTAAAGATCAGATGCAGGAAGCTGAAGCATATCATAAATTAGGAGGTGCCTATTATTTTCTAAGCGATTACAGTAAAGCCCTCGAAAACTATAAAAAATCCCTGCTTATTCGTGAAGAACTCAGCGATAATAAGGGAGTTGCAAATATCTCTAATAATATCGGTATGATCTTTCAGGAACTGGGAATTTATGATAAGGCGCTGGATAATTATATGCTTGCTCTGCAATTTTATGAAACATCGAGAGATGAAAGAAGAATCGCCGTAGTACTTAATAATATCGGCGCAGTGTATGGGGATCTGAAAAACTACGATAAAGCATTGCTCTCATATATGCATTCTTTGGAGATAAAACAAAAGCTGGATGATAAAAGCGGTATTGCAAGTACACTTCATAATATCGGACGGGCGTATCACAATTTATTTGAATATGATAAAGCACTCGAATACTATGAACGGTCTGTAATTTTAAAAAAAGAGTTGAAGAAACAGTATAGTTTGGCTATGACGTTAAACAATATTGGAAAGGTTTATTCTGATCTCAATCTATACGAGAAAGCTCTTACATATTTTGATGAAGCACTTCAGATTGAAAAAGCTCTTGGTGATAAGTTCGGTGAAGCCAATACTCTTAATAATATTGGTGAAGCATATCTGGCATTGAATGAATTGAACAAAGCCGAAGGTTTTATCCAGCAAGCACTGACAATCGCACTGGAAATAGATGCAAAATATATTATTGAAGCCAGTTATTTGTATATGTCAGTTTTGAACGATAAGCGTGGCAGGTTTGATAAAGCATTGGATTATCATCAAAAAATGTTTGATGTTAATCAGAAAATATTTAATGAGCAGGTTCTTGATAGGATCGCAAAGCTGCAAACTCGCTACGAGACTGAGAAAAAAGATCAGGAAATAGAGCTCTTAATAAAAGAGAGAGATATTAACGAACTTATCATCGAAAAACAAAGAAATTTACGAAATTATCTGATAGTGTTGATATTTCTCGTTATTGTAATTTCGATCATAACATATATAAGTTATCGTCAAAAAAGAAAAGATAATCAAATTATAGCTGAGGAAAAAGCAAAGTCCGACAATCTTTTATTGAACATCTTACCTGTTCGAATAGCAAATGACTTGAAAGAAACCGGTAAAACAGAGCCGGAGCTTTTTAAGGAGATAACGGTATATTTTTCAGATATAGTTGGTTTTACACATACCTCATCTCTTCTCTCCCCCAAAGAACTTATTGAAGAATTAAATGAGATCTTTACAAACTTTGATGAAATTATTGAAAAATATGAGTGCGAACGAATAAAAACAATTGGTGATGCTTATCTTGCAGTAGGTGGAATGAATAGAAATAATCCACAACCTGCAATAAATATAGTCCGTGCAGCCCTTGCCCACATTGAATACTTGAAGAAAAGAAATAAGACTTCGCCCATTAAATGGCAGATCAGAATCGGTATTCATACCGGAGATGTGATCGGCGGTGTAGTGGGAATAAAAAAATATATATATGATGTTTTTGGCGATACCATTAATTTGGCTGCCAGGATGGAACAATATTCAGAACCTTTAAAGATCAATATTAGCGAAGATACCTATAATTATGTAAAAGACAGTTTCTCGTGTATTGAAAGAGATGGGATCGTTGTGAAAGGAAAAGGGATAATAAAAATGTATTTTGTGGAAGGTGTAATATGAAAGAACTACCAATTTCAATTTTATATGTAGAAGATGAGCATGTCATTCTTCAATCAGTCAAAGAATTGCTGGAAGGTAAAGTTCGAAATCTTTATCTCGCAATGAGTGCTCATGAAGCGCTTGAACTATTTAAGAAGCATAAACCTGATGTAGTTATTACAGACATCAGAATGCCTGGTATGGATGGGTTGGAACTGCTTCGTGAAGTAAAAAAATTGAAAAGAGATACCAAACTGGTGATACTAACCGCATTTGGGAAACAGAATTATCTCATGGATGCGATCACTATTGGCGTGGATAAGTTTATTTTAAAACCCATTGAAGAGGATTCTTATTTAAAGGAATTGCAGGACCTATCTAACTCCATTAGACTTGAAAAACAGCTTCGACTTGAAGAAGAACGAAGAAAAAAAGCTCAGCAAGAATTGGAAGAAGCTAATAAAAGATTAAGCAAATTAGCTCGGACTGATCCTTTAACAGGACTGTCCAATCGTCGAGATGTTTATGAGAAGATAGAATATGAGATCAGGCGTTTTGAGAGAAGCAAAGAAGGTTTTGCGATTGTTATTGGAGACATTGATGATTTCAAAGATGTTAATGACAATCTTGGACATGATGCCGGTGATTTCGTGCTCTTTTCATTAGCACATCAAATACGTTCTATGCTTCGAAAGCAGGATGTTGTAGGAAGATGGGGAGGAGAGGAATTTATTATGATGCTTCCTAATACGAAATTAGAAGGAGCAAAAATAATTACTGAAAAAATTCGTAAGTCTATTGAGGATAAAGTGATGCATTATAAGGGCAAGGAAATATCCATTACAATTACTTTCGGTATAGCTGTATTTGATGAGATGCAGCCAATGAATGATTGCATAAAAAGGGCAGATACTGCACTCTACGAAGGAAAAAGAAAAGGGAAGAATTGCGTGGTAGAGTCAGAATAAAAAATCCGTAATTTAATTTCAATATGTTTTTAAATATAAAATATTTTCACCTTCTTAAAAAACTTGACGATCATATTAACCGCATTACTTTTTGTTCAAATTTATTTGAATAAAAAATAAAACATGAAAGTAAGCAATGAAAATGACTAAAAAGCATCTGCCAGTTCTTCTTCTAATTATATTGCTCTTCGCAAGTTGTGCTGATTTTCTTGAACCGATTTTCAATAATGGAGAACTTGTAATAGAAGCAATTATTCCCACCATCGGTTTTGCCCGAGATGTGTATATTTCTGATGATTTTATCTATATTGCTGAAGATCAGGCAGGCTTTTCTATCTATAATAAAACGGATAATACAATTATCAATCAATATTACGGCAATATTGAAAATGCCCGGCTAATTCGAGCAGTCGATGACATTAAGCAAGTTTTCGTATACGATCAATATGGAAGTCCTGCCGCTATTATGGTTTATGATATTACCGATCCTACAAATCCTGTAGAATTGCCACCTATTACAGGACAAACCGGTGATATTGAAGCACTTGTCTGTGATATACAACAGGATAACAGTGTAGATATTTTGTGGACTCATGGAAATAGTTATCAGTATGGTAATTATAATAATATTTGGCTCGGTTCTTATGCTTATAATTTTCCAAATGCAGTTGAGGGTTTTGATATTGTAGATACCCTTCTTTTTATGACAGGCGAGCAAAGAGGGCTGTATATAACCAATCGAAATAACGGAAACATCATAAGTGAAGTGAATACTCCGGGAACTGCAGTCGATGTTAAGATATATGGAGACTATGCCTACATTGCTGATAAAGAATATGGAATCTCTGTCATTGATATTTCAGACATTACTCAACCAGAGTTGGTTTACAGTTATGATACTTCCGGATATGCTCAAAGAATAGATGTAGAGGGGGATTATCTCGTTGTTGCTTCCGGTGGTGGAGGAGTGTATCTCTTTGATATATCTGACAGAACTAAGCCAGAATTCGCAGACAGGTGGGATGATTCGGATATTGGCTACACCTATGATGTGGATATTCATAATGGGGAAGTATTTGTTGCAACCCGTGAGGGTGTATATCGAATGTTAATAACTCATGATAAATAAAATGAAGAGGAACCAAATGAAAAAGACGCTCATAACTTTTGTTCTTAGTTTAATATGTTTTTCGTACGTAAATGCTTCATCCAGTGACCCGGTTGCTATTTCTCAGGATGAAAAAGTAATGAAATGTCAATTTTCAAACTTGAAAGTATCAGAGCTTCGTTTTGAACTTCCGGATTTTGAACAAACTTCAGTAAATGAAAAGAATGTTGAATATACTAAGATCACAATTCCGACTGAAGGAGCGTTAGTGCTCGAAGGTTATCCTGATCTGCCTGTTATAAGCAGACTTATCGCTATTCCATCTCAAGGATCTGTAAGTTATGAAATCAACAATATTTATGAAGAGGTTATTTCAAATGTCGAGATCTACCCCTATCAGGGAGAAAATAGAACTGTTGAGAATTTGCTAAAGAATGAGAAGATTTACAACAGTAATGAACCTTATCCGTCCGAGATCATTTCAATCTCTGAGCCCCAGATCATGCGTGATCTGCGACTTGTTCTTGTAACGATCCAGCCCTTTCAATATTTCCCGGAAACAAAAGAACTGCGTATCATAAAGAATGCCGACGTGCGTATTACCACTTCCGGCACAGGTGGAGTGAACGAGAAATCATCACAGAGAAAGATTTCACGTTTTTTTGAACCGATATACAAATCAATGGTTCTAAACTATGAAGAGATATTCAGAGATGTTGAGTATCAAGAACCGAGTTACTTGTTCATACATCCTACTGATGCAACCGTTTCGGCATATCTCACTTATATTACAGACTGGAAACATCAAAAGGGATTTCATGTTGAAACAGCTGATCTTGCTCATACAGGTTCGAGTTTATCACAAATTAAAACCTTCATACAAAATGCCTATAATACTTGGGCATATCCACCGGAGTTCATTTGTCTTATCGGCGATGCTGATGGTTTATATGATATACCCACAGGATATTATTTAGGTGGAGAGGGAGATCATTACTATACCTTACTTGAAGGGAACGACATCTTAGCCGATGCTTTTATAGGACGGCTTTCCTTTAACTCCCTTTTGGAATTTCAAACGATCATCACAAAACTGCTTAATTATGAAAAAACGCCTTATATGATTAATACTGACTGGTATAAGAAAGCTCTTCTTGTCGGTGATCCGTCATCATCCGGACCCTCCTGTGTATCAACATGCAAATTTGTAAAAGAGGTCATGCAGACATACTCAATCGATTATAATTTCGATGAGATCTATTCAAACCCCTTTGTTTCCGGAATTGCAAATTCGATCAATAATGGTGTGAGCTATTTTCATTATCGCGGTTGGTTAGGGATGAGTGGCTGGGATAATAATGATATAGCGAATCTTAATAATGGGTATATGCTTCCCTTTGCTGTATTCCCAACGTGTGGCACCGGCGATTTCCAGGGTACTACAGGACGTTCCGAAAAATTCTTAAAAGCAGGATCTCCATCAACACCCAAAGGGGCAATTGCAGCCATCGGTACTGCAACAATGAGTACTCATACTACATTTAATAATTGTATATCAGCAGGTATATTCAATGGAGTGTTCCGCGACCATATTTATAACCCGGGTGGAGCATTAGTGCGTTCAAAACTCAGTCTTTATAACAGTTATCCTACTAATCCCCTTAACTGGGTGGACTGTTTTTCATACTGGAATAATCTTATGGGTGATCCGGGAATGGAACTCTGGACAGGAGTACCGATCCAATTGGATGTGACCCATCCTACAACAGTTGCAGTGGGAACAAATAATATTGAAGTTAATGTCAAAAACACTTATGGCTTTGCAATAGAAGGTGCGTGGGTTACTATCCTTCAGGAAGGCGACAATATTTTTGAGAGTGGTTATACTGACTCAAATGGAAAGGTACTACTTCCTATTGATACATCGATTATTGAGAATGTCACCATTACTGTTACAAAGCATGATCACATTCCATATATTTCAGAATTCGGCATTGCGCAGGCAAATAGCTTTGCAAGTATCTCGCAGAAAATTATTGATGATGATAACAGCGGATCCTCTTCAGGAAATAATGATGGATTTGTCAATCCCGGAGAAGATATTGAGCTTATCATAAGTTTAAAGAATCACGGAACCTATAACCTTAATAATGTGACCGCAACCCTTGAAACTAATGACCCGGGAGTTACTATTACAGATAATACAGAGAATTTTGGAACGATCAATTCTAACCAGACTGTGCAGTGTGCAGACGATTTCGATTTTTCTGTTGATGCTGATCTTCTTGGTGGAGCTGAAATATGGTTTGATCTCATCATTACTGATAGTGCATCAAACGAATGGACAGATCGATTTTCAATCCCGATATACGGTGCAAATCTTGATTTTGTAGAATGTACAATCCTCGATGGAAATGATGGAATCTTAAATCCCGGTGAAACAGCTCAATTAATTATCACGCTCAAAAACTCCGGCTCGGTTTCTGCCCAAGCTGTTGATGGTCTGCTCTTGAGTAATGATGATACGATCGTAATAAATGACAGTCTCGGATTTTGGGGAGTGATCTATCCTGACGATACAGGTACAAATAATACCAATACTTTTGAAGTCAATGCCGACACGCAGGTCATTCCCGGAAGTCAATTTCAATTACCCCTTCATTTGACTAATATTGCTGGATATGATGATCAGATAACTGTTACTTTGGAAGTCGGAATCGTTGATGTTGGTGATCCATTAGGACCGGACTCGTATGGCTATTACTGTTATGATGATGGGGATACGGATTACAGTATTTCTCCCTTCTATTCGTGGATTGAGATCGATCCTGATTATGGTGGCAATGGCACCATTCTGAATCTATATGATAACGGTGACGATGGCGATATTGCTACTATCAACATACCATTCAGTATGACCTTTTATGGAAGGTTCTATCATACTATCACCGTTTGTACAAATGGCTGGCTTGCACCTGGTGGAAGCGAAGAATTTGCCTTTATGAACAGACCCATCCCCGGATCGCTTGGACCTTCTCCAATGATCGCTGCTTTTTGGGATGACCTAAAAACCACAGGCAGCAGTAATATCTGCTACTATTACAATTCCAGTTCCCATTATTTTGTTGTTGAATGGTCTCATATGGAAAATGATTACAACAATGCTGAAGAAACTTTTGAGGTTGTGATCTATGACCCCTCGTATTATCCAACTCCTACGGGTGATTCTGAAATATTAATTCAGTACAAGGTTTTCAATAATGTTAATGCAGGTTACTACCCCGAACCACCCACTTCGGCACATGTTTATCATGGAGAATATGCAACTATTGGTCTGGAAGATAATTCGGGAATTGTTGGTCTTGAATATAGTTACTGCAATTCTTATCCTACTGCAGCAAAAACTCTAACCAATAATTCAGCTATTTTATTTACAACACGGGGTTCAGAAATACTTGATCCGCCAATTGCTGTTGTGACACCTCTTGAATTTAACTTCGAGATTGAACAGGGACAGACAGGTACTGATGTGCTGAGTATTTCTAATATTGGTGAGTCTAACCTAATATATTCAATCGAAAAAGATTACAATATCGACCGCGATGCAGGCGGACCTGATAGTTATGGTTATATGTGGACGGATTCTAATGAACCGGGCGGTCCAGATTATAATTGGGTAGATATCAGCGGAATTGGAACTGAAGTGAATTTCTCTCATAATGATGTTGGCTCAGGTCCATTTGATATCGGATTCGATTTTGATTATTATGGTGAAACGTATAATGAATTCATCCTAAGCCCTAATGGATGGATTGGCTTTGGTGACGATTGGACTGATTATCATAACTACTCGATCCCGAGAAATGATGCACCAAAACCTGCTATCTTCGGATTCTGGGATGATCTTGATCCTCTTCAGGGTGGTAATGTGTATTATTATACAAATGGAACAGACAGTTTAATCATCTGGTTCGATCATGTGATACATTATCCCGGTGCGCACAACGGCACCTATGATTTTCAGATAATCATTACAAGTGATAATACGATCAAATTTCAATATCGCTCACTTAGCGGTACTCTTAATTCCTGTACAGTTGGCATTCAGGACGAAGCTGGCTCAGTCGGTCTGGAAGTTGTCTATAATAACTATTACCTGCAAAGCAATCTCGCAATCGAATTTTATAGAGTGATAGATTGGCTAACAGTTGATCCTTCAAGCGGAGTTGTCTTTGCAGATGATACACAGGAAATCGATATTATTGTGGATACTGATGAGCTCGAGTACGGAGAGACTTATCAGTGTGATCTCTATCTCACGACTAATGATCCGGATCTCAGCCAGGTGATCATACCGGTTTATCTGACAGTTGGTAATATTGATCAGGGAACTGTACAGGGTACGGTCACCCTTCTGGGTGGATCATCCACTCCAGATAATGTTACCATTGACATAGGCGGTATGACAATCTATCCTGATGAAGCAGGATGGTTTGAAGCTGTTATTTCTGTGGGAAACTACACTTTAGAAGCAACCTGTAATGGATACGATAGTTATGTAGAAGATATTGAAGTGATACTTAACCAAACTACAACGGTAAATCCTATTCTTGAATTCATAAAAGCGCCTGAAAATGTCTGGATCCACCTTTCTGAAGATTATCATGCTACAGTATTTTGGAACAGTGTATCGCAATATACAGATTCCAGGCTTTTCCAGTCCTATACACTTGAACGACAGGTTGATGACGGTAACTGGATCATTATTCAGGAAGGATTAGCAGATACTTCCTACATTGATAATCTTTATTACCAATCCGATGGGGAATATAAGTATGGTGTGAAAGCAGTTTATGAATACTCTCAAAGCGAGCTTACTCAATCCGATGTCCTTCCGATCTTCCGTTTTGTGGATGTACAATTTGAATTTACCCTTTCGGACGGACAGGTTCCAGCAGGTATTGCATTCAGTTTAACTGGTTTAGATACGATCTATGGGCAAGCGTATGAAGATTCAACACATGCAGATGGAATCTTGTCATATACGGATGTTTTCATGGCTGATTATCATCTTACTGCAGAAAAAGACGGGTATGAGACTATCGATGAAATTATCACTGTGGATGCCGAAACAACGAATTTTGAGTACACACTTCAATATGTTGTCGCAATCGGAGACGAGCCGGTTCCTCAGGTAAGTAAGATCGAGCAGAACTATCCTAATCCGTTCCATATATCCGGATTTTCCAGCGGTGGAACTGAGATCAATTATCATGTGCATAAGGCAGCTCAAGTTAAAGTAGAGATATTCAAT
>Ga0209834_10000859_pt1 | contig 17877 bp, 16 predicted proteins | sample Mar14236cmmetaG_FD_184134 | JGI IMG/M metagenome (GOLD analysis project Ga0209834, IMG submission 184134) | Marine hydrothermal vent microbial communities from Guaymas Basin, Gulf of California to study Microbial Dark Matter (Phase II) - Marker... ...
TCCAAGAAAGGTGTTTCATCCCCAAAGAAATAACTTAAGGGAAGAGGATAGAAGGAGAAACCGTAGGTGTCTCCTCTTTGGGCTCTAAGGGAATGCATTCCCTTTGAATTTGCTCACAGGATATTTTTCTTCGTTTTTCTTAATTTTTTTAAGAGCAATGTCTATCAGATTCACTCCCAATTTATTTGACAGAACTATGAGATAAATCATGACATCTGCCATTTCTTCCGTTATTCTGTTGAGATAATCCTCCCTTTCAAGCATCTTATCCACTTCTTTATCATTTCTCCACTGAAAATTCTCCAGCAATTCGGCTGCTTCTATGGAGATAGATATAGCAACATCCTTCGGATTGTGAAATTTTTCCCAATCTCTTTCCCTGACAAAATTTGATACCTTTTCACTCAATTCAAGAAATTTATCCATACCAATGTATGAATTTTTAGTAAAAAAATTTAAGGGATGACTTTATTTGTCTGTGTGAAAGAAAGAATGGACAGTTTTGATGTATCTGCGATTGTTAGAGAGATGCAGGAGATTGTAGGAGGATGGGTGGGCAAGATATATCAGAACGAGGATGAAGTTGCCATAAAAGTAAGGAAGGAAGGGAACAAAATAATTTTCATAAAGAACGGCAAGTGGATATTTATGGCAGATAGCAGGGATGAAAGCAAGGAGCATCCCCCGACTTTCGCAATGACATTGAGGAAATATCTGAATAACAAAAAAATAACATCCATAGAGCAGGTGGGTTTTGACAGGGTGGTGGTGATAAAATTCAGCAACTCTTATGCCCTCATAATAGAGCTTTTTTCAGATGGAAACATAATACTGGTCGACGATGACGGAAAAATATTGCTCCCGATAAAATTCCGGTCATGGTCACACAGAGAGATAAGGCCGAAGCAGGAATATGTTTTTCCCCCTGCACGTACCAACCCTTTTGATCTGTCGTTTGAATCATTCTTTAAAATATTGAAAAAGAGCGATAAGGATTTGATAAGAACAATGGTCATGGATGTAAATATCCCGGGCATATGGGGCGAAGAAATATGCGAAACAGCCGGCATAGAGAAAAACATGCCATCAAGTGAGATTGACGAGAAGGATGCTCTGAAAATATATGATTCCATGAACAATCTGCTGAGCCGTCTTGCTGAAGGAAATTTTGAGCCCGTTATTTTAGAGAGCAGGGAGGGCTATGAAAATGTGCTTCCATTCCCTTTAAAGAAAGGTGAAGGGTACAGAGCAATAAGATTTGATAGCTTTAATGCTGCGGTTGATGATTTTTACTTCAAAAATTTTTACGCAAGGAAAGAGACGGTAAAAAACACTGAGAGGGAAAGGCTGCTGAGGCAGTTAAACCAGCAGCAGGATGCAATAAAAAAATTTGAGCAGGAAGCGGAAAAAAAGAAGAATGAAGGAGATACCATATATGCAAACTATGCATTGTGTGAGGAAATAATCAATAAGGTAAAGGAAGGAGATTACGAGGAAAAAAGAAATTTTGTGAAAAAATATGTTTACCCAGAGCTGGTCATAGAGTTGCCATACGACGGCAGGACCGTAGAAGTATGCATGGATGTCAGGAAAAGTGTAGCTCAAAATGCAAACGAAAAATACAACGAAAGCAAAAAGGCAAGGGAAAAAATAGAAGGGGCAAAAGAGGCAATAGAAAAAACTCTTGACAAACTTAAGAAATGCAAGGAAGAGGTAATTGAAAGGCAGATAAAAAAATCGGCAAAGAAATTCTGGTTTGAGGACTACAGATGGTTTATATCATCAGACGGAAACCTGGTTATAGGTGGAAAAGACGCTTCTTCAAATGAAAAGATTGTTAAAAAATATATGAAGGCAGGCGATAGATATGTTCATGCCGACATTCACGGTGCCCCATCCTGCGTGGTCAAAGCAGCAGATATCGAGGGAAATGAAATGGAGATATCAGAGAAAACACTTGCCGAAGCATGTCAATTTGCTCTCTCATACTCAAAGGCATGGAATCTCTTCGGGAGCGGAAGTGCCTACTGGGTCAAGCCAGAGCAGGTATCAAAGACTCCGGAGTCAGGGGAATACGTTCCCAAAGGTGCATTTGTGATAAGAGGAAAGAGGAATTATGTAAAATGCGATGTGGAGATTGCCATTGGCAAGGTGAACATACAGGGCTATGAGAAGATAATGGGAGGTGCCCCTTCTGCTGTCAAAAAGCGGGCTGAGAAGTGGATAGTTATTGAGCACGGAGAGGCGGATAAGAACAAGATGGCAAAGGAGATGGCAAAAAAATTTGGTGTTGGAATTGAAGATGTGCAGCGTGTTCTGCCTCCCGGAAGTATAATGATAAAGGAGGAAAATTTATGAAAGTGCTTTACAAAAATCTAAAGGACGGAGAAATAAAGTTGCTCATCCAGAATACAGACGATTGCTGGCACCTGTACAATATAATTGAAGAAGGTGACCTTGCATCTGCTTTTACATACAGAACAAAAAGCCAGACCGATGACAAGAAAAGGGAAGGCAAGGGAGAAAAGGAGAGAATGTATCTTACAATAAGGGTGACGGAGGTTTCATTCCAGGAGTTTTCGGACCGCCTCAGGGTTCAGGGAATTATAGAAGAAGGGCCGCAGGACCTGGGAAAGCACCATACATTCAATCTCAAAGTTGGGGACGAAATAAAAATAAAGAAGAATTGGAAGAAGTATCACCTTAAAAGAATAGAAGAAGCTGTCAATGCAAGCAAGCAGCCTTCGGTTGTTGTTCTGTCCATGGATGATGATGCGGCGACAATAGCAGTACTGCACCAGTATGGCGTGGAAAAAATAGCAGACATATATTCAGGGCGCACCGGGAAATTCTATGAGGATAAAAGCGATAAAAAGGACTACTACGGAGAAGTTCTATCAAAAATCAAAGAATACGACCTTCCGACCATAGTAGTTGGCCCGGGTTTCGCAAAGGAGAATTTTGCCTCGTTTGCAAGAGAAAAAGAAAAGCTGAATTTTATAGTCGAGGGAACAGGGCATGCAGGCATGGCAGGCGTCAAGGAAGCAATAAATAGAGGCATCATAGAAAGAATCGCTGAAGAATCAGCACTTACAAGAGAATCAAGACTTGTTGAAGAACTTCTGCAGGGCATAGCAAAGAATGGTGCAGTGACATATGGCAGAGATGAAGTAAAGAAAGCAATCGAGATGGGAGCTGCCGAAAAGGTAATTGTGCTTACCCGAACGGTGAGAGAAAATGAGGATTTGCTGGAGCTGGCAGAGAAAATGGGAGCAAAGGTTTACACAATAAGCGATATTCACGAGGGCGGAGAAAAACTATCTGCCCTTGGAGGGATTGCTGCATTTCTGAGATATAAAATTGAGTGAAATATACATCCGATTCGGGCAATTTATAATAGAGTGTTGCATTATTGTAATGATAAACATGAAAAAAATCATCGTCTTTGTCATTGTATTTTTTCTTTTATCACTAGCCTACCATCCGTCACAGGGGGAGGGGGAGAAGGCGCAGGTTGTTACCCATATTTATGGGATAGGGGAAAATGTGTTGTGTGCCATCAATGTTAGCAGGGAGAGAGCGGCTAATATTATGAATGAATTGAAAAATCTTGAGGGTGCAATAAAAAATGGAGATACATACCGTGCTTTAAAAATTGCTTCCACGCTGAAAAAAGAGGGTGTTTTCAGGGGCAACGTTATATTTGATTTGATAAGGGATTATGGCAGTCGAGATATGTCCTCTTACGGCAATCTCGGTTTAAGTGATGCAAATTTCACGCTGAAAAATACGATGTGCTTTGTTGTGGGATACGGGGATGCTCTCTTTGCTTACCCAATGGATCTGCTTGCAATTTTTTTGATTGTTCTGCTGCTGGGGTGGATGCCCCTCGGCATTATCCTTGTGCTTGCATACAGTGCTCTATGGATGTATTTTTCTCATCTCATTCCTGTCAGGTTTATATTGCCGATAACGTTGATAGGGATCAACAAAGGAGGAATCACCACGATGGGTCTAAAAGGTGTTCAGAAAATTGAAGGGAGAGAGAACAAATCTGTTTCGGGAATGCTAATCGGCTTTTCCGGCATAGTCGTGAATGTCTTTTTGCTGCCAAAAAATGACAGAGAGATGTCAGCACCGTTTTTCTGTTTGGGGACATCAATTATGGCATATGCTGTGAATGAGTAATGCTGCTCAACTCACCTTGACTTTTGTAATCACTGGCTCGTAGTAGGTATAGCTTATGTGCAATGTAAAATCATTTCCTCTATCAAAGAAAAACGGCTTTGTCTGTATACCTATGTCCACATCCCACGACCCTTTTCCGTCCTTGCTTATGTAAGAATCTATTATTTTGCGAACCTCCGTTTCGTTGCTTGCATTTATCTGCATGGAACTCGGAACACTTCCGATTGTGGCCTCAACAACCAGAGGGCTGGTTGAACCGGTTGCAGAACTTGAGCCTGAGAACTTTACGTTGCCTGGTGCGGAAACCTTCATATCCAGCGTGTCTGACCAGTTCCAGGGTATTATAAATCCATGCGCCAAATCATCGCTCCATTCCAATTCAAACTTGACACATGTCAGCCCATCATGGTCTATAGAATAGGTATAGTTTGAGGTTTCTCCTTTTGCCACATGCCCTTCATCCCGCAGGGTGACTGTTTTTTCATCCCACTCGACATTATATACGTACTTCTCCACAGTCTGCTCTGCTCCGGCATACTCCTTTTCATGGTACATAACGCCAATAAGGGCTACCACAAGAATGACGACTCCAACGAGAACCACAATTCTGTCTTTTCTATCCATCAGCTCACCTTGCCTATAAAGAAAGATGTTTTTATTTATAAAACTTTAGATAAAGCTATGTCAAAATTTCCTCCACTTTTTTTGCAAATTCCTCAAATCCCACACTCCTGCTCAACACCTCTTTTGCCCCTATCTCTTTCAATTTTTGTCCCCATTCCAGGTCGGCAAAGGCAGTGAATCCGATTATATTTGCGTCAGGGTCGATATTGATTATTTTTTGTGTTGTCTTCACACCATCCATCTCCTCTCCCTTCATCTGCTTTACAATGTCCTCGATTTTTTTGCTTCCAGAGAGATTCAGATCCATTATAACCAAATCAGGTTTTTTGCCTCTTTCCATCAAATCTTCATATTTTTCTATCCCTTCCTCACCACTATATGCAGAATAAACTTCAAAGCGGGCTGATGGAAGATATGTTTTTATCAACTCCTGAATTTCAGGCTCATCATCCACGACAAGCACCACCTTTTCCTCACCTGCAAAAGAGCTATGCTTTTCAATTTTTTTAATTATAAGTTTCTCCTCTGCTATGTTTATCATCACTTTTTCCCCCTTTTTGAAAGGATACTGGCTGTCTCTCCATATTGCTGAGGGGATTGAAATAATCGCCTTTGAGCCATATACGTTGAACTTTCCCTTTCCCTTAAGCATTTATCCTCACCATATTTCCGCAGTAGACACATTTTATTTTTCTAACACCCCTTATTTTTTCGTAGTAAAACACTCCCTTGCAATTTGGGCAGACAGCCATTTCAAGCTCTCCTTCCTCAGCAGATTTTTTAAGGAAAGGCAGACCGTTCTCGCCCTCAGTAATCTCATATCCTTCTGGTAAAGGCACCGGCTCTCCATTTTCGCTCTTCCTCGCAAAAAAATAATTTCCTTTTTTTGATTTATAAAGTGTATATCCGTTTTTGGTACATGCCTTATTTTGAATAACGGAAAAAATGTTGTAGGCTTCCATTCCTATAAGGGTATAACCGGGCATGAGAACAAGGAAGAAGAATCCAAGTTTTGTATGAACAAAATAGGAAAGGTACCCGAGGCGTGGAACTTTGGCGTAGATGGTATGCCCAAATACGTTTGCATAAGGAACTTTTCCGATCAAGTCCTTTTCTGATACAAGGGCGGTATCGTTATCCTCGTTCGCATCCCCTTTTGTTTTAAAAAATGTCTCGTTGCCCTTTTCAATTATGTCAACGCACCTGTGGGTTACTGTATATTTTTCATCTTCGCGATGGAAATTTATAACGTCTCCAATATTGACTTTGCTTGCACCACAATCTTTAACATAAACAATGTCCCCGACATTCAATGACGGTTCCATCGAGCCGGAAGTGACAATGTATAAATGTGATGACTTATCAGCAAGAGGAATCACTATAAATGATAAAACAAATAATGAAACTAAAACAATCAATACTATGTTAAACAATCTCTCTTTTTTCATCTTTCACCTCTCTACTCGGCAATTTTTACCCCCACACAGTGATGCTATTGCCATCACTTTCTTCAATATCCTTCAATCCTGCCCCGTTCCACTCTGCATAGAATTCGATATCAAATGTTACTGATGCCCCCCAATAGAAATGGCAGATATTGCACGGGTGAACACTCGCCTTTAAGACATACTTAATACGGGGAGAAAGCTCAGAAATTCCATCCGAAGTTGTGAGATTCACCCACCTTCCTTCAATTTCATCAAGGGTTTTATACTCGCATGATGGAAGTATAACATGTTTTTCTCCGCTTGATGTGTTTATCAATTTCAAATCAATTACAATATGCTCGCTCAAATTGTTGCTGCTACTGCAACAACTGCATCCTAAGTTGTTATAGTAATGCAGTATATTTTTTAAATTCACTATTACATTCTTATCGAGGCTGGCTAGAGCACCATTTACCCGGTTAATGACATTAGATTCCGAAAGTGGGTAATTGATATCTGGATGAGCTGCATTCAGCAATGCTGCCACTGCCTGTCGGAGTAAAATCTTTGCTTTATCAACGATGCTATTCCCTCCGCGGAAGTTGAGCGCTTCGCTTAAATTTTTTGATGAAAGTTCTTGCAATTCAGAGGGCAATTCGAACACACTTCCGATGGTGTCCTCTGTAGAATATTTTACCCATTTGCAGGGATGGTTCTTCCAGAAGCCGGGGCTGCATCCCGTATATCCGCTATGATTTGTCACATTAAAAATACGCATTTTTACCTTTGCAGGATTGCTATCTCCAGTCATATGCAAAATAATGTTTTTATAACAACCGTGACAATAACAGAATTCGACATGACTCATTGTTATTACAGGGCTGTCAAGAGGATTCTGGTTATTGACTTCCAAATCCAGAATGCCTGCAGAAAAAGAATTTCCAGAGCTTTTCTCCGTATCGCTCAAAAAAGGCATAGTTCCAGCTATCATCGATGCTGTTATGCCTATGACCATTATGCTCATCAGCGTTTTTTTTATCATTTTATCGAATCAAATAAATAAAGGGAAAAGGGGGTGTTTCCTGATCTTTGTTGGGATTATACCTGTTCCAGCCCGATTATAAGGCATTATACCTGATTCAAATGGAAGATGACGTCAAATTCCACAGAATCACTCTGAACGATGTTGCCGACGCTGTTATCCAAAGGTATTATCTTGAGATGAAATGTACCGGTTTCGCCTCCTTCAAGAAGCCCCGGATCACCTGTGATGGTAATTTCACCGGCGTCAGCTGTCTCCCTCAGGGTCTTTTCCGCTATGCCAATTGGCCAAACCTTGTGTGGTGTTCCGTCAGGGTCTGTGACTACTACTGTTACCTTCAGATACTCACTTAGCTCACCCTCACCGTCTCCGCCTGTAGTATCGCCATCTGATTCTTCTGGCTCTGTCAGCCCATTGTCGTTGTCGACAAGGTTCGTAATATTGAAGCTTAGCCTGCCGTCAATAGTGCCAGTATTATTAATCTTCCAGAGACCACAGTAGCCACCACCGTAGAGTTCATCACCAGGCGCAATGTTATTCTTGCCAACATGTACTGTGCATGGGTCGTAGTTACCTACTTTCAGATTCAGTGTTCCTGCAGTGAATGTATTCCCAACACTTGTCTCCGTATCACTGTACCAAGACTGCGTTCCTGCAGTCATCATTGCTGCAACAATGCCTATCACCAGAACGCTTCCCAGTACGCTCTTTATTTTTGTATCCATATTCTCACCCTATGCCTAATCTGTGGCCTGGTCCAAACTGAACTCAATATCCACCACGCACGAATCGCTCTGTATTTCATTTCCTACAGTACTCGGTATCCACACATCTATCACTATGTTTCTAGATTCACCGGCTGGAAGATTCCCCAAGTCGTAATCAGTGCAGTTTAGTTCCTCAAGAGTTTTATTATCAATTATTTTGTTACCGTTGTATGAAACATTGACGTGTATGCTCGCGCATAGTTCACCCTCTCCATCTCCGGGATCACCGCCTGTATCACCATCATCCGCTTCAGGTTCTGTTAGTCCGTTCTCATAGTTGTGCATTACCGTAAAATGTATGTCTGCAACTCCGGCTATAGAACCATTGTTTCTAACAGGTATAGTAATTGTCCCAGAATCGCCAGGTGCAAGATTGTTCACCATCTCGTTCCATAAATAGTTGACATTTGGCACGTTTGGATCGTCTACCCAGGTATCATCACTGCTATTCCACACTTGCAGATCCAGAGTTCCTGCAGTAAACGTATTGCCAACACTTGTCTCCGTATCACTGTACCAAGACTGCGTTCCTGCAGTCATCATTGCTGCAACAATGCCTATCACCAGAACGCTTCCCAATACACTCTTCATTTTTGTATCCATTTTATTCCTCCTCTTTTTTTAAGCCTTCCCAGGTAGGCTGTTGCCCTAAAGCTTTACTTCCGCCTGGGCCGTTACACTTCCTGTAATGTATTGTTATAAAAAATTATTTGTGAAGAATCGATAGGTACCCACAGTACATAAATTTTAAATAAAATAAATCATGCCAGAAGTTTCACCACTTCATTCATTTTTTCTACCAGTTTTATCCCCTTTGGGGTTGTCACAAAAATTCCTTCTCGTCCTTCACGCCTCCATTGCATGTATTCGTTTTTTATTGCATACCAGATATACTTTTTAATGGTAAGCGAATTCAGATTTGATTTGTATAACAGGTGTGTTTTTTTGGTACCATTGACTGCATATCTCAATAAATCGGTGAGAATAATCAGGGAATCTCTTTTTTTGCTGAGGTCATCAAATTCACCCAATATATGCTTTCCTTCATGTATCCAGAGAGCAAAATCCACATAAGAAAAAAGACGGTTTTCCAGCTGCTTGATACTCCCAAAATTTTTTGGAATATAATCAATAACCCCCTTCTTAAATGCCTCTGTTGCGACCTCTTCACTTCCATTTCCTGTTATCATCACTATAGGCACCGCAAATTCCTCTTTCTTTAATCTCTCAAGCAGGGAAAGGCCATCAATATCTGGTAGGAAAAAGTCGAGGAAGATAAGGTCTACACTCTCTTCTCTTAAAATTTCCAATGCTTTGCCCCCATTATTTGCCCACCTGAAATTCACTTCCAATAGCTTCCTCTCAAAAATTGTTTTTAAGAATAAGAATGCCTCGGGATCATCCTCAACGTAAAGAATTTTCACCTTTCTCCCCATTTTTGCCCTCACTTTTTCCCAAATTTTTAGACCTTTAATTTGTTATTTATATTTTGTATTTAAAGCTTGTGAATGAGGCATACATTATCACGCTTTTGTCATCAAAAATATTTTAACTTATTTCACCTTATCACCCCACAATGAGCGATGGCAATCAGCAAACAGCGGAGAAATATGATCCTCCCAAAATTGAGCAGGAAATAATAAAGTTCTGGGAGGACAACAAAATATTCGAAAAATCACTCGAGTTGCGAAAAAACGGAAAAAAGTTTGTTTTTCTTGAGGGACCGCCCACTGCCAACGGCCTGCCCCACCCGGGCCATGTTCTTACAAGAACAATCAAGGATGTTATCGCCAGATATAAAACAATGAATGGGTATTATGTAGAAAGGAAGGCTGGATGGGACACCCACGGCCTGCCCGTTGAAATAGAGGTAGAGAAGCTCCTGGGACTGAAAAACAAGCAGGAAATAGAGGAATATGGGATAAAGAAGTTCAACGAGGAGTGCAAGAAAAGCGTTTTCAAATATGAAGAAGCATGGAAGGAGATGACAAAACGCGTTGGTTTCTGGATAGATATGGAAAATCCCTACATAACGCTCAAAAATGATTATATTGAATCCGTATGGTGGTCGCTGAAAAAGGCGTGGGAAAATGGACTGCTCGAAAGAGGTTATAGAGTCACACCATACTGCCCGAGATGCGGCACGACGCTTTCATCACATGAAGTGGCCCAGGGCTATAAGGAAGTTTCAGATCCGTCGATTTTCGTTAAATTCAAGGTTAAGGGGAAAGATGAATATTTTCTTGCATGGACGACCACCCCGTGGACACTCATATCCAATGCTGCACTTGCCGTCAATCCTGATGAATGGTACATTAAAATTGAATATGGGGGAGAAAAAATTATACTGTCAGAGGAAAGAGCAGAGGTTTTGCTCAAGGATGAGGAATATAAAATTCTTGATGGATGGAAAGGCAAGGAGCTTATCGGCACAAAATACGAGCCCCTTTACACATACGCAAAGCCGGATAAGGAATGCTGGTATGTGATAGGTGCAGATTTTGTTTCCATGGACGAAGGGACAGGAATCGTGCACATAGCTCCTGCATTTGGAGAGGACGACTACGAAGCAGGTCAGAAGTATGACCTTCCCGTCATTCAGCTTGTAAAAAAGGATGGAACATTTCCCCCTGAGGTAGAAAAATGGGCAGGAATGTTTGTAAAAGATGCAGATAAGGAAATAATAGAAGATTTGAAAAGCAGAGGGCTTTTAATGTCCGTTCAGGAGTATGTACATCAGTATCCATTCTGCTGGCGCTGCAATTCTCCCCTGCTATATTATGCAATAGAATCATGGTTCATAAAAATGTCAAAGCTGAGAAAACAGCTTGTGGAAAACAATGAAAAGATAAAATGGCATCCCGAATATCTGAAACACGGACGCTTCGGTGAATTTATTAAAGAGGTGAGAGATTGGTCTCTATCAAGGAAAAGATACTGGGGAACGCCCCTGCCAGTATGGAAATGCGAGGAATGCGGAAATGAAATATGCGTGGGAAGTGTTGATGAGCTGAAAAAACTGGCGGAGGATTTTCCTGAAGAATACGACCTCCACCGCCCATTTGTTGATGAGCTGAACGTCAAATGTCCCAAATGCGGGGGGAAGATGAGGAGGGAGAAGGAAGTCATAGATGCATGGTATGACTCTGGCTCTGCATTTTTTGCACAGTGGCATTATCCCTTTGAAAATCAGGATAAATTTAAGGAAAATTTCCCTGCAGATTTTATATGTGAGGCAATAGACCAGACAAGAGGATGGTTTTACTCGCTGCTTGCTGTTTCAACCCTCAATTTTAACGACACGCCCTACAAAGAAGTTCTTTCTCTAGGGCATATACTTGATGAAAACGGGCTTAAGATGTCAAAGAAAGCCAGAAACTACATCGAGCCAAATAAAATATTTGACAGGGAGGGAGCAGATGCAATGAGATGGTATTTGATATCTGCGTCAGCCCCATGGTCCCCGAAGCGTTTTTACGAGCAGGTGGTAAGGGATGCACTGGGCAAATTTTTGCTTACATTGTGGAATACCTATTCATTTTATTCGACCTATTCTGCCCTGGACAATTTTGATTACAGCACAAAGAAAGTAGAGTTTGAAGAAAGAAGTTTGCTTGACAAATGGATAATATCCCGTCTCAATGAGGTCATAAAAAGCGTAATCGGAAAAATAGAAAATTTCGAGCTCCATAAAGCAGCAAGGGAGATAGAGGAATTCGTCGTTGGGGATATAAGCAACTGGTACATAAGGAACTCAAGGAAAAGGTTCTGGCTTGAAGAGGAAACGCTTGATAAGCTTGCGGGATATTCGACAATACATGAATTGCTTACAACGTTATCAAGACTGCTTGCGCCTTTCGTGCCATTTATATCCGAAAAAATTTATCGAAGTTTGGGGGGAGGAGAGAGCGTTCATCTCTCAGATTACCCGTCTCCAGATGAGAAAAAAATAGATAAGGAGCTTGAGGCGAAGATGGAAAAGGTGAGGGAAATAACAGAGGTAGCCCGCTCATTGAGGGCAAAGAAAGGCATAAAAGTAAGGTATCCTCTTTCGAAAGCAATTGTAATAACTTCTGCGGACATATCAGATATGGTGGAGATTTTGAAGGAAGAAATAAACGTTAAGGAAGTCGAGTTTTCCGATAGCATCGAGCCATTTATGGGCATAACTGTAAAGCCGAATTATTCCTCCCTTGGCCCGAAGTTCAAGGGAAATGCAGGAAAGGTTGCATCAGCTATCGAGCAGCTTTCCTCCGAAAATATAAAGGGTGCGAAGATAAACATTGACGGGGAAGAATACGAGCTAAGCGAGGAAGATTACCTGATAGAAAAAAAAGAGAAAGAAGGATTTGCAGTTGGAAGCAGCGGAGATGATTATGTTGTGCTGTGCACCGAGCAGACTCCAGAACTCATTGCAGAAGGTTTTTCAAGGGAAATTATAAGAAGGATACAGGAAATGAGAAAAGATATGAACCTTGACATGGAGGACAAAATCATATCTTCGGTAAGCGTGGACAGCGACAGGGTGAAAGGATGGGAAAACTACATAAAAGGAGAAACCCGCTCTGAAAAACTTGTATTTGGCAAAGCGTCAGGCGATATGGTAAAGGAGTGGGACATAGACGGAGAAAAAATAAAAATTGGAATAAAAAGGTTATAAAATGGGTATATGCAGAATATGCGGCAAGCCGACCACCAGCCACCGCATCGGGGCATACTTTGTGTGTCATGATTGCTGGGAGAAGAGAAAGGGAGAAGTGGAAAAACTTCGTACAGAATTAAAGAAGGAGGTTGAGGCGTCTCTTAACGCTCTGACAAAAAACGAAAAAGACGGAATGAAATTGATAATAATTGTCCAAAAATTTGCCCTTAACTTCGACGATGAAATAAAGGCAGCTCTGAAAGAATACAACCGCACGATAGACAATGAGAACATATTTCTCGTATTCCTCAACTGGTTCACATTTGAAAGGGAGATGGAAGGAAAGGGGAAAACCCCCGCAGAGCTTTTTATTGAGGAGTATAATATGCCTGACTGGGTGGCAGAAAGCATACGAAAATTTCAGAAGCCCGTAAAAGGATTTTTTGAAGTAAAAAATGTGCTGGCCGGAAATAAATTTACAATTCAGGATGTCTTCAACAAGAAAGAATACACGCTGTGCGGGGAAGTGAACCTTAAGAAAGGAGATTATATCGGCGATAAGATATATCAGTGGGGGGATGTTTATCTTACGGGAGGTGCAGTTTCATTATACGCTGAAGAAGATGCGAAAAAAATTTTGAAAATGGCTGAAGATTTTGAGAAATTGCTTGAAAAAAGTTTGAAAAAACAGGAAGAGTTATACACTAAATTTGTGAATTATTTTGGGAAAGATGACCCAACATTTGATTCGGTGGAGAGCGCAAAGAAAGCCCTGGATAGATTTACCTCGTGGGCAGATGGCGGAGGGGAACAATCGGAAGAAAAAAGCGAGGGTGACGTCGCTGCTATATGCGATCCGTTAAGCGGCATATACATAGTCCCTGAATATGGAAAATTGAGAAGAATGATGGAGGGGAAAGAAGAGGTAGAGGGAGAATATGTAAAGAAGGCAATAACAGGAGTGCCGTACCCTGCCATCAAAAAATTGAGCAAGGATAAAGAGAACTTTGTAAATATGATAAAAAAAGCATTTGGCGAGGATATTTCTGATATAAATGACTTCATGAAAAAAATCCGTCCCGACTGGAGATAACACAATGCCTTTTTAAATTCCTTTTTATTACATGTTCATGATAGCGAAAAGTGAAAAGGATGTAAAAGCCGATGAGGTGAGCGAGGAAGGAGCAAGCAACGTTACCATACAGTGGCTCATTGACAGCAAGATAGGCGCTCCAAACTTTGCAATGAGAAGATTTGTTGTTGGAAAAGGAGGATACACCCCTCTCCATAAACATGACTGGGAGCATGAAGTTTTTGTTCTGGGAGGTGAGGGAGCACTTGTTGATGAAAATGGAAATGAACTGCCGCTGAAAAAGGATTATTTTGCCTTTGTCCCACCGAATGAAATTCACCAGTTCAAAAATGTTGGAGACGAGGATTTCATATTTCTCTGCATAATACCAATAAAATGAGTTTCGAAACGTTTTTTCTCGGAAGGGAAAAGATAAAAAATCCCTTTGTCGAAAAGATGATATCCGCCAGCAAGAAAATAGGGGATAAAGGGGCGGGAAGCATAAGCATGAGATATGGAAGCAGGATAATAATCACCTCAAAAAATGCATCTCTCTCCTCTCTAACAGAAAATGATTTTGTGGAGGTTGTAGATTATGATGCGGTGAGAAATATAGCTCTTGTTATAGGAATGAGCGAGCCGTCTTCAGCAGCAGCTTTGCACTGGTTGATTTACAGGCGAGATGGAATAAATGCAATAATATCTGTTTTTGATAAAGACATATCCGAACCGGATTTCGATATCGCCATGGAAGCCCTCAAATTGCTCAGGAACAGCAATTGCATCAAATTAAAAAATTACGGGCATGTGTCTGTTGGGAAAAATATGGAAGAAGCATTGGAGGGATTGAAATGCTTGTAGAAGGAAAAGAAATGCGTTCTCTCTGGTGGGACGGCACGCTTAAATTAATTGACCAGCGCAAGCTTCCTTTTCAGCTAAAAATTTTTGATGCAAGCAGTGTGGAAAAAGTGGCTTACGCCATCAAAAAAATGGTTGTGAGGGGCGCCCCGGCCATCGGCTGCGCTGCCGCCTACGGGATGGCGCTTGCCGAAGATAAGGAGAAAGCTGCCAGGATGTTAAAAAGAACACGGCCCACTGCCCACGACTTATTTTATGCTGTTGATTACATGACGGAGAATGAAGGCCGCATAGAAGCGGCGCACAGATATGTCGAAGACATTGTTGAAAAATGCAGGAAGATTGGAGAGATTGGAGAAAAGCTGATAAAGCATGGCAGCAGAATACTTACGCACTGCAATGCAGGCGCTCTTGCCACGGTTGACTGGGGAACAGCCCTTGCACCCATCAGAATGGCAAAAGATAGGGAAATTTTTGTATGGGTTGATGAGACAAGGCCCCGCCTTCAGGGATTGCTTACTTCATGGGAATTGAAGCAGGAGGGAATAAAGCATGCTGTCATAGCCGACAATGCAGCAGGATATTTTATGAAGGAAGGGGAGGTGGATATGGTTATTGTGGGTGCAGACCGCATTGCATCTAACCATGATGTGGCAAACAAAATAGGCACGTATGAGAAAGCGGTTCTTGCAAAAGAAAATGGCATACCTTTCTATGTTGCTGCACCGATCAGCACCTTTGATGAAAGCATATCAGATGGTAAAAAAATAAAAATTGAGGAGAGAGATGCCGAGGAAGTAACAAAAATTTTTGATTACATCCCTCCTGAAATCAGAAACCCTGCTTTTGATATCACTCCTGCAGAATATATAACGGGCATAATAACCGAGAAGGGGATAATAAAGCCTTAAAACTTAAACTGCATATGGATTCGTGATTACAATAAGATGTGCCAGATGCAATGAAAAAGTTTTCAGATATGTGAAAATAGGGAAAGGCAAACTCTGGCACTGCTGGAAGGAAAGAATCGTTGAAGATTTCAGCGTTCACGAGGGCAAAGAGCGCAGATGCAAATGCGGCAATCTCATTGGAATTGATGAAGGCAAATGGATTAAACTCAAGCAGCATTCCTTTGTTACTTCGGGAACGAAATTGAAGTAAGAGTAGGGAGAAAACGGGAAGATGGTAGTGGGTCTATTTTCCCTTAGAGTTCGCTTTTCCCTACCAGCTCATATCACTTCCTTTTTCCCTTCGAGTGTTGCCTGCGCCGCTGCCAGACGCGCTACCGGCACCCTGAAGGGGGAGCAACTCACATAATCCACGCCTATGTTGTAGAATATGTGGATGGAATTGGGCTCGCCGCCCTGCTCGCCGCATACCCCTACTTTCAAATCAGGTCTTGTCTTCTTTCCCCACTCTATCGCGATTTTCATCAATCTGCCCACGCCTTTCTTGTCTATTATTGAAAACGGATTGTCCTGGAGGATACCGCGCTGGGTGTATAGCGGCAGGAATTTCTTCTCTGCATCTTCCCTGCTGAAGCTGAACGTTGCCTGCGAGAGATCATTGGTACCGAAACTGAAGAACTCGGCTATTTCCGAAAGTTTTCCTGCCCTCATGCATGCTCTGACAACCTCTATCATCGTCCCGAATTTAAGGGGAACTTTAACTCCATATTTTTTCTCGACTTCGCGTGCAATTTTCTTGACTCTTTTGAAAACCCACTTCAGCTCCTGGGCCGTACATACCTGCGGAACCATGAGCTCCGGATGAACCTCTATGCCTTCCTTGATAAGCTCTGCAGATGCTTCGTACAGGGCACGGATCTGCATATCATATATCTCAGGATATGTTATGCCCAATCTTACTCCTCTGTGCCCGAGCATTGGATTTACTTCCTCAAGCGAACGGACTTTCTTGAGCAGGTTTGTCTTTTCTTCTATCAGTTTTTTGCTCAGTATATGATATTTCTCGTTCGTCAGTTCTTCTATGAATTTCTCAACAGATGACAAGTAAACATGGAGTTTCGGGTCAAGAATTTTTGATATATTGGGTATTTCCTGCAATAAATTTACTGCTGCATCAAATTCTTTGAGGTATAAAAGCTCTCGGGAAATCTCTTCGGTGGACGGCAGAAATTCATGCAGAGGTATGTCGAGAAGGCGTATTGTTACTGGAAGTGGATGCATTGCACGGAGTATCTCCTTAAAATCGTTTTTCTGCAGAGGTAAAAGCTTGTCAAGGGCTTTCATTCGCTCCTTTTTGTTTTCTGCAAGAATCATTTCTCTAACGATGGGCAGGCGTTCAGGCGCATTGAACATCCTCTCCGTCCTGCAGAGTCCTATGCCCTCTGCCCCCTCCTTTCTCGCCAGTTTTGCTCCTTCAACAGTATCAGTATTTGCCCTCACTCCGAGCTTCCTTGTCTCATCGGCCCATGAAAGAAGTTTTTCCGTTTCCTTGGTAAATGTGGGCGGAACAAGCTTAACTGCACCTTTTATAACCTCTCCGGAGGAACCGTCAATTGTAATCATATCCCCTTCCTTGAAAGTCAAATTTCCTATTCTGCACCGCTCTTTTTCCTCGTCGATAACAAGGGCTTCGCATCCAGTTACGCAGGGCTTTCCGAGACCACGGGCAACAACCGCAGCATGGCTTGTGATACCTCCTCTTGCTGTCAGCACTCCCTGAGAAGCAGTGATACCATGAATATCATCAGGCGTCGTTTCTTCTCTCACAAGAATCACTTTCTTCCCTTTTTTTCCAAGAGCAGCTGCCTTTTCCGGACTGAAGACAATTTCGCCTGAGGCAGCCCCAGGAGATGCATCAAGCCCCTTCGCAATCACCTCGTATTTCTCATTCGGGTCTATTATCGGATGAAGCGCTTTTTCTATGTCATCCGGGCTGACACGCATAATGGCTTCTTCTTTTGTTATGAGCTTTTCCCCGACCATATCAACAGCTATTTTTATAGCTGCTACAGCCGTCCTCTTTCCTGTTCTTGTCTGAAGTATGTAAAGCTTGCCGTGCTGGATTGTAAACTCCATATCCTGCATATTTCTGTAGTGTTTCTCTAACTTTTCTGCAGTCTTCACCAGCTCGTTATACACTTTTGGAAAAACCTTTTTGAGGGCGGCGACAGGCTGCGGCGTCCGCTTTCCGGAAACAATATCCTCGCCCTGCGCATTAAGGAGAAATTCACCGTAAATCTCCTTCTTCCCGGTTGCCGGGTTTCTTGTGAATGCAACGCCTGTACCCGA
>Ga0209834_10000861_pt1 | contig 17868 bp, 18 predicted proteins | sample Mar14236cmmetaG_FD_184134 | JGI IMG/M metagenome (GOLD analysis project Ga0209834, IMG submission 184134) | Marine hydrothermal vent microbial communities from Guaymas Basin, Gulf of California to study Microbial Dark Matter (Phase II) - Marker... ...
GATCCCGGAATCGCCCTTGAAATTCCTGGAGAGGATGTATGCTTCTATGTACAGTGGGTTTTGGTCTAGATATAAAATTGCAGCAAACAACTGCTGGCACAATGAGGTATTTCCGAGTAACATAAAGTTGACAAGATTTGAAAGTTGTTTATAATCAAATCCCAAGCCGTATTATTTGTATAAGTATACCCGGAGGATATTCCTAAAGGAATTCCACACTGCAGCATACCTTAAGGCAGTGTCCAGCGGGGAAAATTAATTATATTTGGCACATGAGATCGACGGACGTTCAATTTACTCAACGAACACCATTATTTAATCAAAGTACTGATTTTGAATCCTGTTTCCAGACCCAATGTTCAAGGAGGTGATAAGAACCCAGTGATATATTAACTCAACAACAAAATATTGGATTATCTATTTCTCAATAGGAGGAGAAACAGTGTCAAAAAAAATCTTTTATCTATTAATCGCTTTGCTGATGATTGGAGCCCTGGTCTTGGGCGCCTGCAAAGCAGCAGAAGAACCCGGAGAAGAACCCGGAGAAGAACCCGGAGAAGAGTTGGTCTTTGAGCCCATGTCCTTCGGCGCCGAAAACTGCGACTACGGTGGAAAAGTCCTCAAGGTAAGCTCGCTGGACCAGTACACAGTGGAGTTCCAGCTCTGCAAGCCGGACCCCGCCTTCATCGCCAAGATGGCATTCAATGTCTTTGCAATCCAGCCCAGTGAGTATATCGCTGAAACTGGCGGAACTGGAGACATTCTGGAAGCTCCGGTTGGCACAGGTGCCTACAAACTGGAAGCCTGGAACCGCGGTGACAGCATCGTCTACACAAAGTTTGATGACTATTGGGGCGAACCTGCTTACGCTGATACCCTGGTATTCAGATGGTCAACTGAATCGGCTGCCCGCTTGCTTGAGCTGCAGTCCGGCACAGTGGACTACATCACCAACATCACCGAAGAGGACATCGCTGTCGTTGAGGCAGACCCCGACCTGCAGGTTGTGCCGCTCCCTGCACCCAATATCATGTATTTGGCTATGACCAATACCTTTGAGCCCTTTGATCAGCTGGACGTCCGCAAGGCAATTGCCCTGGGCATTGATCGCCAGCGCATTGTGGAGAACTTCTATCCCTCAGGATCTGAAGTAGCCTCCCACTTCACCCCTTGCGCCATCCCTGGCGGCTGCGAAGGGGAAGAATGGTACGATTTCGACCTGGAAGCAGCCCAGGCACTGCTGGCTGATGCCGGCTATCCGGATGGATTCGAGACCGCTATCTACTACCGCGATGTCTACCGCGACTACCTGCCGCGGCCGGGCGATGTGGCAGTTGAAATCCAGACCCAGCTGAAAGAGAACCTGAACATTGACGCCGAAGTCATTGTGATGGAATCTGGTGAGTTCATTGATGAATCCACCAACGGACGCCTGGACGGCTTCTACCTGCTGGGTTGGACCGGTGACTACCCTCACCCCACCAACTTCCTGGACTTTCACTTCTCAGAGCAGAACCCGCAGTTTGGCGATGTCTTCCCCGAGATCTATGAACCCCTGGTGGAAGCTTCCCAGATTCAGGATACCAATGAAGCTCTGGACCTCTATGCAGAAGCCAACGACGCCATCAGGCAATTGGTCCCGATGATTCCTGTGGTACACTCCACGGCAGCTTATGCTGCAACAGCCAGCCTGGAAGGTGTCAACAATCCCCCCTTTGGTGCTCCTATTATGAGCCTGATCGATCCTGGCAAAGACACCCTGGTCTTCATGCAGAACGCTGAGCCGATCAGCCTATTCTGTGCTGATGAGACCGATGGTGAAAGCCTGTCCGCCTGCCAGCAGGTTCTCGAAGGCCTCTACCGCTACAACACGGAAGGCCGCGCTGAACCCGCCCTGGCCAAGGAATGTGTTGCTAATGACGATCTCACCGTCTGGACCTGCACCCTGCAGGAAGGCGTGAAGTTCCATGATGGTTCGATGCTGGATGCCAATGACGTGGTCGCCACGTTCGGCGCCGGCATTGATGCCTCCAACCCGTACCACGTTGGAAATACCGGAGCCTGGGAGTACTACTCCTACCTCTGGGATGGCTTGATGAACGTTCCTGAAGAGTAAAATCGTCCATCTAGTCCCGTAATGTAATAGTCACGGGGCAGCGCTATCCGCAAATATTGTTCTGTGGGTTTGTGCTGTCCCGTGCCTTTTTAGTTCAGTGGTGATTTATGACCCAATATACTATCCGCCGCATTCTCTATTCCATCCCGGTCTTGATCGGCATTCTGATCGTGACCTTTGTGATCGCCCGCTCGATTCCCGGCGATCCCTGCAAAGCCATGCTCGGTGAAAAAGCCACCGCGGAAGTCTGCGAGCGGTTCAACCGGGAGCAGGGCCTGGATAAACCCATCCCAGTCCAATTCTGGATTTACATGAAGGATATTGCCCGGGGAAATTTCGGACGATCGATCCGCTACAGCCGGCCGGTGACGATCATTCTGATCGAACGTTTGCCTTTGACCCTTGAGTTGGGAGCGATTGCCTTAATCCTGGCAATTTTAGTTGGTATTCCACTGGGTGTGTTATCAGCTGTTAAGCGAAACTCAATTATAGACGTAATTACCATGTTAATCGCCAATACCGGGGTTTCTATGCCGGTATATTGGCTGGGACTCATGCTGGCCTATGTATTTGCGCTGGTGCTGCGCGGCACGCCGATAGCCCTGCCGCCTTCTGGCAGAGTGACCGCGGGAGTCATGCCGACACCGTTTTACGAGGTTTTTGGCATGGCGGTGGTTGACGGCACATTTAAATATCATTTCCTGGAATTTTTCGCCAATATTTATACTTTTAACTCCATTCTGGTAGGCGAGTGGGATGTGCTCTGGGACACGCTGAAGCATCTCATTCTTCCTTCAGTCGCCTTGAGCACCATTCCGCTCTCCATCATCGCCCGCATGACCCGCTCCAGTATGCTGGAGGTCCTCAGGCAGGATTATATCCGCACAGCCAGGGCCAAGGGACTCCGGGAGAGATTGGTGATCCTGAAACATGCTTTCCGAAACGCCCTGCTGCCCATATCCACCATTATCGGCCTGCAGCTGGGAACGCTCTTTGCAGGAGCCGTATTGACGGAATCGATTTTTGGGCTGGCCGGCGTGGGCAGGATGCTCTTCGAAGCCATCACCGCCCGGGATTTCCCCATTGTGCAGGCTTTTACGGTCGTTATTGCCGTGGGGTATGTGATTGCCAATCTCCTGGTAGACCTTTCCTACGCTTTTATTGATCCCCGCATCAAATTGGACTAGATATTTATGGATTCTATCCCTCTCGAACCGGAAGCGGTTCAAACCAAAGACTACCGATCCAACAGTTTGTTCTGGGTCACATTAAGAAGTATTTTCCGTCAGCGTTCAGCGATTATTGGCGGAACAATACTGATCATCCTGGTGTTGGTGGCGATCTTTGCCCCGCTGCTTGCCCCCTACGATCCGGAAGAAGTCTTGATCGGCAAAGAGGATATCAGTAAAAGGCAGGCTCCCTGTATTCATTTGCTGGGATGTCCGGAAGACCAACCCCAGCATATTCTGGGTGTGGACGGGAATGTCCGGGATGAGTTCAGCCGGGTGATTTATGGGACCAGGGTTTCTTTATTCATCGGGTTCTCCACGGTTGGATTTGCGATTATCGTGGGAACACTTCTGGGAGCTCTGGGAGGGTATATTGGCGGCTGGGTCGATAATCTCATCATGCGGGTGATGGATGTGCTGCTGGCTTTTCCCTCCCTGCTGCTGGCCATAGCCATCGTTACTGTCCTGGGGAGGGGTCTCCAAAATGCCCTCTTGGCGATTGCGATCGTTTCCATACCCCGCTATGCGCGGGTGATCAGAGGGAGCGTGCTATCCATTAAGGAGCAGGAGTTTGTCTCTGCCTCCAGGGCATTGGGTGGAGGACACATGCATATCTTGTTCCGCCGGATCCTGCCGAACGCGATCCCTCCCCTGATCGTTCAGGGCACATTGGGAATTGCGGCAGCTATCCTGGAAGCGGCGGCTTTGTCCTTCCTGGGCTTGGGCGCACAACCCCCCACGCCTGAATGGGGCACAATGCTGGGTTCGGAGAGAAATCAGGTTTTCACCGCCCCTCATTTGGTGTTCTTCCCGGGGTTAGCTATTATGGTTACGGTGTTGTCGTTCAACCTGCTGGGCGATGGCTTGCGTGACGCAATCGACCCCAGACTTAAAGAATAAACTTATCTTGCGGAGAAACTAAACGTGGTAGAACAAAAACAGCGGCTCCTGGAAGTACAGGATTTAAAGACCTATTTTTATACCTCTGACGGTGTGGTGAAAGCCGTAGATGGGGTGGACTTTGAAGTTTATCCCGGTGAAATTCTGGGATTGGTAGGGGAGTCTGGATGTGGGAAAAGCGTGACTTCCTTCTCGATTCTTCAACTCGTGGACCAGCCTGGCAAAATCGTTGCAGGCAGGATCTTCTTTGAAGGAGAGAATTTGCTGGAATTAGCTGAATCTGAAATGATCAAGATGCGTGGTGATCGTATTTCAATGATATTCCAGCAGCCCCAGAGCAGTCTCAACCCGGTATTTACTGTTGGCTCACAAATTGCCGAGGTGTTCCAGATCCATGACAAGGAAATTTCTAAACAAGAAGCCTGGAAGAAGGCTGTGGATCTGCTTTCTTTGGTAGGTATTGCAGATGCAGAGAGCAAGGCCAGCGCTTATCCACACGAGATGTCAGGGGGCCAGGCTCAGCGGGTCATGATTGCCATGGCCCTGGCTCTTGAGCCGAAACTATTGATCGCTGATGAGCCGACCACTGCCCTGGATGTTACTATTCAGGCCCAGATCCTGGATTTGATCTTGGAATTGCGTGATAAGCTAGATACCTCGGTCATTCTGATCACCCATGATCTGGGATTGATCGCGGAAACCGCTGATCGGGTGGCAGTGATGTATGCTGGGCGGATCATCGAGCAGGCGGATGTGGTACCGCTCTTTAAGGAACCGCTGCATCCCTATACCCAGGGCCTGATCGATTCTGTCCCGATCCTGGGGGCGGTTAAGGACGAGCTGGCAGTCATCCCGGGCTCTGTGCCCAACCTGATCGAGCTGCCGGAAGGATGCAAATTCGCTCCCCGCTGCCAGGCTAGAATTGATAATGAGCTGGAAATTTGTATGGAAAAAGAACCAGATTTAATTGAGCTAAAACCAGGGCATACAGTTAGGTGTTGGTTATACCAAGATCAAGATGCATCTATTACCCCAAAGGAGTGAGTTCTTTTCGTAGGACAATCGCGGGAGCTTCCTTGACCTTGACAGCTGTCTCGAGTTTAATTACATGGATAATGATCAAAGGAGACACAACCTTACATCGGTAGACGTCTTGGAGAATTAAATGCCTGGATTGAGAAAACATCAAGTTCTGTTGGCCACAAGCGCCATGTTGGTCCTCTTTTTGCTGGGGGCATGTTCCGGACTACCCGCTCCGGATCAGCCCGCTACCCTAACACCTGTTGTGCTAGCAACAAGCACCCCGCTTCCGCCGACAGCAACAATAACCATTATGCCATCTGCAACAAGTACGGTAGCGGCCACAGATACTGTTATTGAGCCAACTGAGGAACCCAGAGTACTTGAGTATATATCTCAGGAAGAAGGAGAATCGCCATTCAGTAATGATTGTGCCGCCGCGGATGTGCTGATGGTAGCCAGGTATTATGATGTTGCCGGGGAAGAAACGGTAGGCGATATTCAATATGACATGATCGGATGCAACTGTGTTGTTACATTCGATGTCTTGAGGGATTATTTGCAATCAACCTATGGCCTTGATGTGGAAGTGGTTGTCACCTTTGAGCCTATCATACCGGATCTGGAAGAAAATGGATTTGACGTCTCAGGTATTACCGTAGTAGAGGATATCCCTCACGATGTGCCTGTGATCTGGATGTACAGTGTAAATGCGCATTGGGTGGTTCGGTACCAGGGATGGAACTACGACCCGATTTTCGGCAAGTACCTTTTCACTGAAACAAAGAATTTACACAGACCTGATCTGGGAATTGGATTGATTGTCACCAAACCTGAGGAATAGGAGAATAATTAACACCGCGAGGAACACAGGTGTGGTCAGAGGGCAATTGGTACTTCTGGACTCCGATCTTAGAGGTGAGATATAAGGATGAGTATGACAGAAAAGAAAACAAACGGCAGCGACCAGCAGGCCAGAGACATGATCATTGTCAAGAATTTGGTCAAGTACTACCCGGTTTTTGGCGGGATTTTCCGCCAGGTAGTGGATCAGGTTCAAGCTGTGGATGATGTTAGCTTCACCATCAAGGAAGGCGAAACACTGGGCCTGGTAGGGGAATCCGGCTGCGGCAAGACCACTGTGGGACATACCATGCTTAAGCTGAGGGAGCCAACCAGCGGCTCGGTCGAATTTGATGGCGTGGATGTATTTCAACTCGACCCGAAAGAACTCAAAGCTCTCCGGCGTAAGATGCAGATTGTTTTTCAGGACCCTTACGCCTCTCTCGATCCCAGGCTGCCAGTTGGGGAATCGATAGCTGAGGGATTGAAGATCCATCAGATTGGCACTAAAAAAGAGCGGGTGGATCTTGTTCTGGAAGCGCTGAAAAATGTGGGGCTTGAAGAATATCACGCTCACCGTTACCCTCATGAATTCTCGGGAGGCCAGCGTCAGCGAATAGGTATTGCCCGCGCCCTGGCACTCAACCCCAAGTTTATCGTCCTGGATGAGCCTGTTTCCGCGCTGGATGTCTCCATTCAGGCCCAGGTGCTGAATATTCTCAAGGAATTACAGAGTGAGTTTGGCTTAACGTACTTATTTGTAGCGCACAACCTGGCCGTTGTGGAGCATATATCCGATCGGGTTGCGGTAATGTACCTGGGGAAGATAGTTGAACTCAGTTCTCGGGTGGAATTGTACAACAGCCCCCTCCACCCCTACACCCAGGCTTTGATGTCAGCCATCCCTTTGCCGGATCCGACCCAAAAAAAGGAACGAATTATTCTGGAGGGAGATGTTCCCAGTCCGCTGGATCCGCCGGCTGGCTGCAGATTCCATCCCCGCTGCCAGTATGCTGATAAGATCTGCTGGCAGGAGGAACCCCCGCTGCGAGAGATCAAACCCGGCCATTATGTAGCCTGCCATTTTGCGGAAAAATTCTTCTAGGTATTCCTGTTTTATCAGCGGCCTTCAATGAAAGAATATCATTGAAGGCCGTAAATATTAAGTCTTACCTGTAAGATTTAATTGACATTCTACCCGCCCCAGACTACAATGTAGAATGCAAAGGCCGATATGCCAAATCGGTTAGGAGGGAGCATGAGTGCCTGGCGTGGAAAATATGCCATCGGGTTAACGGGTAATATTGCCACTGGGAAAAGCGTGGTCCGTAAAATGCTGGAACATCTGGGTGCCTACGGCATTGACGCAGATGTTCTCTCCCACCGCGCCATCATGAAGGGCTCTCCAGGTTTTCAGCCAGTTATTGATACTTTTGGACAATGGGTGCTGGGCCCAAATGGTGAAATTGACCGTTCCAAATTGGGCGACCTGGTGTTTAAGAGCCCAGATGCGATGATGCGCCTGGAAACGATCATACACCCCTTGGTTCGACAGGCCCTTGATGTATTGGTTAAAAAAACCAATAACCAGATCGTTGTTATCGAGGCCATCAAACTGCTGGAATCCGATTTGCATCAGCTCTGTGACCAGGTTTGGGTAACGATGTCTTCCACGGATCTCCAGCTGGAGCGCTTGATGGACAAGCGCAACCTGACCCGGCGAGAAGCTGAAGATCGCATCAATGCCCAACTGCCAGCAACCGCGAAACTAACCAAGGCGGACGTGGTTATAGAAAACACCGGCACCTTCGAAAAGACCTGGAAACAGGTCTATGATGCCTGGCAGGTGATTACTCGGAAGGAACCTGGTTTTGAACCCGCTCCCAGGAAATCCTATGGAAAGCTGGATGTGCGCCGAGCAACACCAGAATCCGCGGAGCAGATTGCCGCGTATATGAGTCAGCACAGCAGGTCGAAACGGAAGATGACCAAAGATGACATCATGGCTGCCTTTGGCGAGAAGGCTTATATGCTCTTGCTCTCGGATGAGGAGATCATCGGGTTGTTGGGCTGGCAGGTTGAGAATTTGATTACCCGGGTGGATGACGTGATGCTCAACGAAGGGCTGGCCCTCCAGAACGGCCTGGGGGCACTGATGAGCTTTGTGGAGGACTCGTCCAAGGAACTTCAAAGTGAGGCAGCCTTGCTATTCCTGCCGCCATCCCTGGCCCAGCACGAGAATTTATGGGGCTCGCTGGGATACCAGGCTCGGACAGTCAAGGACCTCCAGGTGAAAGCCTGGCAAAACGCAGTCATGGAATCAATGCCGCCTGGTACGGTCCTGTTGTTTAAACAGCTCAGGAAGGACCGTGTTTTACGGCCAATGCAGTAGCATATTTCACCATCGGGTAGATTGAAGTGACCAATATTCTCTGGAATTATTTGCTATTTGTTTTTCAGCGAGCGAATTGGCTCAGTGTAATTGACATCTTGCTTGTTGCGACCGTGGTGTTTCTTGTCCTGTATTTGCTCAGAGACACCAAGGCGCTGGTCTTGCTGCGGGGTGTTCTTTTCCTGATAGTCATTATCAGCTTATTGTCCAGCTTGCGGGTGCTGCCAGCTTCTTCATGGTTGGTCAGCAATACGCTCCCGACACTGCTGTTGGCTATTCCGGTCATCTTTGCTCCGGAGATCAGGCGCGTGCTGGAACGCATCGGCCGCACTGGCTCCATCTTAGCTCACGGGCAATATTCCTCGGAGATGGACAGGATTATCCAGCAGGTAGTCCGCGCTGCCCGCAGGATAGCCGAACGGAAATATGGCGGCTTGATCGTTTTTTCACGGCTGGATTCACTCCAGGCCTATATCGATACCGGCGTTATTCTCAAGGCTGAAGTCACGCCGGAAACACTGATTCAGATCTTTTACCCTAAAACCCCCCTGCATGATGGAGCGGTCATTCTGGCGAATGAAGTGATTGCCGCTGCCGGGTGTGTGCTTCCGCTTTCGGCCAGCGGTGTGCTGGAAGAATCTCCAGAAAGATCCATGGGGTTGAGGCACAGGGCAGCCCTGGGGATTGCCGAGGAGACCGATGCAGTTGCGGTGGTCATCTCTGAAGAAACCGGCATTGTTTCTCTGGCTTATGAGGGAAAGCTGGATAAATATGTGCCACTTGACGAGCTTCAGGCCAAATTGGCAGGCTTCTTCCTGCCGGAAGAGGACCATAGATCCCTGCTGTCTCGTTTGGTTACACTCTTCCAAGGATTTGTAGAATGAAGATCATGCGCTGGTTGGGGAGTAATCTCACCTCATTGATTTTGTCGTTGTTGCTGGCCCTTGTGGTCTGGATTTCCGCAGTCACGTCTGCCAATCCAAACACGGAGGCTGAGTTTATCCTGCCGCTGGAAGTTGTCCAGCGGGCGTCCGATATTGCCATCGTAGACGAACTTCCTGATTCTGTCAGAGTAACGCTTTTAGCCCCGGAAAGCATCATCCAACAGTTGGAAGAAGACAATCCCCTGGTCGCCTATATTGACCTCTCTGAGGTCACAGCCGGAAGATATATATTTACTGTACAGATTGATATTCCCGACCAGTTAAAACCAATCCGGGTTCTCGAAAAGAACCCGGAACGGCTGGAGTTAAAGGTCAGCAACCTGATTTCAAAGACCCTGCCCGTTACAATTCTGATTGAGGGAGAGCCGGCTATAGGGTACCAAACCGGCGGCTTGTCTTGGGATGGAGAAGCTGTAACCATTACCGGCCAGGAGAGCAGGGTCCAGGAAGTGAGCTCCGTCGTGGGCATCCTGGATATTACTGATGCGACCGGCACGATTTCACGGACAGTTACCTTGCAAGCCCGAGACAGAAGTAATGAGGTCGTAGAGGGTATTTCTCTCAAGCCTGAAACAGTTACAGTTAACCAGGCGATCAGCTTGCAAGGAGGATACCGCAATCTGGCAGTGAATGTAACTACGGTGGGTTCTGTAGAGCCCGGATACCGCTTCACCAGTATCACTCCTGCTCCTCCCACCGTGATGGTCTTTTCAGAAGACCCCCAGCTGGTGGAGGGACTGCCCGGGTACGTCAATACCAAACCTCTTGATCTCACCGGGGTGGATGATTACTTGGAGACCATCCTTGAGCTGGACCTTCCAGCGGGCATCACCGTGATTGGAGACCCCACCGTGCTGGTCCAGGTGAACGTCACAGCCCTGGAAACGAACCTGGTAATCTCTCGTGAAATCGAAATCATCGGATTGCTGCCGGGTTTACGCGCGGAAGTATCCCCGCTTCAAGTGACGGTAAGTGTATCAGGCCCTGTGCCAGTTCTTGAAAACCTTACTTTGCGGGATATCCGGGTTGTACTTGACCTGACTGATCTGGAGATCGGAACCCATACAATTACTCCCACTGTTGAAATTCTGCCGGATGATGTGTTGTTCGAGGATCTTTCCCCAACCACGGTTGAGGTGGTCATTGAGGATAGTTCATCCACTCCCTGAAATTCTTTCCCTGTGAGACTTATGCGCAAACCTATTGTTGCCATTGTTGGCAGACCCAATGTGGGCAAAAGCACCCTATTTAATCGCCTGGCCGAACGACGAATGGCCATTGTGGATGATATCCCGGGCACCACTCGAGATCGGTTAACCACGGAAGCGGAATGGACCGGTGTGGTTTTCGACATTATTGATACCGGCGGCCTGGATCCCACGCAAGTGGGTCCCGGAAAAAACCAGAAGCCCCTTTCCATTGGATCCCATCAATTTATTGAGGAAATCCGCACCCAAGCAGAAATTGCCATACGGGAAGCGGATGCGATCTTGTTTGTGGTGGATGGGAAAACTGGTGTGACTCCTGCGGACCGGGAAATTGCGGAATCGCTTAGAAAATCCCAACAGATCGTGGAGGGCAATCCTTCTCCCCCAGTCCTGCTGGTAGTCAATAAATGTGAGAATAAAGAAACCCGCCAGAACGCAGTCCTGTTTTATGAGCTTGGTTTCAAGGAGATCCAAATCGTCTCTGCTCTGCACGGTTCCGGCACAGGGGACATGCTGGACGCTCTGGTCAAAGTCCTCCCTAAAGGTGGGGAGGAAGAGGAAGACACTTCTGTCAAAATTGCTATTGTTGGCAAACCCAATGTGGGGAAATCCAGCCTGCTGAATCGAATGATTGGTGAAGAACGCGTCATTGTCAGCAGCGTTCCCGGCACAACCCGGGATTCCATTGATACCCGGTTGGTGTACAAGGATGTTCCTGTTACGATCATAGACACGGCCGGGATACGAAAACGCGGAAGCATTGAGCCCGGCGTGGAAAAATTCAGCGTGCTGCGGGCGATGAAAGCCATCGAGCGAGCCGATGTTGCCCTGCTGGTGGTGGATGCTTACGAAGGCATTAAATCCCAGGACACACATGTTGCCGGGTATATCCTGGATGAATGGAAAAGCGCGGTTGTGATTATCAATAAGTGGGACTTGATCGAAAAAGACACCCACACCATGGCGGAATTCACGGAATATGTTCGTTACGAATTGAATTTTATGGACTATGTGCCCATTCTTTTCACCTCCGCGATTACCGGAAAGCGAGTAAACCAGATCCTGGATCTGGCGCTGGAGGTCCAGCGAGAACGGTTGGTGAGGCTGCCAACTTCCCAGGTGAACAGGATTATCCAAAATGCCCAGGATAAACACCCTTCGCCATCCAAAGCCGGCAAACATTTGAAGATCTACTATGGGTCCCAGGTTCGCAATGACCCTCCAACTTTCCTGCTGCACGTGAATGATCCTTCCCTGGCACATTTTACGTATTTGCGCTACATAGAGAATCAAATCCGTGAACAAGAGCCGTTCTTGGGGACACCGATCAAGATCATTTTACGTGCGAGTTAGACCCCTTTTAAGTTCCCGTTTCAAACCCAACATGATGTAACTGGTCTGTTATCCGGACGCTTCCCCTTGCCTCCCGGCAGGTTGAATTATATAATCTGACACACATAAGAAGGTGTTAATATACAGATGATAGAAGAAATGGATACGATTCCCGTCAACGTGGAAGATTCTCAACCAGAGCGACCCAATTTGTTGGGAATCCTGGTGGATATTCTGGAGACACTGCTTTTATCGGTAGTGTTGTTTTTCATCATTAACGCTGTCTCTGCCCGGATCCGGATTGATGGTTCCAGTATGGAGCCCAATCTTCACCATGACGAATTTGTGATTGTTAGCAAGGTGAATTACCGGATTGGGGAACCCGAACGGGGGGATGTGGTGGTTTTTGATTTTCCCCGCAATGTCACCCAGGAATACATTAAAAGGGTGATTGGTTTGCCGGGAGAAGAGATCCAGATCAAAGACGGCCAGGTTTATGTGAATGGCGCGGCCCTGACAGAGCCCTACTTGAAGATGGAGCCGCGCTACGAGGGTGAGTGGCTGGTCCCGGAAAATGAGTTGTTCGTCCTGGGTGATAATCGCAATAATTCATCTGATTCGCACAATTGGGGCACGGTCCCGATGGAGAACGTGGTTGGAGAAGCGCTTTTGGTGTATTGGCCGCCCAGCTCTTGGGGTTTAGTCAACGGGGCAAACCCTGTCCTGGCCTCTGATTGACCTCACTTCGGGTAACGGATCCAAGCAACAGGCCCCGGCTTGATCCAATCCCAAGATTTTATCTGTAGTTCATTGCCATTTCATCTATTTAACGGTATTTTCTGTTATGATAGAGAAGCAAATGAGGAAACCAACACCTGATCCCCTGGGATTGGGTCATTTCGGGTTCTGCGTTAGAAGAACTCAGACAGGGAGTATGGAATGACACAGCGGGCTCTCACCAAACGCATCATCCCCGTCCATGTGTTGACTGCCAGCTACAGGATAGCCGGCACGGTTAAAGTGAGCAACTCAGGATTGAATGGCCTGTTAACTGATCCTACCAGTCAATTCATGACCATCATGGATGCCAGTTTGGGGCGGATACACGATCCGGATTTCCTGGTTCAGCGATTGCCGGATATCCGCCTGGTGAAAGACCAGATCCATAGTGCCAGCGTCAAACGCCGCCAGGATATCGGTCCGAAGGGCATCACCAGGCCGGGGTACGAAAAAGTCAATGTGTTCAATATTGCCATTACGGATTCAATCTATGAGTATGAAGGGATCCTGGAATGGCCGGGTCGATTCGACTTTACGGCATTGATGTCGGGAGGAACCTGGGAGTATTTGCCCATATTCGAGGGGACAGTCCGCTCGATCTTTTTTCCCGAATTAGAAATCAGAAGCGATGCGATGTTGATCAACCGCAGGCAGATTGCCACCTTTACCCACAGCCTCCGCAAGGAAGATGAGGACTCATCACTTCCTAAAATCCCATTAGGGTTGACCTGATTATGAGCGGATGGTAAAATTTTTCCCGTTATCTTAACAAATTACCATCAGCCCCCATCGTCTAGGGGACCAGGACATGACCCTTTCAAGGTCAAGACCGGAGTTCGAATCTCCGTGGGGGCACAAAGAAGAAATCCGCCTAATTGGCGGATTTTTTGTTTGATGTATACCTCCAGATCCACCTCCGGGAGCCGGCTCATCCCTATCGTCGGAAGGGTAAAAAACCAGTCGCTAGATAGGGACTCTTATCTCTGGGTTACGTTATACTAATAAGAGAATATTCTGGACTGCTGTCTAATCTCCTGACTTCGACGGGAATACCCGCAAGGTGCTGCCGGCATATGGAAATTAAGGAACTATTTAAACCAGCGAAAAGGCTGCAGTGGAAACTGACTCTCAGCTACACCAGCGTAACCATGGGGTCGCTGGTGGTGGTGGTCTTGATCCTTTCCTACCTGTAATTCTCAACGGTTCTGGTTCCTAACCATATTATTGATACCGCTCTTTCCCCCCAAACCTGGATCAATGTGGCTTCCAGGACCACCTCGGAAAAATGGCAGTATATCCTTTCCCAGGACCCGATTGATACTGAGCTGGTTTCACTCACGCTCAGGAATGGAGATCTCCAGATAACATATTTTGATATACTCCAGATTGGGGATCTTCAGATCCGGGCGCGAACTCTGGGCGAGGGCAGTGTGATCATTGTGAATCCTCAGGGAATCCTGCTGGGCTCATCGAACCCTGCTTTTGTTGCACCGGAAATGGTGGGCCAGCCGCTGGATACTAATTTGCTGCCCGGGTTGGATGATGTGATGCAGGCTGCCTATTCCGGGGAAGTGGATCCGGAGCGCTTATTTGTCACCCTGGTACCGTATGAGAGATTCTATTTCGCAACCCCCTATTTTAAAGAAGGGAGTAAGGATGTCCTGGCTGTTTCTCTGATATATTTTTCTGATCTGCCTACAGAAAATGACCTGCCCAGCAATATATTTACCATCCTGGGAAAGAGTGCTCTCCTCCTGCTGCTGGCGGCCGGGATCGTTGGTACAGTTTTCGGAGCCATTACTGCCCGGGGCATGGTAAAGCGCCTGCAGAGAGTATCTACAGTAACTGAAGCCTGGAGCAAGGGGGATTTTTCGGAATTCATCCAGGATCCGCTGGCGGATGAGATCAGCCAGCTTGCTCAGCAGCTCAACCACATGGCCAGGCAGCTGGAGGAACTGCTGGAGAAGAAACAGGATATGGCAGTCTCTGAGGAGAGAAACAGGATGGCCCGCGAATTGCATGACAGCGCCAAACAAGAAGCCCTGGCCGCGTCCTTCCAGCTGGGCACAGCATTGACGCTCTATGACCGCGATCCAGATTCAGCCCGGGTGAAGTTTTATTCTCAAAAGTGGCTTTCCAGTTTTCAAACTCAATCAGAAGAGATCGGGTGTTTAGCTCTGGAGCTGCAATGAATAAATCAGCCAGATACTGTTATATGGCGGCTGGGGTTATTATCATTTGCGGCATATTGCTGACCGGTGTGATATTCCGTTTTTCCAACTTGCGTCAGTTTCCATCTCGCCTGGCGGATATCTATCGGGAACCTCAGATCAGTTTGGAGGTGCCGGGATCCAGGGAAGTGCAGCTCAATAGCACAGGCGCTTATGGCATATATTATCAATACAATCTTGTGGCAGCGGCCGTGGAATCCGGCAAGATTCCGCCGGAGCTTGCTTGTGAACTGGAATCTGAAACCGGTTTTAAAATCCAGGGAGTGCCTGATTATGAGCCCACAAACCGCTATTGGTCAAAAAAAGGAGGTGGTCCGGCTACACTCATCCAGAGCATTACTATTGAAGAACCCGGCCGGTATGAATTTTCCTGCCAGTATCCTGGCGATTACACGGGGCCGGACATTCATGTAACTATTGGCCCGAACTATGCCTGGGAGTTAATTCGGATAAGCTTGAAATATATCCTGGCACTCTTGGGAATGTGTTTATCTGTAACGACCTCGCTTGTAATCAGTTTTATTCTTCTTTTTTCAGGTTTAATGACAAAGAAGAACAGCTGAGAATGTTCAACCCAGGAAGGTAAGATGAAGATAAAATTTGATGATTATTTCATACGGAGCTGGAGCGAGGAAGATGTTCAACCCCTTCAAAAATATGCTAACAACCGAAAGATCTGGTTGAACTTGCGAGACATTTTTCCTCATCCATACTCTGCTGAAGACGCCAGGTCCTGGATCAGGATCGCTCTCTCAGAAGAGCCGGAACGCTCATTTGCCATTGCCTCAAGGAGTGAAGCTATTGGCGGTATTGGGCTGGTTTTTGGGGAGGACATCCATTCCCATACTGCTGAGTTGGGATACTGGCTGGGAGAGCCGTTCTGGGGTAAAGGGATCATGAGCAGCGCAGTCTCCTGTTTCACAGCTTATACCTTTGAGCATTTTCAAGTTTTGAGGATATTTGCGGAGCCCTTTGCCAGCAACCTGGCCTCCCGCCGGGTCCTGGAAAGAGCCGGCTTCTCCCTAGAGGGTGTTATGAAAAAGAGTGTGATCAAGGATGGCTCAGTCCAGGACCAGGCGCTTTACGCGCTGATCCAGGACTGAGCCTTCGGGCTATTTTTGTACAGGTGATTTCTGGCAGCAGGTGCAAAGTTGGGATAGAAAGAGTAAAAGGAGATGTGATATGCGAGGAAAAGGCTGGATTTATTTATCGGGGACCCTGTTATTTCTGCTGGTCTGTGCTGCAGTGCTGGTATCTTTTGGGTCGAATCAATTCACTGCGTTTGTTGATGTGAATTTGGTTCCTATGACAGGAGAGAAAGTGCTGCCGGGTCAGACAGTACTGGTTCGGGGATATGAAATTGTCCAAATCGGCCCGGTTGATGAGGTCAGGGTGCCGTTAAATGCCCGGGTGATTGATGGATCAGGGAAATACCTGCTTCCTGGTTTGGCGGATATGCATATGCACACCCGGCAGGACTGGGATGATCAGGCTCTGTGGCCGGTATCTCCCCTGGCGCTTTATCTCGCCAATGGTGTGACTACCGTCCGCGATCTGGGTCCCACCGGGAGTGAAATTACCTACCCTTTGCAGTGGCGGGATGAGATTGACGCCGGAACCCGAATTGGTCCGCAGATACTTGCTTCCGGGAAGATCCTTTTCAGCAGTCCCCTCAAGGACCCGGCCGGGTTGGTGCGAGAGAACTATGAACTGGGATTTGATTTTCTCAAGGTGTATTCTTATGTGTCCGGCCCGGATTATGGCTGTGCCATGAAGGAGGCGCAAGATCTGGGGATGTATGTCGTGGGGCATATTCCATTCGCAATAGGTCTGGAAAGCACTCTTGCTGGGGGAATGGACGAGATCGCTCATGTTGAAGAATTGATTTATGAGTTCTTTAATTTTGACCGGCATCAGCAGCTATCTCCGGAGGAGTGGATACCAGTCATCATTAAATCAGTTCTGGAAGAAAATGATTTCAAGGCTGAGACCTTCCTGACGGATTTCATTGAGAAAAATGGACCTGCTATGGATGGTATTTCCGCTCAATTGCTGGCAGCCGATGCGCCAGTATCCACAACCATGGTCGTGGACGAGGTTGTAGTGTTGAAAAACTTTCAGCAGGAGGAGTTTGCAGCGCGCTCAGAAAACATCTATTTTAAGGAAGGGTATATGGATGGTTATCTGCAGGGGGATGAAAAACACCTCAATCAATGCCGGGGTGTAGAGGAAGTCTGCGCAGCCAAAGCTGCCATAGATCTCTGGATCTTGCAGGAGCTGCATGAAGCCGGTGTGATCCTGGTCCTGGGGACTGATGCTGGCACCGGGGGCATGGGTATTGTCCCTGGGTTTTCAGTCCATGACGAGCTGGATATCTTGCTGGAGAATGGTTTTACACCCTATGAGGCCTTAGAAACAGCCACAGTGAACGCTGCTCTTGTGGCAGACCGCATGGTCGTAGAAGGTGATTTCGGCACGGTTGTGGTGGGTAACCGCGCTGATCTGCTCCTGGTGGAAGGAAATCCCCTCGAGGACATTGCAACGCTCCGGGATCCTCTGGGAGTGATGGCAGATGGCAGATGGTATCCCCGCAGCGTCCTGAGAGAGTTAATTGCGATTAAATAGCCCTGTGTTATTAATCTACCAAATAGGAGAAAAAGATGAACAAGAAAGAAACAAGGTTTCCCCGCTGGATATTTGCCGTGCTTGCGATCGGCAGTTTGCTGGCTTCAGGAATTTTCCTGGGTATTCTGTCAGCGGAGGGAGTATCAACCGCGCGGGTCCTGCAGGCGGCTGGTTTTGGTCTGGTAGGACTGCTCATGTTCTGGGGAGGATATAATAACCAGTGAGAGGAGACCTCCGAGGTCTTAAGA
>Ga0209834_10000862_pt1 | contig 17847 bp, 12 predicted proteins | sample Mar14236cmmetaG_FD_184134 | JGI IMG/M metagenome (GOLD analysis project Ga0209834, IMG submission 184134) | Marine hydrothermal vent microbial communities from Guaymas Basin, Gulf of California to study Microbial Dark Matter (Phase II) - Marker... ...
TCTGGGGCACTTTTAACGTAGCCGCGCTTTCCATAGCGCGTTATGCCCGCGAGGTATGGAAACCTCGGCTACATTGCCCCACTTTATTGAGCAGATGCGGCGGGATTATCTGATCTGATCCGCCAATCCTCCCGATCCATGTTCTCCTGACAGCGTGCTCAAGGTAGCGGGAGAATGCTTTCCATCGTGCCGGTGAGTGTGTACCTCACAATGTCCATCACACTGATCTGGATGATGCTCAATGTAAAGCCGGCCAACAGCGGGATGGTTGCTTCCTGCCAGGTCTCTACCACGTTCTCCCGCCGCACGATCATTACCACCAGTATGCTATTGACGCTGGTGAGCAGGGCCAACACGCCCAGTGCGCTCAACAGGGCCAGTGGGTAGAGCAAAAGAGACCATCGGGTGAGTACCAGGCCAACCATGCCGGCTTCGAGCAACAGTAGTATGCTCAAATCGCGCAGGTTCCGCATGGCGCGCTCAGGGAGGGGGTGTCGCCACAGCGTAAAGTTGACGACCGGGTAGACGAGCACGCTCATCGTCAACCCGTTGAGCGCACCGGTGACTAGTCTTAGCCAATTCTGAGATTCGTAGAGGTGCGGGCCGTTGAGGATGGTCAGGTAGGAATTGAGGCCATCGCCGGCCCACATCAGCGTAAAGACGGCAATGATGACAATGATGAACGGGGGAGGGAACTCGGCGGCGCGGTGGCGGCGTAGTACCATGGCCTGTCCCAAGAACCCGACCAGCGCGCCGATAAAAGTGCCGGTGCAGCGAGCGCAGAGCGGCAGTTGGCGCCCGGCAATAATGAACGAGTGCGCTGTCAGGCGGCCGCACACGGCACTGCAGATCAAGTCCGCCTTGGTCAGCAGTCCGCCCGGCGTGGCGATGAGAAAGGCCAGGGACGCCACTACCGCGAGCGCGACGATCAGCCAGGGCAGTGGAAAGGCTGATCGGCGTTGTTTGCTGGGTGAGGGGGGTTGTTCATTGTTCATTGCTATTTGTTGGCAAAATCTCTCAGCGCGTCCGGCGTGATGGGCGGCGTCGCGCCGTGCTGCGTGGCGACGTAGGCCCCCACCAGGTTGGCAAAGTCGGCCACCTCGGCCAGCGGCCAGCCCGCTAGATATTTCACGACCAGCGCCGCCGTGAAAGCATCCCCGGAGCCGACCGTGTCCACGACCCGGCACGGATAACCGGGCGCGGCGACTCGCTCCTCGAGCGTGCGCAGGATGCACCCGCGCGCGTCCAGCGTCACGCAGACCAACTCTATCTTGTAGGCGTCCAGCAGGTAGAGCAGAAAAGCGTCCTCGTCCAGGCCGTCCCGCCCCAGCATCCCTTGCACCACGCGCAGTTCGTCGCCGTTCAACTTGAGCAAGTGGCACCGCGCCAGCGAGTCGCGCACGACCTCGACGGAATGGTGAGGCGGGCGCAGGTTCAGATCGCAGACGAGGAGCGCATGCGCGCTGCCCTGAGCCTGTCGAAGGGAGGCGGCCTCCAGCAGTGTGGCGATGGACTGCCGCGCCACCGGGCACCGCTGCGCCAGCGTGCCAAAGCAGACCACGTCGGCGGTGTGGACGCGCTCGATTGCGGCCGGGCTGGCAGCGAGATAGTCATAGGCCGCGCCGGTGCAGATGTCGAACTCGGGCTGGCCGCGAGCGTCGAGCGTGACGCGCACCTGCCCCGTTGGATGCTCGCTGTCATGCTGAATCAGGCTGGTGTCCACACCCAGGTCTCGCGCCCGGGCCATAATTTCGTCGCCCAGTTCGTCCTGGCCCACGCGGCTGACAATGGCGCTGCGGGCGCCCAGATGGTGGCAGTGGACGGCAAAGTTAAAGGGCGCGCCGCCCAGGTGCTTGGCCGCTCCGATGACGTCCCAGAGAACCTCGCCGGTGGCGACGACGTCAGTGGGGAAAAAGTGATCTGTACAAGTTGTTTGTTTCAGGAACATTTCGCCTTGTCTGATTCAATGCACCGGGTAGTGTGGGGTTCCAAACTGGCTCTCCAGGATGGCCCACAAGTCGGCCCACAGGTCTCGATCCGCGAAATTGGCCTGGATATCATCCATCGTCCGGCTAAAGGTGTACTGGTCAGCCTGGCCCAAGATGGTGAGTATGGCGTTGGCGATGCCGAAACGAATCTCGTGATTGGCGCGGTGGCGGCGATGCACCTGGCGCAGGTGAGGGATGTCCTCCATCTGTCCCATCATGATCATGCTCGCCACTGCATTGGAGACGATTTCCTCATCGTCGGCGTCCATTTCTTCGCGCAGGTAGGGCAAGGCGCGGTCATCCCCCAGGCCGGACAGGCTCAACGCGGCTGTTGAGACCCGCTCTGGATCGTCCAGGTTGGCCTGGAGGAATTGCCACACCGGCTCCCGCGCTCGCTCGTCGCCGGTGCCACCCAGGAGGGAGACGACTTCGTCGGCGGCGATAGGGTCCAACGTCGGGTCAGCCAGGGCCTCTAGCAGTTCGGATGTGATAAATTCGCCCATGCGGGCCAGCCGGTCGTAGGCCCGATCGTGGTCAGCCTGTGTGGGGCCGCCCATCTGGCGGATCAATTCGTGTGTCCGCGCACCATACTTGCGGTAGGCGCGCTTGGCCTGGGGGCGCATCTTGCGGCGTCGTTCGGCCGTCGCTTCCATCATTTTAGAGTTGGGCATCTTTTGCCTCCTGCGCATCGGTCTGAAGAGCCGATGCTGGGTTGTCTTTGCAGCCCAGCGCCGTCTGTTTACGGCGGCGCTGGGTCTACTCTCCTATCATCTGCACGATTAGCTGGCGTGACCTGGGGCGGGTGTCGAAATCGAGGAACACGATCTGCTGCCACGTGCCCAACGTGAGGCGGCCCTCGACAAAGGGCACCGTCAGCGAGGGGCTGATCAGGGCAGCGCGGACGTGGGAGTGCCCGTTGTCGTCCCCCCAGCGCAGGTGGTGGCGGTAGTCCCGGTCGGGCGGCGTGATCTCGTCAAGCACCTGTTCAAGATCGGCCAATGCACCGTTCTCGTACTCAATGGTGGTCAGGCCGCCGGTCGAGCCGGGGCAAAAGATGGTGACGATGCCTGCCTGCAAGCCCGCATCCCTCACCGCGCCCGCGACCTGGGGGGTAATGTCCTGGATGTCGCAGTGGCCGCGAGTGCGCAGACCTAGTTCCTGGGTGATGACCATTTGCTCGTTTCCTCCAATAACTCTATTCAATCTTGTGCCAGTCCCAGAGTAACTGCCTGCTCGGCCTATTCCCTGGCTTTGACCACGTCAAAATCTTCAGTCACCAAAAGGTCTGCTGATGGCCGCAAAGACTGCACCACCTCGTGTTCCCTTTGCAACACCTGTAGCCTAAACTTGTTCTGCGGTTCTTTCCCCCTAAGGATTTGAGCCTTTTTCGTCTCGTGGTAAGTTAAATCAATAAATATCCTCAAATCCGCATCTGCCTTGAGGGAATATAGTCCTTCCACGATGAGATACTTTATGCCTTCAAAGTTTGTGATCAACTTGTCTTGCTGATCGGTCAGTAGGTCTATACAGGGCAGAACCGCCTCCTTGCTTTCCCTGAACTCGGCAATGTTCTGGTTGATCAGGCCCCAATCGTATTCTGACAACCCGATGCTTTCTACGCCGTGTCTCTTTCTCCACTCTGTTCTTTCCTGGGGAGGAATCTTGTAATAATTATCTATGTGGAGAATCTTGGCCAATTTTCCTTTGTCCTTCAGCCGTCTACTTGTCACATGGGCCAATTCAGACTTCCCAGAACCAGATTCACCCCCAATGGCTATCACCATTTTGTCCGACTCGATTCTGCCCAGTCTGTCAACGATCTGTGCCGCCGCTTTTTCGTGCTTTTTTGTGATCAGAAGTACATCTCCTAACATTTCACGATTCTCCTTCGATTTCTTGCGGACGTTATCAAATTTTCCACTTTCTCAGGCGTTACTTCCGAATCCGCCAATCCTGCCAATCTGTGTTCTCCGGCATCACTACGAAATGATACCTATCTCCCCTGAATTCAACACTAAAAGACACCTTACGCCAGGCTGCGGGCAAACGGGGAGCAATTTTGATCTGTTCGCCGCTCACATCCAGCCCCGCATAAGCCTTCAATGCCAAAATCACTGTCCCGGCCATAACTCCTGTGTGAATGCCCTCTTTTGTCGTGCCACCCTGAATATCCGTATAATCGCTCTTGAGCGCCTCCAGATAAAACTGCCAACTGAGTTCCCTGTCCCCCACCAGGTTTGCCAGGTAGGAATGGACCAGCCTGCTCAGTGTAGAACCATGGGACGTCCTCTGCAAATAATAGTCCAGGTTCACCTGCAACAAATCACCCCCGGTGGCGTAACCGGCCTTATTCAGAATTTCTGCCACTTGGCCTACATCCAGATTATAGAACGTCATCAAGGCATCTGCCTGTTTAGCCACTTTGTATTCATCCGGGGATTTTCCTTCCGCCTTCAGAATGCGGTCCATTCTGCTGATATTGCCATACTTTTTTTTGTACCCGTCCCAATCCAATTCTTTCAGATCAAAATAGCCGTCGTATTGCTCCAGGATACCGGCGTCGGAAATGGGGATGTGTATTCTCTGGCTGATATCCTGCCATCGTTCCAGTTCTTTTTCCGTCAGGCCGATTTTCTCTGCGATCTCCTTTCTGTCCTGCTCACCCAGTACATCGAGGATCTCGAAAGCCGTGTTGAAAGCCCAAACGGCCATGATATTTGTGTAGGCGTTATCTTTCAACCCGCCTATCTCTGCATCAGGGTACTTTTCGTGATACTCGTCCGGTCCCATAACTCGGTCTATTTCGTAACGTCCCGTCTGCTCATTGTAACTTGCCTTACTGGCCCAGAAACGACAGATTTCCAGAAACATCTCGGCGCCATACGTTTCGAGGAATTCAGTATCATTGGTGATCCAGAAATATTGCCAGACGTTGTAGGCAATGGCCAAAGAAACGTGTCTTTGAAGTGAACTGTGATCGGCACCCCACTCCCCGGACATTGGGTTCAAGTGGAGCACCTGCGTCTCTTCCCGGCCGTCACTGCCGCTCTGCCAGGGGAACATTGCTCCCTCGTACCCATACTCTTTTGCACAAGCCCTGGCCTGATCCAATCTCCGATACCGGTACAGGAGAACAGACCTGGCCGTGTCTGAGAAATGCAGATCGTAGAACGGCAGGACAAACAGTTCGTCCCAGAAAATGTGCCCGCGATAGGCTTCCCCGTGTAATCCCCGAGCCGGGATCCCGGCGTCAATGTCAACGTTGTGGGGCGACGCCGTCACCAGCAAGTGGTACAGGTGCAGTCTGATCAGTTTTTGCGCCAGGCGGTCGCCTTCTATCTGAATGTCGATCTTTTCCCACACGTCTGCCCAGGCGGCGGCGCTGGCCTGTAACACATCTTCAAAACTGTTGGTATTCTGCAGGGCCTCTTGCGCTGCTTCCAGCGGGTTCTCGACGTCCTTGTCATTAGAAGTATAAATAGCCACCACTTTGTCAACAGTGATGGAGCAATCCTGTTTTGCTTCCAGATCAAAGGTCGAATAGACTACCCCCGCTTGGCTGTCCAGGGTGATTTCTGGATTAACACGCTCACTGTTAACGGAGACAAGAACTTTAGCGACCTCCGCTATCCGAATCCGGGATTGATTGGTTTGCAGCACTATGTAACTGACATTATCCCGCCCCCCCTCAGTGACCGGCTCCAGGTGTTTCGAACTGAGGCCACGGTAGCGTTCCACGCCGGCATTGACGATACTGCCGTCCAATCCCGACCGGACAGAAATGCGCCCGGCATAGTTCAGGGGTGTGATGCTGTACCTGAGCGCTGCCAGATGGGGTTGAGCCATACTGACCAGGCGGCTGGATTCGATCAAGGTTTCTCTGGCGGCGGTATCTCTCACCACCATCCTTCTGTAGAGAACGCCATTCCGAAAATCCAACCGGCGGGTGAAACTGACAATCTCTGTTTTGTTCACGTCCAGCCATTCATCATTCCCAATCCTAAAGGTCAAAGGCAACCAGTTGGGACAGTTCACGAAATCTTCGTTGACGATAGTTCGCCCGGCCACCTCGGATTCCAGCCGGTTATACACCCCGGCAATGTAGGTGCCTGGATAATTCGTACCGTTCGCCTTGGATTCTTCCAGAGCGCCGCGAGTCCCGAAATACCCGTTCCCCACTGTGCAGAGCGCTTCCCGGGTTCCTTCTTTCTCTCTGGAATAGTCGAAATAACTCAGAGACCATTGCTCTTGGTCGAGTCCTTTTGAAAACCATTCTTCCAGGTCGTCAAAATCAATTTCGCCCAGGTCCTTGACGACGATGTCTGCGCCGTTGAGTTTCAGTTCCGACTCGTTGTTCTCCCGGGCAATGCCCAGAACCAGACCAAAGTTCCCGTTCAATCCCGCCTGCACACCGGAAACGGCATCCTCCACGATAACGGCCCGATCATAGTGTACGCCGAGATTATCGCAGGCGGTAGTAAAGATGTCGGGTTCCGGTTTTCCCTTCAGACCGAGTTCGGCGGAGACAATTCCATCTACCCGCGTTTCAAAGAGGTCTGATAGTCCGGCTGCATCCAGGACTGTTTTGCAGTTCTTGCTGGACGAAGCCACACCCACTCTAATACCCCTATCACGCAGGTGCTTGACAAAGTCCACGGTGGAAGAGAATACTCCCACCCCTCCCCCGGCAATCATCTCGTTGAATATCTCGTTCTTGCGGTTGCCCAATCCACAGATCGTCTCCTGGCGCGGACTATCGGCCGGGGTGCCAAAGGGAAGATCAATGCTCCGCGATTGCAGGAATGAGGCCACACCCTTGTACCTGGGTTTTCCGTCTATGTAGGGCAAATAGTCGTGGGTGTGGGAAAACTCGCGCACAGGTTCACCGGTCTTGGCGGCGTAGGCTTGCAGAAATTCGTCAAACATCTGTTTCCAGGCGGCGCTATGCACCGAAGCGGTGTGGGTGATCACACCATCCAGATCAAAGACAACGGCATCAAAATTGTGTTCTGACATAACAAAATACCCTGCTAATCCTTTCTCAGTTCAGGTGCTGATTGGCTGACAAATTTAACATTGGACACGGAATCACACGGATTCTCCTTGCTATTGTCCTGCCAATCTGTGAAATCCGTGTCCGAATCATCGTTTTCCGGCTTTGTCAATCAACAGGGTTCAGGTGATTGAAAAGCACGCCAGTCGTGCACATTGGGGACACCATATAAGGATACCTCATTCTCGCTATTCGCGCAACTCTGTCCCTCGTCCGATGATTTGCCCCAGGAAAACCCGATCAACCCTCTTGACATCTAAAACGTTTTAGAGTATAATATTGGCAGGTCTAAAACGTTTTAGATCGCGCCTTCTCCCACACAGGAACCTCCTATGCCTGTAACTCTGCAAGACATTGCCACCCATCTGGGTGTTTCGGTCGCTACCGTCTCACGAGCCCTGGCTGGTTACTCCGGCGTCGCACCGGCCACACGCCAGCGGGTCTTGCAAGCTGCCCGGGAGATGGGATACCACCCCAACGTCACCGCCCGCCGCTTGCAGAAACAGAGCACCGATGTCATTGGCTTTATCATCCCCACCTTTGGCCCGCGCTTTTCGGACCCCTACTTTAGCGAGTTGATGGCTGGCATCGGCAACGCTGCCGCCGAGCAGGATTACGACGTCCTCGTCTCCACCTGCTCCCCGGACACACCTGCCGAGATGCAGACCTACGAACGTTTCGTCCAGGGGCGCCGCGTGGATGGTATGCTGGTGGTGCGCACCCGCGAACAGGACGCACGCATCGCCTACTTGCTGGAGCAACGGTTCCCTTTCGTCGCCTTTGGCCGCTCCCGTGTGGAGGGCGACTTTTGTTACCTCGACGTGGACGGCGCTGCCGGCATCCGCGAGGCCACATACCATCTGATTGCCCTGGGCCACCGCCGCATCGCCATCATCCTTCCGCCGGAGAACCTGACGTTCGCTCACTACCGCCGGCTGGGGTTTGAGGAGGCCATGGCGGAGGCGGGCCTGCCCATTGAGCAAACATTAGTCGAACACGGTGACCTGACGGAGCGCAGCGGCCACGAGATTGGGCGGGCCTTTCTGACGCGGGACGACCCTCCCAGTGCTATCATCGCCTGCAATGATTTGATGGCGTTGGGAGTCATCAGCGCCGCCCAGGGGCTGGGACTGACTGTCGGGCGCGACGGTTCCGCTGAGCCGTCACCGCGAAGCGTGGCCGTGGTTGGCTTCGACGACGTCTCCCTGGCGGCCCACTCGCATCCGCCGTTGACCACCGTGCGGCAGCCCATCTACGAGATTGGGCAGCGCGTGTGTCGCATGCTCATTCGACTGATCGAAGGAGAGACGCTGGAAGAGCGCCACGTGATTCTGACGCCGCAGTTGATCGTGCGAGAATCGTGTGGCGCGAAGGCTTCGCCGTGAGCGCTCAGCCGAACGGTGCAGTGAATTCAAGAAAGGGGGTGATGAGTATACGCCGGATGAAACCACGAACGTTTGTATCAGTTTCCGCTAAACCAACTATTTACTAACTAAGGAGGAGTTTCAAAATGAAAAAGTACGCAAGTTTGTTAATGCTCGGCGCTATCCTGGCCAGCCTTCTAGCGGCCTGCGCGGCACCCACGCCAGAGATCGTCGAGGTCGAGGTCACCCGCGTCGTGACCGAGAAGGAAGAGGTCGAGGTCCCCGTCGAGGTCGAGAAGGAAGTCGAGGTGACCAAGATCGTCGAAGTCGCGCCCGAAGTCGCGGACCACGGCGAAGTCGTCATCTTCTCCACCCAGGCTGTCCCGGTGGAAGAGGCCGAAAAGATGCGTGGCATCGTCCTGGCGGACTTTCAGGGGCACGCTGAATTCGTTCCTCTGGAGCAGGCTTCACTGATAGACCGTGTGCTGGCCGAGGCTGGGAGCAGTGAAGGCTCCGTGGACGTTTTGATTGACCTACACGGGACCTATCCGACGTTGCTCCAGTCTGATGCTCTCATGGACATCTCCGACCTGGCGGCCGAACTGACCGACGCGGGCATTCCAGAGGCGTTCATGGAGTTGGGCAAGTTGGGTACTGACAAACAGTACTACATCCCCGTGATGCAGGCCACCTACATCTTTGCCGCCAACAAGGCCGCGTTGGAATATCTGCCCGCCGGCGCCGACGTTGACGCGCTGACCTGGGAAGATATCCGCGACTGGGGCAAGAACATCGCCGAAGCCACCGGCGACAATAAACTCGGCTTCCCTGCCGGAGATGGCGGGTTAATGCACCGCTTCCTCGAAGGCTACATCTACCCCTCGTACACCGGCGGGATGGTGACCGGCTTCCGCAGCGATGACGCAGTGGCTATGTGGGAATTCGTGAACGACATGTGGCAATACGTGAACCCACAGGCTACCACTTACTCGTTCATGCAGGAGCAACTCTTGTCCGAGGAAGTGTGGGTGGCTTTTGACCACACCGCCCGGCTGATCGAGGCGTTCAAGCAACGTCCCGATGACTTTGTGGCGTTGCCCGCCCCCACAGGGCCCAAGGGGCTGGGGTTCATGCCCGTCATCGTCGGCGCGGCCATCCCCAAGAACGCCCCCAACCCGGATGGCGCCAAGGCGATGATCAAGTACATGCTCCAGGATGAGACTCAGATCCACATCCTGCGCGAGATCGGCTTCTTCCCGGCAACCGACGTCGAGTTCCCCGGCTTTATCCCGTTCGGCGTCCGAGCGGAGGGAGAGGCTGTCGCCAAACAGGCGGCGTCACCGAATGCGCTGCCGGCCTTGCTGCCCGTTGGCCTGGGCTCGCGCGGAGGCGAGATCAACAAGATCTATCGCGACGCCTTCCGCCGCATCGTCCTCGAGGGCGGGGACATCAGCACCGTTCTCGCCGAAGAGGGCGACAATCTGCAGACCTTGCTGGAGGAGACTGGCGCGCCTTGCTGGCCGCCTGACCCGCCCAGTGATGGGGCTTGCCCGGTACCGTAGCACAACACCCGGCAGGGGAGGCAGGTTTCCCTGCCTCCCCTTGTCGGATTTCTGACAGAACCCGTCCTTACGGAAGGAGATTACCATGAAAATCAAGAAACAGAAACTCGAGCCCTATCTCTTGCTGCTTCCGTCCGCAATCTACCTAGCTCTCTTCTTCGCGTGGCCCATGTTCCAGGCTTTTGGGCTCTCCCTTCGGACGGATGAAGGAGAATGGACTCTAAAGTTTTTCCAGCGTATGGTCAACGACGCTCCTTTCAGAGAAGCCATACGCAACACCGCTATATTCCTGGTGACCATTGTTCCCATTCAGTTTGTCCTGGCCCTGGCTATGGCTCTTCTGGTCACGGCCGGGCTGCGTGGATCGGGAATGTTGGTTTACGTATACGCCATCCCCATCGCCATCTCAGACCTGGCAGCAGGATTCGTCTGGCTCTCTGTCTTTACCGAGCATGGCTACCTCAACACCGTACTCACCAGCCTAGGCTTGTTGGACAAACCGTTTATTTTCCTCCAATATGGAACCCCGTGGGCGTTCATTGCCGTGATACTGGCCGAGGTTTGGCGGGCGACCTCCATCGTGTTCGTTATCCTGGTAGCCGGGTTGCAATCTATCCCCAAGGAATACGGTGAAGCGGCCGAAATCTTTGGCGCCAGTTACCTGACCCGTCTCTGGCGCGTGACCCTTCCTATATTGCGCCCCAGTATCCAGGTGGCCCTCATCCTGCGCACCATCCTGGCCATTCAAGTGTTCTCCGTAGTGATGGCCCTGACAGGCGGCGGCGTCAGAGTGGTGGCTTCCGAGGCATATCAGTGGTACAACAACTGGCGCAATCCTCACGTCGCCGCAGCCTACGCCGCGTTTATCCTCTTCGTGTCCATGTGCGCCGGTGTCTTCTACCTGCGCACCCTGCGAGTCAAGGAGGCAACGCTCTAAACTCGAAAGGAGATTAAGCAATGAAATCAAAGGCTACCTTGTCCTATTCCCGATTAGTCAAGAGAGGCCTGGTCTACATGGCGGCGATTGCTGTGGCGCTGTTCATTCTGGTTCCTATCTACCTCATTACCGTGATGGCATTTAGCCCAGAGGACGTGGTCTATGGCTATCCCAAGCCCCTTATCCCCCGGCAGATCACTACAGAAACCATCCTCTTCTTCCTCAATTCCTACAAGATGTTGGACTCGGTAAAGATCAGTGTGATCGTAGCCGTGCTCACACTCGTAATATCGTTGTTGATAGGCGCACCGGCCGGATATGCGCTGGCCCGCTACATCTTTGCCGGTCAGGATGTGTACAGCATTCTGATCTTGTCTACGCGGGCGTTCCCGGCGGTGATCCTCTCCATTCCTCTGGCCCAGACCTATATCCAATGGCACCTGGACGATACTGTCCTGGGCGTGGCCCTGATGCATACGGCGATGGCCCTCCCTACGACGATCCTGGTCACCAGCAGTGTCTTCGTCGGAATCTCTAAGGAACTGGAGGAGGCGGCCCTGACGCTAGGCTGCAGCCGGTTCACTGCCTTTCGGCGCATCATACTGCCCCTGGCATTGCCCGGCCTGGCTGCCTCGGCCATCTTTACCTTTGTCCTTTCGTGGAACGAGGTGTTTGCGGCCGCCATCCTGACCGTGCACAATCGCACTATGCCCGCCAGGCTGATTGTGGGACTGGGCGGTTCGCCCGCCACGTTCAAATTTGCCGGCGGCTTTCTCATGCTGGTGCCTGCGATTGTGTTTATGCTCTTCGTTCGTCGTTACCTGTTCAGCCTGTGGGGCATAAAACTAAAGTGAAGAGTCCTCGTAATCTCTCTGCACGAGACCATTGGGACTCCAGTAACCGTGAATTCACGAGATTAAGTAGATCCAACTTTGCTCGGCCCGGATTATCAAACCTGTGGTGAGCGCAGCCGAACCATCCAGGCCCAAAGCGGGGATTTGGCAATCCCCTTGGAGCAACCTTGGATCCAATGAGACAAGATAAGGAGATCTATCGTGGCTGAAATTCGAGTAGAAAATGTACGCAAGGTCTTTGGCAAAGTTGTCGCTGTGAAAGATGTCACTCTAACCGTACCCGATGGAGAGTTTGTAGTGCTATTGGGACCCAGCGGCTGTGGCAAGACCACACTACTACGCTGCATCGCCGGACTGGAACAGGTGGATGGAGGACGTATTTTCATTGGGGATCGGGAGGTTACCAACCTGTCGCCGCGCGACCGGCACATCGCGATGGTCTTTCAAAGTTACGCCGTCTTTCCGCACATGACCGTCTCCGATAACATCGGCTTTGGTCCGCGTATGCAACACGTGCCAAAACCGGAGATCGAGAAACGAGTCAAATCCACGGCCGCAATGGTGCACATCGAAGATCTGCTGGATCGTTACCCGGCGCAGTTGAGCGGCGGGCAGCGCCAGCGAGTAGCCGTGGCTCGCGCCCTCGCGGTTCAGGCTCAGGTACTGCTGATGGACGAGCCGCTCAGCAACCTGGATGCTTTGCTACGCCTGGAAATGCGCGCTGAACTCAAGGCGCTGATGGATGAACTCGATACCACCGTGGTATACGTCACCCACGACCAGGTGGAGGCGTTGAGCCTGGGCGACCGCATCGCGATCATGTATAGTGGCAAATTCATGCAGGTTGATGAGCCAATGACGGTGTACGACCGCCCGGCGGCGCAGTTCGTGGGTAGCTTCATCGGCAATCCTCCCATGAACTTTCTCACCGCCCGGCTGACGGACGACGGCACAACGGTTATGGTGAATGAGACCAAGTTCTCCATCGCGCCCGAGGTAGCCGACCGCGTGCGGGCAACGGGGCGACCGACCGTCTGGTTGGGCATCCGCTCCGAGAACATTGATCCACTGGACGCTCCCACCGAAAGCGCGTTGCCGGCGCGGGTGATCGTCGCCGAACCGTTGGGCTCACACACACTCCTCACCGTGAAACTGGGTGATGCTATCGTGAAGGTGAACGCCCACCCAGACTCTGCCTTCCGCTCCGGACAGGATGTCTGGCTGCGCCTGATCCCTGAAAAGATCCGTTGGATGGATAAAGAGACCGGCCAGGCGCTAAATTAGTTTGCGGCAAAGTCGTTTCCACGAGCGTGTTTCATTACCCGGTGTTGGGAATCAGAAACCAGGTTTTTTGCTCGCCAAGACGTTTTTGGTGTTCAAGAATACTCAAACAGCAACGATTGGGTTCTGACGACAAAAAACCTGGTTTCTCTCTAAAGGGAGGTGATGTCTATCATACATCACGTTTCACATCTCTCTGTGTCGGTGACCAAGGGAGTTTCAGAATTTAAATTATCCCAACTCGCTCGGCTTGGATTGCCAGATCCAAGCCTTTTGGCCCGAAATTCGCTGGATTTGGCAATCCGGCGAGAGCAATGTGGGATAGTTATTTTTCTGCAAGCGCCCTAAAGGTCATCTTCGACGAGGTAATTGTACCTGCTTCGGTCTATGATGAGGTTGTTTGCCAGGGAAGAGGACGGCTTGGCGCCGAGAGGTAAAGGACGCTGGTTGGATTGTAGTGAAAGCGCCAAAGGAAAAGTCCTCCTTTTCCCCGATGCTTTTGGGTCTCGACCAGGGTGAAGTGGGTGTTATCTTGCGGGCCCATGAACTCGAAGCCGATTGGGTGCTGGTGGACGAAAAGTTAGGCAGAAGGACGGCCAAGGCGGTTGGACTGCGCGTGAAAGGGACATTAGGAATACTTCTGGTTGCCTATTGAGCCGGGCTTATTTCTCAGAAAGAAGCTAAAGAGGCGGTAGGGCAACTGACCAAGAGTTATGTGAGGGTGAGCACCCGCCTCGTAGCGTGGTTCAAGGCTCAGTTGCGTGATATGGACGAGGGTACCTGAATTGCTAAAGCAGGGAGGTTAATTCGCCAGACCCCAAAGTCAAAACAAAGGCCGCACTGCCATTGAGTGACGGAAAGGAGGTGGATGGGAGATTAGAGACCAGAGATTGGATATTTCACGCCTCGCCCGGAGCACAGCGGCATTATTCAATGCAGAACATTGGGAGATCGTGTTGCTTCCAATCCCTTGATATATAGTCGAATGAGGAAAAGAGAAACCGATGAACACGAGACACTTGACTCACAGGCCGCTTCATAGCCGTATCCTGGTCTTTGCTGTGGCGCTGCTGGGCGGGCTGGCCCTGACGCTGGGCCTGTTGTGGACGCTGGCTGGAGGGACCACACCGATCGCCGCCGCGCCGGCCTTGGACAAGGCCCCCAGCCCGGCCCAGGAGCCTGCCGCAAAGCCATTGTACCGCCCACTGCAGACAGCGTCCGGCTGGACGACGCGGACAGAGATAACGATCCACTACTCCGGTACGTTGCCGTTGGCAAACTACCAGATATCTTTGACCATACCCTATTCTACAGGTATGCGGTCCGACTTTTACGATCTGAGGTTCGCGGACGGCGGAAACTGCCTGAGTCACTGGGTTGAGTCCATCACAGGTACTACGGCGACCGTCTGGGTGAGGGTTCCTGTCATCGTATCCCCCACGACGCTGATAAGCATGTACTATGGCAATCCCTCTGCTCCCTCGGCGTCAGATGGAGTAAATACCTTCGAGTTCTTTGACGGCTTTGAGGATTACACAACTGATAACCCCGAGGAGAAAAACAGGTGGGTAAAAGGCGATGAGACCGGTACCGAAGTCACCATTCGAGACGTGAGTGGTGAAAAGGCCCTTTACATGGAGGAGAATAGTGGTAATAACAATGGAGTGTTTTTAACAAGCGTGGATTCCTTCAATCCGAATGAGATCGTGATCGAGTATAGGGTGATGGAGACCGGTACACATTCCACCGATATAGACTATAGAATAAACATAGGAGCGGCTAGCGTTGCGATAGGGTGCTCCACCGCCAGTCACGAGATCCCACACCGGTTGAACCCCGGGGATATTATAGGAACGAAACTATTAGTAGAGGATGAATGGAGGAAACATATTTTTAGGCCCGTCTCTAAAAATTTGTGTTCGGTGTACGATGGAGAAACGTTGGTCTCGACGCACACGCATGGGACAACCTCGGGTAAAATTCAATTTAGCATGAACAACAATGGTGATCCCGACATTGCAATAGACTATATTTTCGTTCGCCAATACGCCTCCTCGGCGCCGACGACGACTTTTGGAAGCGCGACCCAGATCGCAGACCTGGGCGTCGCTAAATCCGTCACGCCCACCGTGCTCGCCAACCCCGGTGAGACCATCACCTACACCATCACCTTCTCCAGCGCGGGCGCCCTCCCCGCCACCGGCGTCGTCATCACCGACGTCGCGCCGGTCAGCGTGACCAACACCCACGTGGTCAGCAGCGTCAGCGCCGGCGTCGTCGTCACGCAGACTTTGCGTTACGTCTGGGAGGTGTCTGACCTGAACCCCGGCCAGGGCGGTATCATCACCATCACCGGGCAACTGTCCAGCACGCTGCCCGGCGGCCACGTCTTTACCAACGTGGTCACCGGTACGACCACGGCGGCCAGCGATTGCCCGTGCAACAACAGCGACGCGGCAGCCACCACCATCAACCACGCGCCCATGGCGACCGCCAGCGCGTTCCCGATAACCATCTCCCTCTGTTACACCGGCACGCTGTCCGGCAGCGGCAGTGACGTCGAAGACGCCTCCCCGGCGCTGAGTTACCGCTGGACGCAGACCGGCACTACTACCGCCGATGTGGCCAACCCCTACACCACGACGACCGTCTTTACCACGTCGTGTGCGACGCCGGGCGACATCACCTTCACCCTCATCGTCACCGACACCAGGGGCCTGACCGGCACCGCCGACGCCCTCGTCTACGCGGCAAACATCCCCGTCACGGGGACCTGGGTCGTCAACGACAGCCCGACCGTGCTGAGTTACACGACCCGCCTCACCGCGGGAGTCGCGGCGGGCAGCAGCGTCACGTACACGTGGGACTTTGGCGATGGCAGCCCCGTCGAGAGTACCGGCTACGATCCACGCGCCCAACACGTCTACAGCCCCACCGTTGGCAAGAGGGTCTTTACGTACACCGCCATCGTCACCGCCAGCAACACGATCACAGCAGGAGGAACAGCGACGCACACCGCGGTCGCTGCTACTACTATCGTCACCATCACCACCGGCTGGACAGTGATGAGACCGGTAACGATCTACAACTCTGGCACATCGGTGTTGACGGACTTTCAGATATCCTTGATCGTGCCCCACGCCTCGGGCATGCAAGACGACTTTAGCGACTTGATGTTCGGGGGGGGCGGCGGAAACTGCCTGAGGCACTGGATTGAAACTTTTACGCCGACTACAGAAGCGACTATCTGGGTGCAAGTTCCTTCAATTCCAACGCCCACGACGACGATCTACATGTACTATGGCGGCCCACCCGCTCCCTCGGCGTCAAATCCAGCAGGTATCTTTGAGTTCTTTGACGACTTTGAGGACTATACAACAACTAGCATCACGGAGACAAACAGATGGGTAAAAATCAAAGACGAGACCGGTACTGAACTCACCATTCAAGACGTGAGTGGTAAAAAGGCTCTTTACATAGAGGAGAATAGCGGTGACAACGATGGTGTATATGTAGATAGCGCAGATTCCTTCGATCCGAACAAGATCGTGATCGGGTATAGTGTGATGGAGGTCGGTTCAAATGATGACCTGGACTTTGGGGTAAGCATAGGTGGTACTCCTTGGTGTAGGATAGGTTCGTATGTGTGTGGGCACGAATGTACACATTCGTTATACAGGGCCGCTGCGGGGAAGAAATACCTGGTAAACAATGAATGGAGGAGACACACTTTTAGGCCCGTTTCTGGAGATTTGTGTTCGGTGTACGATGGAGAAGAGCTGACCTCGGCGTCTACACATGGAACAACCTGGGATAAAATTAGATTTGGCATAGGTAACGGTGGTAACCCCGATATCGCAATAGACTATGTTTTCGTTCGCCAGTACGCCTCCCCGGCGCCGACGACGACTTTTGGGAGCGAAATCACAGTCCCGGATCTAATCGTCACCAAAGCCGCCACGCCAACGCACCCCACTCGCGGCGGGCCTATCACCTACACCATCACCTTCTCCAACGCGGGTAGCGGCGCCATCACCGGCATCGTCATCACCGACGTCGTGCCGGTCAGCGTGACCGTCACCGGCGTGGCCAGTTGCTGCGTCGCCATCACCGACACCACCAGCAGCCCGCCCACCTATGTGTGGCAGGTGCAAGACCTGGCCTACGGCGAGAGCGGCGTGATCACCATCAGCGGGCGACTCTCGAGCACGCTGGCCGAAGGGGACGTCTTTGCCAACCCGGTCGCCGCCTCCACCACAGCGGCCGGCGACTGCCCGTGCAACAACAGCGACGCGGTGGCCGTCTCTGTCAACCGCAGTCCCACCGGGACTCTCGACATGAGGCCAGACAACCAGAACGTCAGCCTGTGCGCCTCCGGCGAACTGACAAAAACGGTCATCTCTGACATCGAGGATCCGGCGTCGCAGTTGGAGCACCGCTGGACGGTCAATACTACTCCGCCAACGATCACTATAGCCCATCCTCTCAGCCTCACGACGCTGTTCACCGTGGGCTGTGGCGCCCTGGAGGGCATCTACACCTTCACTCTCACCATCACCGACACCGGAGGTCTGACCGCCACTCCCTGGATCACCATTCTGGCGAAGAACGTTCCCGTCGAGGGGGCCTGGATCACCGACAGCAGTACCACGACGCTGGGCTGTACGACCTGCTTTACCGCGGGCATCCAACGAGGCAGCAGTGTCACGTACACGTGGGACTTTGGCGATGGCTTTATCGCTACCACTGGCCACGATCCACACGTTCAACACGTCTACACCGTATGCGGCACGATAGGCCACTACACC
>Ga0209834_10000864_pt1 | contig 17837 bp, 19 predicted proteins | sample Mar14236cmmetaG_FD_184134 | JGI IMG/M metagenome (GOLD analysis project Ga0209834, IMG submission 184134) | Marine hydrothermal vent microbial communities from Guaymas Basin, Gulf of California to study Microbial Dark Matter (Phase II) - Marker... ...
GGCTGGTGTTCCTGAAACTGCTATCCGCGTTATCAAGGCTTTGGATGAAAGGCGAGTGCTTTATGCTGCCGCTCCAGTATTCGGAGAAGAAGGAAAAGTCATCAACCTGGTTTACCTGGCAACACCATTGCCGGATCGCGGGCTTCCCGGGAACCTTTCCCTGCAGCTTATCAGCGCTGTACTACTGGCAGGGTTATTTGCCAGCATCGCCGGCATTTTATTGGCCCGGGGTATCGCCCGTCCGCTGGAAAAACTGGACCAGGCTGCTACCTCAGTTTCTGGCGGAGACCTGTCCCAGCAGGTACCAGCCGGGGGAAATATCCGGGAGTTGGATAATTTGGGGCAAACCTTCAATGAGATGACAGATAGTCTGCGCCAATCGGATCAGGCAAAAAATGCCTTTATCGCTGACGTCACCCATGAACTTCGAACACCGCTGACTGTCATCAAAGGGACTGTAGAAACGCTGGAAGACGGCGCAATTGATGATTTGGCTGGAAGGGGAAAACTGCTGAATTCAATGAACCTGGAAACCAACCGGCTGATTATGCTGGTAAATGACCTGTTGGTCTTAACAAGGTCGGATGCCGGCGCTCTCTCCCTGGATATCCAGACTTTTAATCTGGGTGAGTTGGTCCAAACCCGCTGCGAGGTTATGGAACCGCTGGCGATCCAGAAAGCAGTTCAGTTTGAACAGGAGAAGCCCACTGGTTTTCAGCCCCTGGTAATTGGTGACCCAAACCGCACAGCCCAGGTGCTGGATAATTTATTAAATAATGCCCTGCGCTATGCACCCCGGGATTCCAAAATCGTAATAACCCTCAAAAATCCGGGAACACAAATCCAATGCTCTGTTTCTGACAGCGGTCCGGGGATCTCCGGAGAACATTTGCCGCTGATCTTTGAGCGCTTCTACAGGGTGGATAAATCCCGAAACCGGGAAAGCGGGGGCACCGGGCTGGGATTGGCCATTGCCCGGTCATTGATCGAAGCCCAGGATGGCTCGATCCGGGCTCAAAGCAAAACCGGGGAAGGTACAAAAATTACATTCACTCTCCCGGCTGGGAAATTGCCAATAAACTGACCGGGTTCTGACATCCTTCTGACATATTGATCTCCTAAGATGAAGAAAATGGATATTCACCATTAGGAGGCTCCCATGAAATCCCAATCAACTTTACTCAACACGGTGTTAATTTGTGCAGTGGTATTCCTGGCTATTAACAGCGGGGTTCCTGCCCGGTCAGCAAGCGCAGCGCAAGGTGACCCGGCCCCTTCGATCAACGAGGGCAGCTGCAGCACGGGCCGGTCTGTTTCTGTCAGCGGCACTGCTGTTGTGAATGTCACTCCAGATCGGGTGCTAATTCAGCTGGGCGTGCAATCTAATGGACGGACTCCCCAACTGGTCGAAGCGGTTAACAGCGCCACGGTATACAGGGTCATTCAGGCCATCAAAAAACTGGGGATCGCCGAGAAAGATATTGTTACCGACCGCTATGTGATCGATCCCATTTATGATGATTACAATTCACTGACCATCGAAGGTTACCGGATCTACAATATGGTGGCCATCACCCTGCGGGATATCAATAATGTAAATGACATCTTGATCGCCGCTCTGAATGCTGGCGCCAACCAGGTTGTGAACGTGGAATTCTATCTGAGTGATCTGCGCCAATTCCGCGACCAGGCCCGAGAGTTAGCCATGATTGCCGCCGGTGAAAAGGCTCAGGACCTGGCTGAAGCCGCTGGCGCTGAAGCTGGCTGTGTATTAAATATCAGCGAGAATACCTGGTCCTATTTCAGCGGGGGATGGTGGGGACGCAATAACAATCTCTGGACCCAAAATACAGTCCAGAATATCCCAACAGCAAACGGTCAAGGGGGGGATTCCGAGTTCGGGCCGGTTAACCTGGGACAGATTTCCGTCCGGGCAGAAGTCAGTGCAAGCTATAGTCTGCAGTGAGAGAAATTTCCTCGGGTTGAAAATTCACCGGTTGTTTTGGTCTGAACCTGAATAACAAGACTTGACATAAAAACACCTCTCGCATAATTCATACAGGAGGTGTTTTTGTTTAAATTCAATTTCCAGTCGAGAGCAATCCCTAACCAGAGGATAGGTGATTTCAAAATACTAAACGCGTCCGGGGTCGGGCGCTAAGAGCATTTGTGGTTTTCTTTTACCTGAATATTCACAAGCGATACGGGGGGTTGATCTATAGCGCGGTTAAATTCAGTACCCAAGCACACGTCCACGTTTATGCAATTTGATCGACGGCAGGAGGAAGATTACACCTGAAAGAAAAAGAACGGACAGGTTGAGCCAAAGGGCTAGTTCCCCGGTCCCTAAAACAGCATGATTCATTAAATCCTGGGCATAGGTGAGCGGTGAAATGTAGGATATCCCCCGGGCGACGGTTGACATCTCTGAAAGAGGAATAAAAACACCGCTAATGAAGAGCAGTACCCAGCGAATAAGTGTGCTTGGCATCTGGACATCACCTGGATTCCGGGTGGGGATTGAGCCGAAGATCAGTCCCATGGTCGAAAAAGTAAACGAACCAATGACAATGCCTGCAATCATCAGGACTGGTTGGGCAATGGAGGCATCCAGGAAAAGGATGCCAATGATTACAGCGATGGAGGAAACCGCTATGGCAAAGAACGCACCGACAGCAATTTTTCCAAGAAGCAATGTCAGCAGCGACATGGGCGCAGCGAGCAACCGGTCATATGTACCAAGACGCCGTTCGGTGGGTATGATGAAAGGACCTGCGGCAGCAGCGGTGAAGAAAATGGTGAGTGCCAGCAATCGTGCCATGCCATCTCCCGCGGACATTTCACGTTTTACAGAAAATGAAAAGAACATAAAGAAGGGCATCAGGAAACCAAACATGATCATGCCCGGGCGCAAATAATATACTTTGATATCTTTGAGCGTCACTATCCAGGCCTGGGACAGTTCATCTATGGTGCGTGTCCAGAAGTTTTTCATGATTGTTTTCCTTTTTTGCGTTTCATACCCAATTTTTGTGAGGAAGGTTCTTCACTAACGGAGCCAATTTGCTGCCCCGTGATCTGCAAGAACACGTCTTCGAGACTGGGAGCTAAAGTATTGAGGCTCACGATATCAAGATTCTCTTTTTCAGTGAACTTTATCAAATGAGTAAGTAAAGCAGGCGGAGATTCGGTGTAAAGCCGCCACTTATCACCAATTTTGAGTACCGTGCTGACTTCAGGCAAGGTGGCGAGTTTTTCTTCCAACCCATTGGAGGATAATGTGAATGAGATTTCAACAGATTGCACTTGCTGAAAGGTTTGTTTAAGTTTTTCAGGCGTATCGATAGCTGCTATCTTGCCATGATTGATAATCGCGACTCGGTCGCAGAGTTGATTTGCTTCTTCAATTTGGTGGGTAGTCATGAAGACAGTCGTCCCCTCTGAACTGAGTTGACGAATTAGATTTTGGATAGTACGTGCACTTTGCACATCTAGCCCGGGAGTTGGCTCATCGAGGAAGAGCAATGCTGGTTTGTGAATGATTGCCATTGCTATACTCAATCTGCGTTTCATCCCCTTGGAGAACTCCTCGGCTTTGACATCCTTCTTTTCCCATAACCCGAAATCTTTGAGTAATTCTTCGGCTCGAACGATGCGCTCGTTTTTGGACATGCGATAAAGACGTCCAGTAAACATCAGGTTGTCCCAAGCCGTCAATTCAGTATAAACATTAGATTCTTCCGGTACCAATCCAATCTGGCGTTTGGCTGGATAGGCATTATCGGCCAGGTCATACCCGAGGATCAGGAGCTGTCCCTCAGTAGGAGTCAGCAGTGTGGTAAGCATCCGCTGCGTGGTAGATTTCCCGGCACCGTTGGGACCAAGAAAACCGAAAACCTCACCTTGTTCGACTGTGAAGTTGATATGATCCACAGCCAATAATCCTTGGCCAGAGGATGGGTATATTTTGGTCAAGTCATGAACTTCAATTGCGTGCGTCATAATGTACCCATTCCTTAGTTATATGGCTGGTATAGATGATGAGAGCGCCGTTGCAATCCCACTGAGCAACAAAATAATGATTCCGAACACGATATTCGACATCATTAATATCTTTTTCAGTCTTTCCTGTTTCGGAGTAGCGGTATTTGCTAATGCCAGGCTGCGATAGAGAGCTATCGCAATCATTGCTATAACCAGGATATGTTTGACCGCCAAGACAGCGGAATAGGTATTGCCTAAACTGAACAGACCCAGGAACGCCGAGGTGCGATTAGCTTGCAGCAAACCTGTCAGCACTAATCCGATCATGCTCGTATAAACGAGAACACTATTGCGTTTTTGAATCGTGTCCATTAACTTTTTAGTCTCTGGTCCCTTCCCTAATATTTTTTTAATTGCGGGCATGACGGAAAGACCTAGAGTTATCAGCCCCCCGATCCAGACTGCGGTAAACAGGTCGTGTAGAAATGTGACCAGCCCGAAAACAATTGTTTTAGTTGGCATGAATTTCTCCTTTTTTATCTTGTCGGACTTGAATGATCATGAGGACAAGAATAATTAACCATACAACCATTCTGACGGTCATTGCTTTTATACTGTCTGAGGCAACAAGATCCCGATAAGAAGTTTGCAATATCGTCATAACAATACCGTGGCTGGCAAATGTGCCGATTGCAGCTTGCAAAGAATACTTGTTGCCTTTCCAGATAAGGATGGCAGTAATAAAGGAAGAAATGAGACCTGCGATAAAGTTATAGATCGGGAGCCAGTCAACCACATAATAGTCCATGATCTTTCCTAATAAAACTTGTCCGCCAGCAAAGATCGCCATTGCACCAATAATAAATGCAAGGGCGGCAGCAATTTTTCTGTAAGTTGAACTCATTTTTTTCTCCTGAATATTTTGGGGATAGGAATAATAAAAGGTGTCCTGTTCTTATAAGATAAATACTCATCTCCAAATCTTGTTTCAAGTTCTTTTTCTTCAATGAGCTTTGTGTAGAGCAATATGATCACTGAAAAGATCAATACCATCACCAAAGAACTGATGGAATTAAACAAAATGCTGATTCCAAAAAAGAGGTTGATCACACCGAAAAATATCGGATTACGACAATACAAATATGGTTTTTGGACAACAAGATTTTGAGTAGCCATTAACGGCATAGGCGTTCCCTTGCCAAGCTCTCTTTGCGCTCTGATAGACCAAACTATGAATATTAAACCTATGGTTAATAAACTTCCTCCAAGTAACCCTCTAATAACAGGGGTTAGAAAGGTGGGAAGCTGCAACCATCGATCCAAATAGAGTTTTGGAATGATAAAAAGAAGGGCAGGGAAGAAGAGCGTGTACACAAAAACCGGGAGGACTTTGGCCAGAATCCGCCGTCTTGTAGACGGCGGACGATTTGATGTTTCTGCCAATTTATCTGCTAGTTTCATAATTATCCCTTAAGAAAACTAATCTGGGAGCTAAATACTCTCTGGCTGGGTTTTTCTTTTTTTGCTGCGGTTGCGGTTCCATTTAGTGATGTAGGGGACCAGGTATAGATAAGATCCACTGATCACCAGCAATAACATCAAAATGGATTGAAATTGCTCCAGTTGGGGCGGCAGGTGTTCAGCTCCTGCCCCGGAAAATTTCGAGATAACCGCAAGTGGGATGATTATGACCGTTGGTACAGCTATCCATCGGTGGAATTTTCGAGTCCATTTGTTAAAGAATTTTTTCATTTTGTTTCTCCTTGTGTTTCATTTTCGGCTATATTGATAGCCTTTTCCAATAAATTATTCAGGGTTGTCCGTTCTTGAGGTGCAAGATATTTAAGCAGCTGTTCAAACTTCTGGCAGCGGAATTCATATGTGCGTTGATGCAGTTTCTGACCTTTTGGGGTTAAAAATAGCTGAATCGCTCGTCCATCTTTGGGATCAGGTTTCCGAGTGAAAAAATCTGCTTCTTCCAATTGGGCCACACCGATACTCACTGTTGGCTTTGACAGTTTGAGACCTGCGGCCAGGGCCTGGATACCGCAACCTGGGTGAGACGCCGAGAATGTTAGGTAAGCCAAATGGGAAGGTGAGATGTTGGCTTCCTTTGGGGGGGCTGTTTGCGGTCCAATCTGGCGCAACCTGTCCATCAGATTTAAGAATTTTTCTGCTGATCCTTCAAGATTGTTTGTCATGATCTTTTTCCCTGCCTAAAAAAGTCTGTGTCCCATAATCGATGTTCTACTTAACCTCTGAGTCGTTCTTTACAGCTTTATCCAAGATGCTCAAGAACTCATCCAGCGGTACTCGGTGAATGCGCGCTGCTGAATTTACAGTAAGCACCTTCCCCAACAATCTGCGTAATGAATATCGCCCAACACGGTTGACACCAAATATTTCCATTACATCTGCAATATCACCATATTCGTTAAGAATATCTGCTACTCGAGTATTTTTTGTTATCTCCACAATATATTCTCCTATATTATAGTTAGTTTTGCAAACTAACTATAATATACTTCTGAAGGATTGTCAAGTCAACTCATAAAACTTCAGCGAGGTCCCAATTTTAGCTATGGGCTGGTGATATAAATAGAGGGAGCTGCCCGGGAAGAAGTAAACTCGAGTTACAGTTTGAACTAAAATCCCCCTTATTACAGAAAAATCCCCGGTCAATTGCCGGAGATTTTTTTATTCTTTTGCCCTTATTGAATTCCACCAATGGGTATTTCAGCGGTGACGCCAGGTAATTTGTTTTGGGGACAAGTTCAGAGCTTCGATCTCTTGAATGATTTTGTGGGCTTGTTTATCTGTAACCCCCCTGTGATACAGTCGGATCAATAAAGTTGTTGTTAACGTACTGCTGATGTAATCACGATCCAGATCGCAGCGAATCACCCTGACATTTCTTGATTTCACTGCATTTAAGATCGAACTCACATCCACTTCAAGGGGCAGGGCGATTTCAAGGACCCTGTAGGAATGTGTCTTGAAAATCACCTCGCCGTACGGCAATAAAACCAATGCAAATATGGCCATGATACTAATTAATATCGCCTCAGCATATAGAGCAGCCCCACAAGCCATACCAATTGCGGCAGCAACCCATAAGCAGGCGGCCGTTGTTAATCCGCGAATACTGACCCCTTCCTTGACGATTGCGCCAGCTCCCAGGAAACCAATTCCCGTGACAATTTGAGCTGCGATCCGCCCAGGATCTCCCGGGAAATTCGGGTTCATGCCTGCTACCAGGGGAGACATAATCATAAACGCCGCCGCTCCCAGGCTGACCAGTAAATGGGTGCGCAGTCCAGCAGGCCTGCCGTGAATTTCTCGCTCCAGGCCCAGAATGCCGCCCAGTAAAGCTGCGATCGCAAGCCTGATAATCAGATCTGATGAAAAATTGATATTCATAACCGTTTCTCCTTCCGTGAAACATGCCTGTATACCCCCTGATTATAGTCTTTCCCTTTATAAAAGCAAATTTAGCGGAAGCCCATAGCGTACCGGGATCAGCGGAGGGTTCATCTGGACTCAAAAGAGCTATCAAACTGAGAGAGCCACGGGTATTCAGGACCATCCAGGCACCTCCGTTGCTTGACAAACGATTATTTTCAGGTACTATCAGACCCGGTTTATTTACTCTTGGCAGTCGGTGCCGTTTTATTTGAACGCTGCTTGATTCCCCTGGAAACCTGACTAAATATTGAATACAAGGACCCTTTTTTTATGGACTTCGCTCAGTTCAATCTTGATACACGCTTACATTCAGCTATTCGCCGGGCTGGTTTTTATGAACCAACTCCCATCCAAACCTCAGCCATTCCGCTTGCTATGGCTGGACGGGACCTGATAGGTACTGCTCAAACAGGAACCGGAAAAACCGCTGCTTTTGTGCTACCGATACTGCACAAACTTCTCAATTCCCCAGGAAAAGGAACACGAGTATTGATCATCACGCCAACCCGGGAACTGGCAGAGCAAATACATGAGACCACTAAAAAATTGAGCGCAGGTACAAAAATTCGTAGTGTGACTGTTTACGGCGGAGTTGGTCCGGCTCCCCAGATTGAAGCGCTGAAGCAGGGCACTGAAATTGTGGTGGCTTGTCCAGGCCGACTTTTAGATCATCTCCAAAACCAGCCTGTCAAACTGGGAAAAGTAGAAATATTGGTCCTTGATGAAGCTGACCGTATGCTGGATATGGGATTTTTACCTGATATTAAACGAATTCTCAGGCATATTCCGAAAGAAAGACAGACCATGTTGTTTTCTGCGACTTTCCCAAAGGAAATAGAACGACTGGCAGCCCAGACGCTGCGAAATCCAAAACGGGTTGCCATTGGGCTTGTCCGTCCAGCTTTTACGGTTGACCATACTCTGTACCCTGTTCCCCATCATCTAAAAAATCGGCTTTTGATTAAATTACTCGATCAAACAGACACAAAGTCGATATTGATTTTTACCAGGACAAAACACCGCGCTCGAAATTTGCTCAAAAAGATTAAAAAGACCAACTACAAAGCCACAAGTTTACACGGCGACCGCACCCAAGGCCAACGCCGCCAAGCCCTGAATGGCTTCAGGGATGGCAAGTACCAGATTATGGTGGCAACAGATATTGCGGCTCGAGGCCTCGATATCGATGGTATATCTCACGTGATCAATTTTGATATGCCGGGTACAGCTGATGCATATATCCATCGGATTGGACGAACGGGAAGAGCCCAGCGGACAGGAGAAGCTTTCACCTTTGTCACCCCCGACGATCAAGCCCTTGTAAGAAAAATTGAGAAGATCATGAAGAAAAAACTACCTCAGAAGACTGTGGCAGGCTTTGATTATTCGATTCCCAAACCAGAAAATCAGCAGAAAAGAAGGAAACCCCAGACCAAGAAAGTAAAATATGGAAGGTAAATCAACAACATTCTCGGGCTGGTATACAGCTGCTTCAACTAGAATATTTTTTGATTATTGAGATCTCAGGAGTTATTGGGACAAAATAAAAAGGAGACACCAGAAACGGTGTCTCTTTTTTGTATACCGTAATCTGTTATTCAGCTTCATCTACAAGGAGAGCCTTGAAGGAAGGGATCAACAGCAATACAACCAGGATGATTCCCTGCAAACCAGCCATCCAGTAAGTTGAAGTGAAAACCGAGGCGGCCAAAGTTCCCTTGGGAACAAGTGAGGCAACCAAAGGTCGTGCGTAATGGGCAGGAAATGCACCAAATACCATCACTGCACCTGTCAAAATGGCCATGTACCAGCCCGCTACTTTGCGCTGGGATAGGTTGTAGATCGCAAGGACTGCCAGAATAACGACCATGAACATCATAGGTCCGGTCCGAAGCAGGACTGCATTGGCAGGATTCAATAGTGCATCAGCGGGGCTTTTCAGAATTACACGCAGAGCATGGGGGAACAACATGAATCCCTGGGCTCCGAGCATACCCAGAAGAGTGTAAATCCAGAACATAAGGTGTTTCACTTTTTTGTCATTCTCTTTTAAGAAGAGCAGGACCCAAAAAGCGATCAGGCTCAGGAAAAAAGTAATATAAGCCGGGGGGAATTGTTTGAGATTTTCCAACCAGCCCAGGCCAATATAACCATTAGCGATTGCGGGGATGGAAAGCAGCACCATCGCGATCGGCCAGGCCCATTTCTTTTCTGTGTAAAGGGCTGCGGAAATTGCTGCCAGGGCCAACCCAACCAGCATTTCAACACCGCTATACAAAGAACCAACATACAAGCGGCTTAAATGACCGGCGTTAAGAGTTGTGGCTTGCTTGGATTGTTTCATGATCAATTGACTCATTGTGGTGTCAAATAATCCGGGGGAAACAAAAACAACAAATAACCCCACCAGTAAAACTGCTGCCGCCATAATCTTCCAGTTGATTTTCTCCTCTTTCATCTTTTCTCCTAAGTAAATTAATGGACAATAACTGTAACGAATTTTGTGCCGGTGTCATTTTATATATACCGCTTGTAAACCTTGATAAAAGGCAAGTTGGCCAACAAAAAGAAAGAGGCAGATAAATCTTCCGAGATATCTGCCTCTTTTTGGAGAACTATTTGTTCAGCCCCTCAAGATTTTTCCTGAGAGATTACTCATAGACCTTGACGTAGAAGAAACCATCCATATCTGCTTTTTCAAATACGAACCGTGCTCTATCGTTCCAGTACTGAATATAATCAGCAGCCTCTTCTGGTGTCGCTTCACCCGCGGCCATCTTCTTTCCCATTGAAATCCGGCCTGGAGTTGGAATAGGAGTAATGATCACAAGGTTAAACTTCACGCCTACTTTCGCCCCAGTGTCCAGACGAGTGAAAATCCATTCTCTCATTGGAGGAAGTTGTTTGGTGGGTTCTTCTGAGTAAACCATTTTGTTTTGGCGTACAAAGACATCATCTGTTTGTCCAAACTCAACACCAATAAAACCTGTATGGGGGGCGGCGCCGGTAATGAAGGTGATAATCTCGCCAAACACACCAACGAACCATTCATCTTCTGCACCTGGCGCTTCTACAGCAATTTGACCGCGAACTGGAATTTCTCCATCAGGATAAAGCACTTCAAGTGCTTTCTTTGTAATAGTCCATGCCCCTGTTGTGGCTCCACAGGAATGACCTGCAACCTTAACAGCTTCCTCGTAATAATAAGGAACTGGTTCCTGGGACTGTCCAAAGATCGCAAAGTAAGGATCCCGCATCATGATTGGCGCAGGCTCGGTTATATATGCCTGATCCCAGCTAAAATTACTGCCATCATTCTCGGGTACAGCTGCAATCGCATCAGCTGTTGTTGGTGATGCTTCCTGATAAACTACTACCTGGAAAAAGCCTTCCATATCTTCATTTTCGAAAACAAATTTGGCCCGATCATTCCAGTATACATAATAATCAGCGGCCTCTTCTGGAGTAGCTTCACCCGCAGCCATCTTCACGCCCATCGCTTTGCGATCAGGAGTCGCTACGGGTGTGATTACAACAAGGTTGTACTTAATACCAACTTGAGCACCTGTGTCCAGGCGAGTAAAGATCCATTCTCTCTGGGGTGGCATTTGTCCTGTTGGCTCTTCGGAATACACCATTTTGTTTTGGCGCACAAAAAGATCATTGGTTTGTCCAAACTCTGCGCCGATGAAACCGGTTTTTGGGGAGGCTCCTGTGATATAGGTTATCACTTCACCAAACACCCCAACAAACCACTCATCTTCCATCCCGGGCGCCTGGACAGTAATTTGACCACGGACAGGAACTTCTCCATTAGGGTAAAGAATTTCAAGCGCTTTCTTTGCAATAGTCCATGCGCCTGAAGTTGCACCGCAGGAGTGTCCGGACAATTTTACAGCGGTTTCATAATAATATGGAACTGCCACCTGAGATTGTCCAAAAATCTCGAAATAAGGATCCATCATCATGATCGGGGGAACTTCAGTAATATAATCCTGGTCCCAAGAGAAACCCTCTTCTACTTCAGGGGCATCTGCTGTTTCAGATTCTTCTTCATCGGTTGCTTCATCAGCTGGCGCGGCCTCTTCAACAACCTCTACTGATTCTGCTTCAGCTGGAGCAGCGGCAGGAGCCGCGCTGCAAGCTGATAGCACGAGCGTGGCAAGTATTATAAATGCCACTACCTTATACAAAGCCTTCATGATCTTCTCCTTTAAATGGATATAGGTGGATAACTGTAACCCAGCATACCAAAATAAGGGATATCTGTCGTCAACTTAAGTATATTTTCCAAGATGGGGGTCTTTGAAAATTTGAAAGGGAATTTACTCGACTACTGAGGCGATCTCTTGAAGCCCGGGTGTGTCCAATATCCGGATATGATTCCTTGTAAGCTCGATGAGATTATCCTCAACAAGAGCACAAAAAGCGCGATTTATTACAACAGGAACTGTGCCTATCTGGGCAGCAATAAATGCCTGGGTAGTCCATTTCTTTCTATTTATAAACTGGTCTTCTTGAACCTGGGCTAAAATGAACCGCGCCAGGCGGCTTTCAACCGAATGCAGCGAGAGTCCCACTACCATATTCATTGCATAATGCACTCGCTGAGCCAAGTTTTCAATTAAGACCCTTGCCAGTGAAGGACAGCAATCTACCAAATCCAGGATCATCTCTCTCTGGACAATGATCAGGCTGATAGGTTCAAGGGCTTCCACCGTTACTACGTTCATTCCCCCCGTCATTACTCCAACTTCATTAAATACATCCCCCGGGCCTACAAACCGGATCGCTTGTTCTCTACCAGAGGACGACCTCTTAACAGCTCGAGCCCAACCGGACTCTACAATGTACAGCCCAATACAGGGATCTCCCTCCAGGAAAACCTGCTGCCCTTCTTCAAAAGTGCGGCGCAGGGCAGCATCATTAATACATCGAAGATACTGAGGATCGAGTTTTTCAAAATAAGTGATCTTTGATAACAGGCTGCTAATGTCTTTATCGATCATCAATTTCCCTCCACCGATTATTCCTTCTTGACGATTTCTCTGCAGAGAAACAGGCAAAACTTATCATTCTATCAAGAATAATAATCCCTGTTAGCGGGATTTTCTTTGACTTAAGCTAAGGTTTACAAAAGGAAGCGGGAGGATGGTGGATTCAGGATCAAAACAAGTCCATTTGACTATAATGCAATTTCCTACCAAAACCCCCTTGGTCTTCAACCCAATCCAGAATCTCCTGAGCTGTAGCCTTGGCAGATTTCCCCTCTGTGAAAAAAGTTTTCTTGGCCAGCAGACCATTGGAAGGATGGCGCACAAAATGCTCATTCAGCGCCAACAGCTCCTCATCGATCTTCCCAACCTCATTTAATAACAGGTCTGAAAATCGTTGGTTAACGATCTCAACCGATCGGTCCTGATCAGGCGAAGGCAGGATCTGGATCACAAATTTGTGGGGTTTTAAAGCTTTTTCGACTCGCTGGAATAATTCCTGGTCCTCATATACCGAATGCCCGGCTCCAAAGTCCATCACGCAGTTCTCATACTCCTTCAAAGCTCGCTCTACTGCATGGGCGTCAAAGGGTTTCCAGTATTTAATCAAACCCATCATGCCTTCTGTACCGACGATCTCGGAGGCAAATTTTTCGTCGTAGCCGATCTCGTTATTAAACCGCTGGCGGACCTCATCAAGCTCAATCCGCGGCACACCCAGCTTCTTGGCCAACTTTTTAGCCAAAGTGCTTTTGCCTACACTCATCGGTCCTATCAGAATGATGATGGATTTCATAAGTTTGTAGTTAACATAATTTGATCAAAAAACTTATTTCCTCTGTTTATAACATCTATCCAAGGAATTCGTTTTCTTTCCGACCTTTTACTTCTGCATGGACCAGGAACAGATCTCCGGCCAGGGGCTGCTCCTGGCGTTCGGTTTCGCTTAACCCAGTCCAGGCCGAGGTAATAAAAAGCTGGTCCAGATCCGGTCCACCAAATGCGCAGCTGGTCGGCCGCTGAACAGGAAGGTAAATCACACGTTCGATCTTGCCGTCAGGGTCGTAGCGAGTTACCCGCCAACCATCCCAATGGGCGCTCCAGATAAAACCCTCGCTATCCACTGTTAATCCATCGGGGAATCCATCTTCTGGGGGCACTTTTACAAAATCGCGCCGGTTGTTGATCGATCCGCTTTTCAGATCAAAGTCATAAACATAAATCACTCGCAGAGGGGAATCTGTATAATACATGGTCTTGAAGTCAGGGCTCCAGCCCATACCGTTGGAGATCTGGATCCCAGTTTCCATTGTCTGGACCGATCCATCCAAGTCCAGTTTGTAGAGGCAGCTCTGGTCGTCTTCTCCCAGGGTGCCAGCCCAGAAACGTCCTCCGGGATCTACTTTGCCGTCATTAAACCGGGCATTTAATCGCCCATCTTCGGGATTATCGATAATCTCAATATCAGAGGTTTTTTGATCCCAGAAAGCCAGTCCATCCCTTAGCCCCATAACCAATCCGCCGGATGCTCGAAAAGCCAAACAGCCAACTGGCTGCCCAAGCTGGAATGTGTCTCCTCTGCCTGTTTCCGGGGAATAACGATGAAAACATTCCCGCTCGATATCTACCCAATAGAGCAGTTCCTCCTCAGGATGCCAGAGCGGACCTTCTCCAAGTTGGTTTTGAACAGATAGAAAATGTTCAGCTTGAACCATGATAATTCTCCCAATTTGAATAGTAACATAATTGAGAGTTTGAAGAAGTTCAGCTGGAAGAGTTATTTGAAGTGCAGCGGATTTGATACAGGATAGTATGGTTCTGGAATTTCCTGATCAAACTGCTCTCTTAAGACCATGATCTCAGCACTGATCTGCCGGCTCAATTCATAAACCCTGTCAAATTCAGCCTCTGTCCATTCCCCATTGTCCATCAAGATCCAACCTTTTTGAAAACAGTCTTCAATTTCCCCCAACAGCGTGCTTAAGTTTCTGCTTTTTACCGGCAAAGATAAGGATTGAATTCTTTGGCCTTCGTGTTTTCTAAAATATTCGCTCGTGGTATCCAGATCAAAGATCAAGTCAGATCTCTTTACTGTGCCAACAAAGTCGCCAAAAATCAGCATTCTGCTCAGCACATATCCCTCGATCCAATCAAGAACTTTTTTATTCAGCATAACAACCAATAAGATGCAATAAACGTACCAATTTGATGCTACTTTCTAACATATTATTCCCCAAAATAATATGCGAGCCAACATTATACACTAAACAGTTTTTAGATATTCCCGGATCATCAATGCCGCAGCCGCACCTTCCCCAGCTGCAGAAGCAACCTGTTTGGTGCTTGACGCCCTCACATCTCCCGCGCTGAACACTCCAGGAATGCTGGTTTCGAGAACTGCCGGATTCCTATCCAGATAACCTTTCCGGCCTGGTTGATTATGAACCAGATCATGTCCAGTCACAATATATTTCCATTCATCCAGCTCAATGCCGGACCTGTCCAGAAATACTGAATTTGGTATTTGTCCAATAAATATAAATACACCAGCCGGGGTTATTTCATTTTCCTTGCCTGTCTGGCTATTCTTGATCAATACAGATTCCAATTTGCCACCCGAGCCTTTAAATTCTTTCACAATGGTATTGAATAAAATCTTGATCTGGGGATGGTTGAGTACTTTGTCCTGCAGGATCTGACTGGCCATTAATTCCGGTTCCCGAACCAACAGGGTAACCTCCTCGACAAATCTGGTTAAGAAGAGGCTTTCCTCTGTTGCGCTGTTCCCCCCTCCCACGACCGCTACAGATTTTCCTTTATAAAACGGGCCATCACAAGTTGCACAAAAATGGATCCCGGCTCCTATATAATCCATCTCTCCAGTTGCATTTAATAAACGATAGCGGCTGCCGGTAGCGATCAAAACCGCCCTGGCGCTGTATTCGCTGCCATCTTTAGTGGTCAAACAGTGATAATTACTGTGGCTGTGCAAGTTGACTACATCCTGGGCCTGAAGCAGCTCAGCTCCAAATCTTTCAACCTGCAGGCGCAGCTGGTTGGAAAAATCCGCCCCGGAAATACCCTCTGAAAAACCAGGTACATTATCAAGCCACTGGGTTGTAGCTGCCTGGCCGCCCAGGGCAGCCCGTTCGACAACCAGAGTATCAATCGCTTCCCTGGCAGTATAAAGCGCTGCTGTCAGCCCGGCAGGTCCCCCACCCAGGATAATCAAATCATAGTGGGTTTTTTCCGCCGAGGTTTTTAAACCCAGTTTTTCTGCCAGGGCAGCATTGCTGGGCTCAACCAGGATCGAACCGTCCTTAAATTCGATCGTGGGTATGATACGTTTGCCATTATTCTTTTGGATGACGTAATTTTCCCCGTCTTTATCATCCTCAATATTCACCCAGTCATAGGGAATCTGATGTTCTCCCAGGAATTGCTTGCTGCGAGTGCAATCCGGGCACCAGTAAGCGCCGTAGACAGTGATCTCAGGTTTTTGGTTCATATTTCCTCAATTTCCTAATAATTGCTCGACTTTGATTGGACGAGACCAGATACCTGTGCCTTACCTGATTCTAAACAATAATAAGGGTAATGGGTCTTTTGAAACAAAGGATGGCGTTCTTGCCCAGTTAAATAACCAGGGAATAACAAACTACTGATTCTGTGAGAGTAAACCCTTCTTTCTCATAGAGCTTAATTGCTCCATGATTCTCGCCATTCACAGACAGGATGATCGGCTTGAGATCTTTTCCAATCAAATAGTTGATCCCATATCTCAGAAGATTCCGTCCCAGATCCTGGCCCCGATAATTCTCGAGAATTCCAAAAGCCCCGATCTCTCCCGCGTCCATATCATCCATATCATGGTATAGAGCGATGGTGCCGATGGCTTCCTGTCCTTTCTTCAGCAAGCAAAAACCTCCCTCCATGTAGCTCTGATCCTCAAACCAGGTTTGGATATCTTCCGCTGTGGAGGGGGTATGGCCGGCCAGATCCTTAAACTCTTCATTCAGGCAGGCTGCAAACTGGCTGATGCCTTCCAAGTCTGAGGGATCTAACGGGTGCACAAAAATGCCTTCAGGAAAAGCGGGGGTTGCCAGGGCAGGTTCACTTCGCTCAAGGATGAAGGAATAACGTTCAATCTCGAATCCAAGTTTGCATAGAACTCCTGCCGAAACTTCGTTTCTTTCCGGGATGAACATAAAAACGTTCTGGAGATCATTCATATGGGGACGAATGGCTTCCAGTAATTTTTCATATGCAGAAAGGCCCCCTTTTTTAGCATGAAAAATGGAAAACCTTCCTTTGTCCACACTCAGGAAGCGTTTGGTGCGCATCAGGCTAACTGCCCCAATCGCCTGGCCTTCATCAACAAGCAAGTATGCTGGGTGTTCTTCAGATATTTCGAAATCCCGGCCGGGAACGTAAGAACTGTCATGTTCCACCGCATATTTGGTGCAGTAGTCATACAGCTGCTCCTGGTTATCTTTGTCTACCCGGATGATTTTTTCCGCCATATTGATTCGCCTTTTGAATTTACTAGAGTCTGTAATTTTATCCTGTATCAGCAGTTATTGAACAGCGTTTGTAAAATAAAAACATGGAAAGGGACAACGATTCTTCCCTCCCTTCCTTATCAATTTCTCTCGCGATTTCCACCTTCCAGGTAAGCTTTGATTTCTACTGCCCATCCATTTGGTACCTGGCCTTCCTGCCAAGCCTATCAAAATCATCTCCTGAAAGGAGCTTCTTATGGGAAAACTAAAAACCTTCTGGGTCCTTCTTCCAGCACTGGTTTTCATTCTGGCCGCCTGCAGTTCTGCGGTAAATAATCAAGCCGTTTCAGAGTTAGAATCCCCCCAGAAAAAACAGGGCCCTACGGCTGCACCTCTACCGGAAACCCCAGAACACGAGGAGGCAGTCTGCGAAGATCCCTTTGGCGATACCATTCCTGCTTTCCGGACCGATGGATGGAGAACAAACTTCTGTTTGCACAGCGTGGATTACGGCGAGATCTTTTCCGGCGGTCCTCCTCGCGACGGGATCCCCCCCCTGGACAGCCCCCGGTTTGAGACCGTATCCAGCGCTGATAATTGGATTGAGGATTTTGAACCTGTCATACTCCTGGACCTGGAGGGCGAGGTGCGGGCTTATCCCTTGCAGATTCTGACCTGGCATGAGATTGTCAATGATCAGGTAGGAGATACACCAGTTGCAGTCACTTTCTGTCCGTTGTGCAACGCGGCCCTTGTTTTCATCCGGCCCGAGATCAATGGGGAAACCCTAACGTTCGGCACCAGCGGCAATCTAAGGAACAGCGACCTAGTTATGTGGGATCGCCAGACCGAATCCTGGTGGCAGCAGTTTAACGGAGAAGCTATCGTGGGT
>Ga0209834_10000866_pt1 | contig 17814 bp, 9 predicted proteins | sample Mar14236cmmetaG_FD_184134 | JGI IMG/M metagenome (GOLD analysis project Ga0209834, IMG submission 184134) | Marine hydrothermal vent microbial communities from Guaymas Basin, Gulf of California to study Microbial Dark Matter (Phase II) - Marker... ...
GGCCTGAGAATACTTTTTGGTTAGGCGTTAACTTTAATTCCACTCGGATTGGCCAGGCGGTGCGAGCCCGGCGGCCTTGAGCCGTGGAAGTGGGTAACCAACCTTTATTGGTTAAGAAAACTTCTAATTTAAACAACTGTTTGGCCAAGGGAGTAACCTTGATATCGGCAATTTCTAAGGTGGGAAATTTTTGCAGGAAATCCAAGAAAAAATTGGTATGGAAATCAACAGCGGCCGCCGCTTCTTTGACCGGGGGAACGGTTTTTAAAAAGGGAACAAAGCCGCCGATTTCAACTTCTCCCAAGGTGGGGTGCTTAAACGGCTGCCAGTTGATGAACCCTTTGCCTTGAAGTTTATCATCAGACCATTTGATAAGGTAAGTATCGGGATGTTCTTCGCCATTTTGGCTGCTGCGCCGCGGCATTCGAGCCATCATCTCGGCCATCCGCTTGGGCGTGATTCGTCCCGATTTTACCATTTCCATCACGGTTGAGGCTTTAAAATTGGGTGGGGCACCCTGCGCTTTAAGGAAAGCCGCAATTTTCTCTTCTCCGAGAGCCAGGAATTCTTCGGAGGTCATCGTTTTTAGTTTGTCAGCGGTTATCTCTTTTTCTTTCTTTTCTTTTTTCTCTGGTTCGGGAATTTGCCAGACATCAACAGCTAATACCGGCACTCCATACTGAAAATAAGAATAAGCAGTAAACGAGCCTTTTTTCACTCCCTGAGCTCTTTTTTCAGGATACTTTAAGTTAGCTTTTTTGAGGGCTTCTTTGTATTCTTCTTGAATTTTCTCAAGATAAGGGCGGTCTTGGCGGTCAAGGTCCATAGCTGGGCCCAAGCCGAGCATCATGGCTACCATGCTTTCATCAATTTCCATGCCGCCGCCGATATTCATACTGCGGAGGATGCTCACCAATTCTTGCAGGGTATATTCTTGCTCAGGATCTAATCCAAGAAAACTAGCATAACGTCGTGGAACCCGAACTTTTCCTCCAGCCGCTTGAGCTCGGCCAGTTTGCTGCATATTTAAAATAGTGTTTTCGCTGGAAAAATTAAGAACCAAGCCGATATTTTTATGTTTTGCTAAGAAATCAAGAAGGGCAATAGTTTCTTTTTCCGAGACAGGCCACGGCCCATTTTGTTTTTTTTGGTAATCAAAATCATGGGGGAAATTTTGGCTGACGACAATTCCTCCAGGAGGATCTTCATTATATTGGCCATCACCATCATTATCGATTCCTTCCAGATAGAGCTTGTAGATTCCCTTTTCACCTTTTTTGGGATCAGCCCGTCGCATTAAACGGGGTTCTTGAGGATCAGGAATCCAGGTTCCTTCAGGGTCTTTAACTCTCATCTGGGTGATCATGCCATCTTTGTTTAAATCGTCAGGTCCGTCTTCATCGACTAAATCATCAAGGTCATCATCGACCGGCCGGGCATTAGTCATGGATTCTACTTTAAGGTCATCAAAATAGCGCTGGGCTGCATCGGGATTAAGAAGCGGAGCCACGTAAATGGTATGATTCTTAAGAAACTGGCTTATAAATCCATCTTTTTTTGATTGGGCGAGGATTTTTTCGATCAAAACCAGCGCCGACTCGGTGGTTAATAAATAATTACCTTCGAGATTGGCCCCGACAAAAACCGCTGGGCGCTCGGCTGGGGGAGGGTATTTGATCTTTCGATTTGTTATTTCCAGAAGAAGAAGGTCATGTCCACCACTGCTGCGGCCAATGGAGATGACTTTTATCAACTGGGGAAATTGATTAGCCCAAGCCTTGAGCTGCCGGTTAACTTCGGGGGGAGAGTGATAAGCTTTATCCAGCACTCCGGCCGACAACCATGAAGCCAAAACCAAAACCAGAAAAATGCTTAAGGTGTAGAATCTAATTTTTTGATGCATTAGACCTCCTTCTTTAGAAACATTCAAACAGACCATGAAGCATTTATTTTATAAATACGATTTAAAATTGGAAATAGTTTATTAAAAAACTGGTGACAGTTTATCTATTTACCCAGTTTTACCCATCCTAACATCATCAGTTTTCCACAAAAAATAGGGTAAATATGTATTGCGTCCCCAGTTTTCTATCAGTTTTCTCCCAGTTTTCCTATCCCCAGTTTTCCTACCCAGTTTTCTGAAACAAATAATTTCAATCATGAATTAAAAATTTTATAATAAAGCTAAATGAGAAAGGAGGGCCGATAATGACGTCAAACATCGAAAAAAGGCAAATAACTAAAGTTTTCCTAGGTTTCTTGGTCCTGGTAATAAGCTTTTCCCTTGTCTCTTTCTCCCTTTATGCCCAGCAAGCAGAGCAGGTGAAGGAAGTTTTCCAAAAGCTTAAATGGCGGGAAATAGGGCCGGCTGTTCCCGGAGGGCGAACCGTTGATATTGAAGCCGTGGAAGATAAACCATGGATAATTTACGCCGCCGTAGGGCCAAGCGGAGTTTGGAAATCAACCAACGATGGCACCACTTGGGAGCCAATTTTTTACAAAGAAGAAACAGTCTCGGTGGGTGATATTGCGGTGGCGCCCTCTCACCCCGAAATTATTTGGGTGGGCACTGGAGAAGCCACCTGCCGCAATAGCGTGACCATTGGCAATGGAGTTTATAAATCTACAAATGGCGGAAAAAAATGGCAACACATGGGGTTAGAGGAAACAAGGCACATCAGCCGAATTGTGATTAATCCCGGCGACCCCAACATTGTCTATGTGGCAGCCATGGGTCATCTCTGGGGACCAAATCCCGAACGGGGAGTTTTCAAAACCACCGATGGAGGCCGCACTTGGAAAAAAGTTCTCTATATCGATGAAAATACAGGCATTGCTGACTTAGTCATGGATCCTTCCGACACCCTTACCCTCTATGCCGCCGCTTATGAACATCGCCGCCAACCATTCTATTTCTCTTCGGGAGGACCAGGAAGCGCCATCTATAAAACCACTGACGGTGGTCAAACCTGGCAAAAACTAACCAAGGATTTGCCCGAAGGTATTCTTGGTCGAATCGGCTTAGCCGTCAGTCGAAGTAATCCTAAGGTCGTCTATGCTCTCATTGAACACAAGGATGGAGGTATCTGGCGCTCGGAGGACAAAGGCCAGTCTTGGACCAGAATGGGCGACAAAGAGACTTACGATCGGGTTAATTTTAGGCCCTTCTACTACAGCCAGATACGGGTTGATCCCCAAAACGACCAAGTAGTCTATGTTTTCTCCGGGGGGTTGTTTGTCTCTCATGATGGAGGAAAAAAATTCCGCCCCATTTCTGCCGGTACTCACCCTGACCATCATGATCTCTGGATTGACCCGCATAACCCGCTCCATCTCATCGATGGTAACGACGGAGGAATTGATATTACCTACGATGGCGGCCGAACATGGCGGAGTGTCCAAAATATCAATGGCGCCGAGGTCTATCAAATTGGCTACGATTTAAGCAATCCTTACTTTGTCTATTGTGGCCTCCAAGATAACGGTGTGTGGGGAGGCCCAAGTGCAGTTCTTGATGCGGCCGGCATTACTAACTGCGAGTGGTTTGTGGTCGGCGGCGGCGATGGCTTTTACTGCCAAGTTGACCCCAGCGATCCGAATATAATTTATGCTAATTCCCAAATGAACGGCCTCTATCGCTTCGATCGCCGGATAAACCTGAGTAAAGCACTTCGCCCCGAAGCACCCCTAACCCAGCCTCCTTACCGCTATAACTGGAATTCGCCTATTCATATCTCTCCCCACGACCCAAAAACAATCTATACTGGAGGTAACGTGCTTTTTCGCTCCCGGGATAGGGGACAACGTTGGGAAATAATTAGCCCGGATTTAACCACTAATGACCCCAAGAAAATGATTGATTCCGGAGGCCCAATTACCCCTGATAACACCGGGGCTGAAATTCACTGCACAATTATCACCATTGCTGAATCTCCGGTTAAAAAAGGGGTGATTTGGTGTGGGACAGATGACGGGAATGTCCAAGTTACCCTTGACGATGGCCAAACATGGACTAATGTCCGAAAAAATATCCGCGGCGTTCCGGCTAATGCCTGGTGTTCACGAGTAGAGGCCAGTCATTTTGAAGCTGGGACGGCTTATGTCGCCTTTGACAATCATCGTTACGACGATTACAAGCCCTACGTTTACAAAACAACTAACTTTGGAAAGACTTGGGTCTCAATTACGAGTAATCTTCCTTTTGGCTGGGTTCATGTCATTAGAGAGGATCCCCGTAATCCCAATCTCCTCTATGTAGGAACTGAATTTGGAATATTTGCCTCTTTTGACGGCGGAAAGTCATGGTTCTCCCTGAAAAACAACTTGCCCACGGTTGCTGTCCGGGATATCGCCGTTCATCCGCGGGAGAATGACTTGATCATTGGAACCCATGGTCGAGGAATTTGGATAATGGATGATATCCGCCCCCTGCAAGAAATGACCCCCGAAGTATTTAACCAGCCTGCTCATCTTTTCACTATCCGACCAGCTACTCAATTTTACTTTGGCACGGTTAAAGAATCTTACACCAAGCAATCATTTGTCGGGAGTAACCCTCCTTATGGATTAATCATCAACACTTACTTTAAAGAAAAACTTAAGGAAAGGCCCCGCTTGACTATCCGTAATGCGCAAGGAGAAGAGATGTTTACCTTGGATCTAAGGATATCCACCGGAGTGCAACGGACAGTCTGGAACCTCCGCTTTGTCCCCCGCGATGAACAAGGAAAACCAATTAAACCTTCGGCTTTAGGCTTTGCTCAACCTCCTTATGCTCCTTGTGGAGAATATCTAGTTGAGATTAAAGTTGGGGAGAAGATTCTATCCCAAAAAGCTCAAGTTTTACCTGATCCTCGCTTCGAGTTTTCCGATGAAGACCGACAAGTTCTCTTCGAAGCCCAGGTCAAATCTATGGTACTAACCCGAAAAATTGGACTAGCTGTAACCGCAATTAAAAATATCCGCCGTGAAATTGACAAGCTAAATAAAAAGATCGGTCAGTTAGAGGAGAAACCTTCTCCAGGCTTAGATTCTGCTATCCAGGCTTTTGAACAGAAATTAAAGAAATTGGAAGATGCCTTGGTGCCACCTACATTTAATTACCGCGTAGGTCGCGAACTCGCCCTTCGCGGAGGACCTTTTGCCCAGCAGGTGATAAGGCTGGCTTATTCCATTTCGGGATTCCCGGGAAGACCAACTCAAACTGACCTTGATAAACTGGCCGAGTTTACTCAACAAGTCGACAAGAATGTGCTTGAATTAAATAATTTTATTCAAGAAGACTACCTTGCGCTGAACAATCTCCTTAAAGAAAACGGCCTCAAAGCTTTACGCGAAATAAAGCCCATTAAACTTGATTAAAGTTTCAGGCTAAATTTTTGGTCGAGGTGGAAGGCGGTTAAGGCTAAATATATTTCCCCTTCTTCCCCTTTTGGGGAAAAGGTTCTAAATTTAAAGATTTAAGGAATGTATCTTGAAATTCTTTTTCTTGGGCTAAAGAGAGGAATTTTATCTTCTTCACCCAAGCAGTTAGTTTTTTTCGTAATGGGTAATTAAGAAGAAGACAGCGAGCACCGGCCAAGGAAGCATTGCCGATGAAAACCACTTTAGCGGGGTCGATTTGAGGAAGAAGACCAATATCCATGGCATGGTGAATGTTAAGCTCCGTACCAAAAGCACCGGCCAAGTAAATTGTATCTAGCTCGCTGTAATCCAGCTTTAATTTACTCATCAGTAATTTAACCCCGGTTTTAATCGCCGCCAAGGCCATTTGGAGCTTGCGAATATCTTCTTGGCCCAGGCCAACTTGGGGGCGCACCTCGATTTTATTCTGCCTGTTAGTGATTCGGCCGTTGTCTCGGATCCATTTTTGGCGGAGCGCAATACTTAAGAGGTCAACAAAACCGGTACCACAAATTCCCCGTGGCTTTCCCCGGCCAATTGTTTTTACCTCTAAAGAAGAACCGACATCTTTTATTTTTATTTGATAAATAGCTCCGGTAGTCGCCATCATTCCCGAGGAAAGCCCCACGCCTTCAAAAGCAGGCCCAGCCGCCGTGGAAGTTGCCCACAACTCCCCATGATCATTGATGATTATTTCTCCATTAGTTCCTAAATCAAGGTAGAGATGCCGTCCTGATTTTTCAAAGAGACGACAAGCTAATAAGCCGGCTGAAATGTCTCCCCCGATAAAACTTTGGATATTGGGGGCCACGTAGACCTTGCCCCAAGGAGAAATATTGAGCCCCAACTCGGAGGAATTTAGTTCGGGCAAGGCTTGAAAAACAGGCGCAAAGGGTAACCTGGCCAAAGTATGGGCTGGTAATCCGAGAAGAAGATGATTCATCACCGTGTTGCCAGCCACGACAACTTCCATGATATTTTCGCGACTAATGCCTGGTCTTTTAGTCAATTTATTAAGCAACGAGTTAATCGTCCGCCCCGCTGCTCGCTGCAGAGATTTTTTCCTTGCCTCGGAAGAAGTCGCCTCGTATAAGCGGGCCACGACATCGGAGCCAAAGCGTAGCTGTTGATTAAGGCCCGAAGCCACAGCAAGAGTTTCGCCATTTTCCAGGTTTATCAACTCTCCCACTACGGTTGTGGTACCTAAATCGATTGCTACTCCGAGGAGGGGAGACGGCGTGGAGTCACTTTCGATAGAGCAAATTTCCTTGTTTTGAAAGATAGTAACTTGTAATTTTTGGGGAGTTTCTCTGACTGCTTCTCCAAGTTGATTGAGAGTCTCCAAGGAAAAAACAAGGTTGGGAAAGTTTATTTCTCTGGCAATGGCTTCGTTGATAGCTGGAGAGGAAGTTACCTTCTCTTTATCTAAAGTAATAAAACACTGTCGAAAAGATGGGCGCAGAGGAAAGGTGGTAGTTATTCCTTTATCCAGGATTTTAACGGGTTGAAGGAGGCTTTCTTCGGGAATTTCAATTGCCAAATCCTGGGTGATACGGGCCAAGCAAGCCAATCTAGTGACTGAAGGATCTAATCCCAAGAATTCAAGGAAATATTTTTCGTGCCGATCAGGAGGGGAGAGGGACCCCGAAATGATTTTTACTTGACATTTCCCACAGACGCCTTTTTGTCCGCATTCGAATCTAACAGGAATATCTGCCTGGGAAAGAACTTTCCCTAGCGTCTGGCCCTGCTCGGCCAGCAGAGTGAGACCTAGGTTAATGATTTTTATTTGTGCCCGTTTCATTAATTTTCCCTTAAGAGTTTATAATTTTTAAGTGTTCATTATTATTTTGTCGATTATATCCTTCTTAAATTAACATTTTGTCGATAATGATATAAATAACAGAAAAATTATTCAAATAAAAAAGTAATCGCCGTGCTCAAAATTGTCGTCAAGAAATGTTTTCGTCCAGAAAATTGGGGCCTTCACAGCTAAATTGGGCCAAAAAATGGCTGTTGCTCGATCCAGTGGACATCGTACTGCTTTAGTGTTAAATTAATAGCGAAGGATAACTTGATTTCCTTCATGGTTCACTTCCTGTGTTTTTACTCAAAACAAAAGTATACGGTGGAGCCATCATTATTTTCCATCACGGCTTTGGAAATGCTTCCGTTGATATTTTTATCTTTGACCATGTTGTTCCGGGTTTGATATCCTAAAAAAAAATAAAATTAAAAGGAGGGATGATGAAAAAAGATTATCAATTAAAAATCAATTTCAACTTAAAATCTTTATTATATTTGCTCGTCTTGCTAGCCCTGAGTTTCTCCTGGTTAACAGCCGCCCCGGTTGACCAAAATAAAGTCACGGCCAAAACCGCAGGAAGCCAAACTGGGCAGAAGAAGTCCCTCACTCACGATGTATATGACTCCTGGAAAACGATTCAAGCACCTCAAATTTCGCCTGATGGTCGCTGGGTACTCTACAGTGAAACCCCGCAAGACGGAGATGCTCATTTAGTAATTATTAACTTGGCCACTAAGAAAGAAGCTCGATTTCCCCTTGGTTACTCAGGAGAGGGAACCCAAGCTCACCGCCAAGCGAAGGCAGCCTTTACCGCCGACTCAGCCCATGTTGTTTATCTCATTTCGCCAAGCCAAGAAGAGGCAAAAAAGCTAAAAAAGGAAAAAAACAAAAAAGATAAAAAAAGCAAGTTAAAATTGGGAATCATTAACCTCGTCTCCGGTCAAATAACCACGATTGAGAATGTCAAGAGTTTTAAACTTCCCGAAGAGAACGGCCAATGGCTAGCTTACCAAAAAGAAAAAGAAGAGGAAGAAACCCCGGCCGAAAAAAGTAAGGAAGAAAAAGAAAAAAAGAAAGCCGAAGTAGAGAAAAAACAACCCGCAGAAAAGAAAACACCCAAGAAAAAGCCGGAGGAAGAGCCAGGAAAGAAGCCCGAGAAAAAGGACGAACGAAAATACGGATTTCCCTTGGTTTTGCGTTCCCTGGAAACGGGACAAGAGAGGACCTTTGAAGATGGACTTGAGTATCTTTTCACCAAAAAAGGAGAATACTTGATTTTTACGGTTTCGAGTAAGAATAAACCAGAATCAGATGGGGTTTATGCTTTTAAGACCAAGTCGCAAAAGCTCTTGCCCCTACTTGCCGGAAAAGGCCGCTACGAAAAGTTAGCTGTCAATGAAACCGAGAATCACCTTGCTTTTCTTACCGATCGGGACAGCCAGAGTGCTGATGTTCCTCTTTTTTCAGTTTACGGCTGGGATTTCACAGCCCCTGAGGCAAAATTGTGGGTGAGCGCTACTCAAGTTAATGAGCTCTATCCAGGCCTTGCTCCTTCTAATAAATCCGGTCTCTCCTTTTCCAAGGACGGGGAGAAGCTGCTTTTTGGTCTTAAGGAACCTCCTTCCAAAAAGGAAGACGAGGAGCAAGAAGGCGAAGAGCAAGAGGAAGAGGCGAAATTTGAATTGTGGCACTGGAATGACCCTTACCCTCAACCGCAACAGAAAAAGATGGCCGAGCGAGTGAAAAACAATACTTGGGAGTGTGTTTATCACCTGGATTCAAACCAGCTCGTCAAGTTGGCTGATGAAGATTTGCCCGATGTTGAACTTCACGAATCAGGCCAAGTTGCCTGGGGAGAAACAATTGTTCCTTACACCAAGTTAGTCTCTTATGACGGGGATTATTACGATATTTATTTAGTTGACCCCCAAACAGGACAGCGAACTCTGGTCAAGAAAAAGCTGTTCCGGGGCGCAAGTCTTTCACCGCAGGGAAAATACATATTCTGGTTTGAAGATGGTGACTGGTTCATCTATAACCCTCAGACTAAGAAAACCGCCAAGGTAACCGCTAACCTAGGGGTAAGCTTTGCTCAGGAAGATTGGGACCGCCCCAATCCTCCCGCCAGCTATGGCTATGCTGGTTGGACAACTGGTGACAAAGAGTTTCTAGTCTACGATCGCTATGATATCTGGGCGATTAAACCTGATGGCTCCAGCGCCCGGAGGATTACCGAAGGATATGGGCGGGAAAATGACTTGTCTTTCCGATACCTAAAGCTTGATCCCAAGGAGAAAAACATCGATCCCAGCAAAACCCTTTTGCTTCGCGTTCGCAATGAAGAGACAATGGCTGGAGGGTTCTATATCGACCAAGTCAAAGGGGAGAAGAAGCCTCAAAAACTTCTCTTGGCACCCAAGAGTTTTTCGGGGGTAACCAAAGCCAAAAAAGCTAACCAGGTTATTTTCACCCGAATGAGTTTTGATGAATATCCTGACCTCTGGACAGCCGATTTGCGGTTTAAAAAACCCCAAAAGATAACTACCTTGGGCCAGCAGATGGAACCCTATATTTGGGGGAAGGCTGAATTGAGAGACTTCTACAGCGCTGATGGAATACCTCTTAAGGGAATTCTTATCAAGCCCGAGAACTTCGATCCTAGCCAGAAGTATCCCCTTCTTGTCTACATTTACGAGACTCTCCATCAAATGTTTCATAGATTCCGTCATCCTGCCCCGGGAACTTCAATTAATCCTTCCTATTATGTCAGTAATGGTTACCTGATCTGGATGCCCGACATCGAGTACCACACCGGCTATCCCGGCCGCGACGCCTTGAAATGTGTTTTACCGGGAATTAACCTGCTTATCCAAGAAGGTTACGTTAACCCCAAGGCCATCGGCATCCAGGGCCATTCCTGGGGTGGTTATCAGACTGCCTACCTAGTGACTCAAACCGACATTTTCGCCGCCGCGGAAGCAGGAGCACCAGTGGTTAACATGACTAGTGCTTACAATGGCATCAGGTGGGGGAGTGGTATGGTTCGTCAATTTCAGTACGAAAGGACCCAGAGCCGCCTGGGAGACAGCCTCTGGCGAGTGCCCTTGCGCTTTATTGAAAACTCGCCGGTTTTTTGGGCTGATAAGATAAAGACGCCACTTCTCATCCTCCATAATGACCAAGATGGGGCAGTTCCTTGGTATCAGGGAATCGAATTCATCATGAGTTTGAGACGACTAGAAAAAGTGGCCTTTATGTTCAATTACAATGGGGAAGAACATGGACTTCGCAAGAGGGTTAACCAGAAAGATTGGACGATAAGAATGGCTGAATTTTTTGATCACTATTTAAAAGGCAAACCGGCCCCTAAATGGATGAAGGAAGGAATTAAAGCTTGGGAAAAAGAGTAGCAAAAATAAAAAACTCAGTGCAATCGGCCGTCTTTCTTTTCTTCACCCCAGGTTGGAAGTTTAAACTGTTCGGGTTTGGATTTGAGAACTTCTTTTAACCACTCGACGGAATAGCCAAGACTCCGAGGTCGCCCTTTTTCATCTTTGACGTAACCATCATTATATTTAGTAATAAGAAATTCTCCTAATTCTCGCCATCTTTTAACCACCATTTCTCCTTGGGAAACAGAATAGTTGGTCAAAAATTTCACGGCCAGTTCAGGGTTGGTTTTCAACATCTCAAGGGCAGTCTTTTCAATAATTGGTTGAAGATCAAAAAATTGGCCTTCAAGTTCGGCCTGAACTTTTTGGATGTCTTTAACCATATAAGAATATTTTAGATTGGCGAAATTGGCTACAAAGTTAAAGACCCACCAAGCTGAGTCCCAGGAAAACTTTCTGATGTCCCCTTTGGTAAATGGTTCGGGCACAGAAGTTATGCTGCAGTAAAGCGGCACATAACAAGTAGTGTAGGTATCATCAACTCCATACCAGAAAACTCCTCCGACAGGGTTAGGCAACCAGCTTCGCGATTGAGAAACAAAAGAGAAAGCCGTCTGCTGAGTGGAAATTGGCCTTTCCCAACTATAAGTGACTCCATCAAGTTTCCAAGTTAAAGGGCGACAACGCAGAGGACTTCCAAAAGGGCCAGCATCGATACCTTTGGTCATGTCGTAAGGAGTTCCTTCATAGTGATCGCGCATTATGTTCATCACATCATGAACAGAGAGTTTTTTATCAGGTTTTATCCAGAGAGGATAGGGATCAGTTCCTTTGACTCCTCGTTGGAAATCGGGAGAAAGCTTAAGGGACGGAGCTGATCGCCGGAACATGCTCCAGACGCGGGCCGCACAGGTGCGAAGAGATGAAGGTTTAGGAGGGTCATAGGCGTAACGGAAGCTAAAAGGTTTTCCTGACTGGGGATCATAATAGCCTTTTTCTTTGGCTAGAGAAATAACATTTTTAGAGTAAAGACAATTATCAGGGTCATTCAGTGGGAATTCGCCAATTCGAGACATGTTAGCATGACCACAGATGTAGCCATCAGGGATCCGGAGGGCTACCCAGACAGCTCCCTTACCGCCAGGTCCTGGTCCAATCATTTCCATAATCCAGGCTTCATTGGGATCAGCAATGGAAAAACTCTCTCCAGTACTGGCATAACCGTATTCTTCTACCAGTTCGGTCATTACTTTAATAGCTTCCCGAGCTGTTTTAGCCCTCTGAAGAGCTAATTTCATTAGCGTGAAGTAGTGTAGCAACCCTTGGGGATTGCGGAGCTCAGGGCGTCCACCGAAAGTGGTTTCTCCAATGGCGACTTGATACTCATTCATTAGGCCAACGACAGCATAAGTATGGGGAACTTGTTTAACACGGCCTTTAACTTTACCGTCATATCCTCTGATTTCGATCATTTCTCCGGGCTGATGATCCTGAGCGGGAATATATTCTAGATGAGAAAGGAATTCACCGTCACAGGTGTAAGTAATAATGACTGAACCATCTTGAGAAGCTCCCTTGGTCACTAGGAAACTAGAACAATTGTCTTCAGCTGAGAGGGGAGAGGCAAATAGAAAGACAATAGCCAGGCATAATCCTATGAATAGACCACTTTTTAGATTCATAAAGTCCTCCTGTGGATAATTTTTAATATAATTAAATTTTAGATTACTCCTGGGAAAAAGAAAAAGCAATATGAGAGTTTTTGAATAAGTACATTTTTTTAGAAAACATTATTGGAAGCAAGGAAAAAAAGAAAAAATTATAAAGGTCAATAACTTTGAGTATTCTGGTAAAAGAAAAGTTATTACGCTTTCTAAGCTGTAATTATAAATTTTATTGAACTGAAATATAAATTTCTTATATGTTCAGGCGGCTAGAAGATGGACAAGTTCATAGATGGGCATTGGCCACGCATCCCAGATGGGTGCCTAACGGTTGGATTGAGGGCGAGTTTGAGATTACTCTACCGCGCCGTCCGCGTTTTGAAGCCGAAGTGGGCTTTGCGGAAGGAGCCAGCAAATTTGGTGACTTTGTTACTCCACGATAATCCAGATTGTTTTTACCTCGGATGGGTCGAAATAGGGTTTAGATTTTTTGGTGAATTCTTGACCTGCTTTGACTATTCTGACGTAGCCGGCTGAATCTTTCAGCTTAACCACACCCTTTGACACTTTGATATAGAAATAGTTATCGGAGCGGTTTTCAGCCGAAAAAACAACCTCCGCTCGCTCTATCAGCGCCTGCTCCTGGGAAAGAAATTCATCTTCCTCAAGCATTTCCAGTCTATCTTTTAGTCTATTATCAAGGGCCGGGAAGTTGACTAAAGGCGGTGTCCTCGAGGCCAGGAGAATCCGCCCAAACTCCGAGGGAGGAAAAAGAGGCCATTTCCCCCGAACGCCACTGGCGGCCCCTCTTGATCTGATAATATATGGTCCGCTATCAGGCATCAGCCGAGCAATAAAAGCCCTGATCATCCCCATGAATTTTGCTCCGAATCCTAAATCAGACGAGCCACAAGGGTCATTCAGGGTGGTAGAAGTATTAGAGCCCAGCATCAGATAAATATTATCATTGATTTTAATCCTTACCCGGCTTCTTGAGCCCGTTTCAATGGTAGCTCCCTTCATATTGCCGATTGTATCGCCGGGAGAGACAGGTTCTCCGTTGACGGTGACATCTCCGACCACAAGGCCGACTTGTCCTTGACAATCACCCTCCTCGTCATCGCCATCTGGTTCACGGGGGGAAGGAGCTAGTCTCTGTCTCCCTTGTTCACCAGGTTGGGCGGCGCCGCCTGAGGGGTCAATGGGGCTTGAACCCCCTGAGCCGCCCGCTGAAATGCCCAGAGAAGGGGAGGCAAAAGGAGAGGAGGCTAGGACAGAAGAGTAAAAATCAGTGTTTGGTCCTTTTTGCAGCGAATAGTCTAGAAGCCCAGAGCTTCCCTTGGGCATCGTCCACGCAACCGACGTTTCCGCCGCCAGAGCGTTAATCGCCGGCGTCTCTACCGCCACTGTTACTTCTACCGCGGACGCCTTTTTCACTACTGGCGGTGCCAACTCCACCGGTGGCACTAGCTCTGCCGCAGATGCTTCCTCCACCAGCGGCGCCGCTTCCGCAATTTTGCTAACCAACTCTTCGTCTTCGTTACCCCAGTCTCTTAATTCTTTATCATCCTTCGCCACTCCCGCCCCAACTTGCATCTCCAAAACTTTCTTTCTATCTGTTATCTCCACCTTCCCCACTTCCCCCGAATAAGCTTTTGCCCAATTGCTGATTTCAGCCATCCAGGCTTTGCGGGGAAGGTCAAGGTGGCTTCTGATCCACTCTTTATCCGGTGAAGAGGCCGTTTCCAGAGCTTTCTGGAGGGCCAGCGAATAGTGGGCCAGGGACATGAGATTGGTCAATCTTTCTTCAGAAACCCTCCGAGAAGCACTTTCTCCCGCTATAGCCCGGGCTATTCTTGCTAATTCTTTTTTCTGCTTCAGACTCCAGTCATAGCGCTCCTTGATGTCTGGAAATTGTTGCGTAGGAAAAGATATACTCCCTCTCCCTTGGGGAAGCCCCAAAAGGGTCCAGCCGGCATTATTCCAGTCAAAATATATTTTTTTTTCCGGGTCTTCCCGATGGAGACGTTCAAAGCGAATAGACCGGAAGGGATAAGCTTCCAAGCCTGGTTCGCCCGGGATGCTGATTGGCTCCACCTCATCGTTATACTCGGTTATGATGCGGTTGCCTTCCAGATCTCCCACCTCTACTATCCGCCCTTTCTTGTCGCGTTGGACAGTGAAGATTTCAGGCAGGTAAACCTCGACGGTCATTTGACTGTAACCGTGTGGAAAATACCTGATGAAGTATCCGTTGGGATGAAATGACCACCGACCCCAGGGCACTTCTCGGTCTCCTTTCTGAGGTGGTGGGTCTCCCCGAAGAACAGCCACCCGCTCTAACTCTGAATAGAGAGCTTCCCCTTCGGTGAGCATCCTTCTCAATTGTGCCTCGGCGGTTAATATCCTCTGGAGGGCAGGCGGCAGCTGGGATATAGCCCTGTTCAGCAATTCCTCCGGCACAAGTCCCAACGCTCCACCATTTAGCCTGAAGAGCTCTTCTTTGGTTAATAATTTAGCCACTGTTATCTGGGAGGTCCTGGACATCTCACTGATTTTGGTCCGGGAAATAATGGCCCACAGCAGAACCTGAATATCTTCCTGGGGGATTTCCGGATGAGCGTATGACCTCTTCAGTGTATTATGAATAATATCGGCATAAGGGCCTTTTAGGGGAGCGTAAAGATACCCCTCGCCGCCTCTTTCTTCACTGGGGCCATAGGTTCCCGGGCATAAACAGTAGCTCTGACACTCAAATTTAAAAACGCCTTTAAGTTCAGGGAGGAAAGCACCCTCCGCAGTCCGCTCGAGAATATTTAAAGGCAGAGGATTTTGGGGGTTGAAGTCATCTAAAAAGGTGATTTCAGTAATAGCGTCCCGAAGGGAGGTGGAGAGAGGTGGCTTGCTTTTTAGAATCTTACTTATTCCCGGGATTCTTTTGGGGATTTTTTTCAATAATTTCTTGAATTGGGCCTGGGTATTAAGGCCGAGGCCAAATCCCAGAAGAATAATGAGGCCGATAAGGCCGATAAGAAAGATTTTTCGGAGATGTTTCTTCATTTTTATTCCTCAGGATGTTGTCATTTATTTTTTTCTTTTCCGCCTCCTTAACAATATTTAAGGCGAGGACGGAATGATTTACCCAGGTGAGGTGGGAAGCTTTCCCCTCCGGAAGGACAACAACATCAGCCTCGCGCGTCAGAATTACTGACACTCTATAATATCCAATTCCAGTATGTCAATAACCATTCGCCCAAGTGGTCTTACGGATGCTTAAGGAAGAGTAGGATTGGTGATTTTCGTCTCTGCATTAATATTCCGCCTTGAGAACTATAATATTTAACAATCATTTTTCTCCCTAAATTAAAAAGTGGGAAGAAATGTCATTGGGGAGAAGAAGGGGGGTTTGATGATGATTAGGATTCCTCTTGAAAAGCTTCTATTGCTAGAGCGTCCAAGAGAGCTTTAACATATTCGAATGCGTCTCTTTTAATTTGTTCTTTTTCTTCTTCATCATCTATTTCCATAAAGTTTGCAACCCAAACAGGTCCTACAGCATTTATATCTTGAAATTTTGCCCTTATTTTGGCTAGCCCTTCCCGAACAATTTTGTTAGATATAAATGGTTTAAAGGCCCTTACTAATCTTGAAATTCCCCCGGGATAATTACGAATAGTGAAATAAATGTCGTAAGCATGTTTCTCTTTATAACTCTCCCAAATGGCCATACCCTTCATAACAAGAAAAGGAACAACATTTGCAATTTTTATGGTTACTTCATTTTGAGCTCCATCGGGCATCCTTTCGTGTAATTTTATAGACACATTATTTTGAAAGACCAAATCACATCCTCTAGCTTTTCTTGCTCTGACATCCTGAATTTGTTGAGTGCGGTGTGTTCGGCCAGTTCCTCCATATTCACCAGCAAGAAGATCTATCTCCACAGTTACTGTTACTCCTGGCTTTGTCTCAATAGTGCGGTAAAAAATAAAAGGTTGTTCACCCTGTTGATATTGCCGTCCCTGTAGAAGTTGGAGGATAGTTCGGTAAGCATTATCAGATATATTTCTAAAATCAAGTGCAATATCAATATCAAGGCTCCCAGTATGTTCTTGTTTTTTTTCTGGAAATAAAAAGTAAGGCACCCATCCTCCAACAAGAACTAAGTGATCTCGATATGGACCCAGCAAAGTCATAAGTTCAACCATAACTGATAAACAGATTTCAACTTCATCTTTCTTATAATCAGATCGGGTTACCACTTTGCCCTTAATCTCCTTTCTAGAAGAAATTTTGCGGCTTCCTCTCCCCGTTCTCGGTAACTTTTTAGGTCTAAATAAAGTTGAACATCAGAAACCACTTTAGCTCCATTAATATCCTGTAATCCATAGAAAACGCCTTCGTCATAAGGTTCCAGTAGCGAAATATTTTGTCCGGAAGAGACTTCTTTCCAACCTAAATCCTGGGCAATATCTTTTATTACCGAACCATCAATATAAGCAAAAACTCTTTTGTATCTTAAAGATGGCGCCACAAAGGAAGCTCCGGAAGTTAGAGTGAATGCGTAGCGTATTTTATTTGTTCTACAGTAAGAAATCAGTTTAGTTTCAATATCTTTCACCTCGTCAAAAGAGTAATAATTTTTTATTTTATTTAAGCGATAACTATAATTCTCTGCCCATTTATTTAGCAATGATTCAGGTTTTAAAAGACGAAACTTAACTCCTTTTTGTGTCTTTACTTCTTCTATAAATTCATAATCTAGAAGTTTTTTCTTTAAATTCGAGGCTTGGCCAAGACTTATATTAGCTTCTGTGGCTAACTCCTTCACTCCCCACACTTTCTTAGGATTAACTAAAAGCACTCGTAATCCTCGCGCTGACTTGGGGCTAAATAAAGACTTTAAAGGTCGGGTGGCTGGATAGGGATTTGGTTTCCCTTGAATATTAATGTAAATGTTATCAAATTTAAACAAACAGTTCCCGGCCAGGTCTATACATCCTATATCATTTTCGCGGCATATTCTTATTGAGTCCTCTGAGAGGTAAGGTGCACCAAATATGCCATAGGCCCTCTTTTCACGAGAGACTAAATCATGCAACTGATTCACAGCCATTCGGACATATCGCGGTTGCCCAACAGTTTTTACTTCAAAATAAAGACGGTATTGTTTTCTATCTTTTGTTCTCAACGTAATGACAAAATCTGGTGATATCCTCCCTTCTGAGGGTGATGACCATCTTAATTTAGTATCAATGCTGATTACTGTCACCATACCGGTCTCTTCCAGTGACTCTTTAGCTCTCTCTTTTATTTTTCGGATACATTCAGCTTCGTTTAATTTCATTGTCTTTCACCATAAATATATGTTTCAGCAAACGCTGAAATAATATATAATAATGAAACAAATGTCAAGACTTTCATAGAAAAGAATATTTTCAACAATTGCTGAAAGGGTGGTTTTGGTTGAACTAAGAGCATTTATCTAATTTAGTTGACATAACATAAAAAAAACTTGAAATATTCTATTTTATAATTTATCCTAAAA
>Ga0209834_10000868_pt1 | contig 17791 bp, 11 predicted proteins | sample Mar14236cmmetaG_FD_184134 | JGI IMG/M metagenome (GOLD analysis project Ga0209834, IMG submission 184134) | Marine hydrothermal vent microbial communities from Guaymas Basin, Gulf of California to study Microbial Dark Matter (Phase II) - Marker... ...
GTGCTATGGGATCAGCTGCCATCTCTCCACATACGTACACCGGGATGTTGAATTTCTCTCCGACCTCGACCACCTTTTTCACGGCTCTAAACATTTCAGGATGGTAATGATTTTTTATCATGTATTCATCTCTCTTTTTCCCAAGAAGATAGACAGCAAGGTCATTGGTTCCTATGCTCAGGAAATCAGCCTTCTGGGCCAGACCCTCCAGATTTTCAATAGCTCTATCAGTTTCTATCATTACCCCGATTGGAATATCCGTCTTGCATCCCAGACTTCTACAATCAGTTTCATTCATCACTTTTTTAAAAAGGGCCCTCGCTCTTTCCACCTCTTCTACTTCATTAACAAGCGGCAGCAATATCTTTATCTCTCCATTTGTGGATGATCTTATGAGAGCCCTGAATTGTGTAACAAGCAGAGATGGATTTTCGAGGGCAAACCTGATGCCCCCTGTGTCCTCCAGAATTTCCTTTTTCCTCAGTGCTTTTATGTCCAGAATATCCAGGATTTTATCTCTTCCAAAATCAAAAATTCTAAATGTCACGGGCTTTCCATCCATATGTAACAGAACCTTGGTGTAAAGCTCAAATTGCTCGTCCTCATCGGGAATAGCATTTTTTTCAAAACAGATATATTCTGTTCTGAACAGGCCTATACCTTTCACCACAGAAGGTTTTATAAGCTTTACCTCTTCGTAGAAGCCAGCGTTCACATAAATACCAATCTTTACGCCATCTCTGGTTTGATGTTCCTCCCCTTCTATGCTTTTAATATCTATTCTCTGTCTAAACTTTTTCTGTCGCTCGAGGTATTCCTTTTCCAGCACCGAATCAGGGTTGACGAAAACTCTGGCCGTGTCAGCATCAAGAACCACTTTGTCAGAATCTGAGATCTCATCAATATTAATACCAGAGACATACGGAATATTCAGTGCTCTGGCAAGTATCCCTGAGTGAGAATCATATCCTCCGTACCTTGTAATTATTCCCAAGATTTCCTGACCATGAAGATGAATCAAATCGGACGGAGCAATACGCTCGCAAATCACAATGGAAGGAACTTGGATCTTGGGAGCATTATACTTTTCGTTAAACAACAGGTGGTGTAAGACCCTTCTCTTTACGTCGCTGAGATCCACCATTCTCTCGCTTTGGTATCTGGAGGATGAATCTCCAAGCATTCTTTCATACTGACTCATAACCTCATTATAGGCCCAGGCCACGTTTTTTCTGCTGCGGGTAACATGTTTAAAAACCTCTTTTATCATCTCCTCATCAGCAATGGCCATAAGCTGTGCATTTATAAGTTGTAGTTGGTCATCGCTCAGTTTATCTTTTAATAATTCTTTGAGCTCGTTGAGTTCTGTTATAGCTTTCCCAACAGCTTTCCGAAATTTTAATAGTTCAAGAGGTACTTCCTGAGCTTTCAGGTTGACTTTTGGAACAAAGTAATTGGTCCTCTCTATGTAATAGACGGGCCCCACAGCAATTCCAGGTGATATTCTATATCCTTCTATAACTTTCATAGATAATTACTCCAGATCGAATTTTCTTGCAATCAAAGAGACTATTTTTTCTATCGCCTCCTTTTCATCCGGGCCATTGGCCTCTATTATCACTTCTGCACCCGGCTCAATGGCGAGAATCAAAATGCCCAGGATACTTTTAGCATTCGCTCTCACACCGTTGTAAACTATGTAAATCTCAGATTCATATTTACTTGCCTCATTAACCAGCGCTGTCGCAGGCCTGGTGTGTAACCCATATTTGTTCAAAATTTTCACTTTTTTTCTTACCATTTAACTCTGGCGGTTTGATATGTAATCGATAAAATCATGAAGTTTTTCCTTGAGGTCTCCCGGGAAATTTGCGATTTCCCTCTTCGCTTCTTCAAGTATCTTCCTAATTTCGTGCACTGTTCTATCAATAGTCCCCCGTTCAGAAAATTTTTCAACTATCAATTCCTTGTTATCAGCATTTGAGATCAAAAATTGCATAAAATCCTCTTTCTCACAGGGTTCCAGACCTTCAAGGTAATCGACAACCAGGAATGTTTTTTTCCCGCTTTTAAGATCACTCTTCAAGCTTTTGCCCATTTTTTGCTCGCTGGAGATCATTTCCAGCAAATCGTCCTGAATCTGAAAAGCCACTCCAAGAAGTTTACCAAAAGTCTCCAGGCTTTTTATTTTATCGTCTCCGGCAGAAGCTATCATACCCCCTATCTTACATGAAACCGAAATCAACCTTCCGGTTTTTTTCTCTATCATTCGCAGATATTCATCCCTTGTTACATTTACTCTATTTTCGAATTCCATATCCATTTTTTGCCCATCACATATCTCCAGCATAGCATCGCTCAGTTCTTCCACAAGCGTGTGTCTTGCCTCTACCTGGGTTTTAACAAGTTCCCTAAAAGCAAGAGACATCAGGGCATCACCTGTTAATATAGCAGTATTTATATCCCATTTTTTGTGTATAGTTTCCCGTCCCCGTCGAAAGGAATCATTGTCCATGATGTCATCATGCACAAGCGTAAATGTATGAAGAATTTCTATAGCTGTTGCCGCCGGAATAAGTTTCTCAAAGTCTGCACCAAAACCTTTTCCTACCAATACAAGCAATATTGGTCTCAGCCTTTTTCCCTGAGATTCAAGAGCATATTTCACGGGTTCAAATATTGTTCCGGGCTTTACAGTCTTGCTAACTGCGTTGAGACTCTTATCTATTATTTCTCTGTACTCTTCAAGCTCTCTTTGAAAGTCTTTCACACGTCCCCTGCTATTTTTACATCACCAAATTCCTTCAGTTTACTTAGAACCATATTCTTTATTTCACTTAATCTTTCCTTAGTTCTTGCTTCAAAACGGGTCACTATCACCGGCTGTGTGTTTGAAGCTCTCACAAGTCCCCAGCCATCGCTAAACTTTATTCGGACTCCATCAACATCAATACATTCGTAATTTTTCAAGAAGTATTCCCTGGCTTTTCTGGCAATTTCAAATTTTGTCTTGTCATCAGGACATTCCAGGCGCATTTCGGGAGTGGAGTAGTAGTGCGGGTACTCCTTCATCTTCTCAGAGAGTTTCTTATCTAATCTGGAAACCATCTGGGCAAATCTTGCCGAGACATAAATAGCATCGTCATACCCGTAATAATCGCCAGCAAAAAACAGGTGTCCACTCATCTCTCCAGCAAAGGGGACTTTGAGTTCTCTCATTTTTTCCTTGATCAGGGAGTGCCCGGTTTTCCACATGTAAGGTACCCCACCGAGCCTCTTTATTTCGTCTTCGAGTACCTGAGAGCATTTTACATCGAAGACAACGGTTTCTCCACCCTTCGTAATTATTTCATTGAGAAAAAGAACCATAATGTAGTCGGCAAAAATTATGCTACCTTCGTCATCGACTATCCCTATTCTGTCTGCATCTCCATCATAGGCAACCCCAAAATCATACTCTCCGCCCTTTACTTCTTTTACCAGATCATTCAGATTTTCAAGTACCGTGGGATCAGGATGATGATTAGGAAATGTCCCATCAACGGTGCAGTAAAGTTCCTTCAGTTTAATTCCCAGTCTCTTAAAGATCTCTGGGGCGGCAAGGCATGCAGCTCCATTTCCACAGTCCATAGCTACTTTTAATTTTCTTTCCAGTTTTATTTTCGAGACCACCATATCTATGTACGAATTCAAAAGCTCCTCCTCTGAGAACTTTCCCTGCCCCTTCCCAAATTGACCGTTTTCCACAAGTTTCTTCAGGTATTGAATATCTTTTCCGTAAACAGCTCTCTTACCATAGGAGAGTTTAAATCCGTTCATATCGGGAGGGTTGTGGCTCCCTGTTATCTGTACCGCTCCATCAACAGGAAGAACGAACATACTATAGTAGTTAACTGGTGTTGGTACTATCCCGATGTCTATTACATTCACTCCGGTGGACAGTACCCCTCCAGTAAATAGCTCTTTCAACCTCGGTGTAGTAGTTCTAACATCTCCGCTTACGGTAATTGCGCTACCTCCCCTTTCTCGAACGTAGGTACCGAAGGCTTTACCTATTTTACTCACCACCTCATCCGGAAAATCTCTTTCTACAACCCCTCTTATGTCGTACTCTCTAAAAATATAAGGATTCATAGCATACCTCCAAAACAACCTCACACTTTTTGTTGGTGATTCTCAAATGCAAACCTTACAAAACCACCATGTTTTTTAAGAAGTTTTCTCGCTTCTTCCCTTGATACTCCTTTTTTTATCATAACAAGAGCCACTTTCACATCTCTACCAGCATCAAAAAGGGCTTTTTTACTTTCCTTGTAACTTAGCCCGGTTAGCTTGGAAATGATTCTGCTTCCTCTATCCACAAGCTTTGCATTTATTGCCTGCAGATCAACCATTAGATTCCCATATACCTTACCAAGCTTGACCATAGTCGTAGTTGTAATCATATTCAGAACCATTTTTGTGGCAGTTCCTGCTTTTAATCTTGTAGAACCCGTTATTATTTCCGGTCCGGTCAGCACCTCAATGATTACATCAGCTTCTGCTTTAATGTCTTTGTTAGGGGTACATGTAAGGAATATTGTTTTGCACCCTATTGTTCTTGCGTATTTTAGAGCTCCATGTACATAGGGAGTTGTGCCACCTGTCGCTATACCCATGACGACATCTTTGCTTCTTACCCCCCTTTTCTCACAATCATTCGCCCCATTTTCAGGATAATCTTCAGCACCTTCGACAGCTCTTCTTAGTGCTCTATATCCACCTGCTATAATGCCCTGTACCAGGCTCGGAGACACAGAGAAGGTAGGTGGACATTCGCTGGCATCAAGTACTCCTAACCTCCCACTGGTTCCAGCACCGACATAAAACAGCCGCCCTCCGTTTTTTAATGTATTGAAAACTATCTCTATAGCTTCAACAATCTGAGGAATCGCTTTTCTAACCGCAAGGTGTACCGTTCCATCTTCTTCATTCATCAATCTTACAATCTCCTCTGTGCTCATTACATCCAGATTAGCACTTCTTGGATTCTCTTTTTCTGTAAGTATGTGGCTCCTGTCTCTGACTACTTCCATCTCCCTATACCCGAATCACCCTTTTATAAATTCTCTCAACCATCTAAAAATTTCCCTGTGCCAGAAGCGACTGTTCTTTGGTTTTTGTATCCAGTGTCCCTCGTCAGGAAAGAGGATGAGCCTCGCTTTTATCCCCCTCCTCCTCAAGGCAGTAAACGCAGCTATACCCTCTGCATAGTCCAGGCGAAAGTCTTTTTCACCATGAATTATCAGCATAGGGGTATTGAAATTATTTACAAAATTGTGAGGAGACCACATTTTATAGTACTTCTCGTTCACCCAGTAGGGCCCATCAAATTCCCATTCAGGGAACCAGAGCTCTTCAGTTGTGAGATACTTTGAGTAGAGATTGAAAGCTCCGTCATGATTTATGAGACACCGAAAGGGATATTTAAATCTATCCATATGTCCCTCTATCCAGTTTATCATGTAGCCTCCGTAGGAAGCTCCTGCTGCGGCAAGCCTTTCAGGATCGATGAAGGAAAAATTATCTATCACATATTCTTCCCCTTTTACCAGGTCTACAAAGACCTTTCCCCCCCAATCCCTTGAGATCTCATCAGTAAACTTTTGCCCATATCCGGTACTACCCCTAGGATTAATCATAACTATCACATAACCCTGAGCAGCCCAGACCTGAGCGTTCCATCTGTAATGCCACCTGTCGTGCCATGCCCCCTGAGGACCTCCGTGAACCAAAAACACACACGGATATTTTTTACTTGCATCAAAAAACGGGGGCTTTAGTATGAATCCATGGACGCTGTCACCATCTGCCCCCTCGAACCAAAAATCCTCCGGTCTATTCATTTCTACATCTTTGAAAAGCTTATCATTAAGATTTGTTATTCTTCTGCTTCTCCTTTTCTTGAAGGAATATTCATAGATCTCACAAGGTCTGTTCATACTACAGTGGAGGTAAATCAGCTTCTCGCCATTTTTATCCATATCGGCGAGAACGTTGTAACCATCGCTTACAAGACACTTTATCTTTCCTTGTTTTACGTCAAGCTCAAATATCTTCCTCCTTCCGTGATGACTTGCATCAAAAATGATCTTCCTTCCAGTAGGGTGCCACAAATAGTTTATTACAGAGAGGTCTATGTCTCCGGTAAGATTTTTTACCTTTCCTGTTTTTACCTCCTTAACAAAAATCTCAGCTTTGTCAGATTCGAAACCCGGGCGCCTCATTGAAAGAAACGAAATGTACCTCCCATCAGGAGAAAATTTCGGGCTATGATCGTTTCCCTTCCCACTTCTATCCGTAAAACCCGTAGAGATAAGTCTTATCTCCTCTGTCTCAATATTAACAGCCCATACATCGTTGTTAGTACTTATTGCAATCACTGAATCTCTATTGCTTGTAAAAAGAAGTTCCTGATCATCGGGAGAGAAAACATACCCTCTCCCGAGAGCTATTGGAGGGGAATCATAATCCCCAGGGGTAACGTCTTTAAATTCTCCACTTTTAACGTCCAGTACAAAGATATGTGCCCGCTTGTAGTCCCACCATCTATCCCAGTGCCTGAACAGTAATTCATCATATACCCTTGCAGAGGTACCTCTATTTTCAAATTCGATATCCCTTTTCTCATTACATTCCTGGTCAGGACAATCAGGATAAACTCTCGTTACAAAAGCTATTTTTTCTCCATCATTGCTCCATATAAAGTCTTTGACACCCGTATAATGATCGGTTAGCTGGTAGGCTTCCCCACCACTCATGGAAATAACCCATATCTGTGATACCCCACTTCTTGAGGAAAGGAAGGCCAGTTTCTTCCCGCCCGGAGACCACCTGGGAGACCAGCTGGAACTCTCGTGTGTTGTTATCTGTCTTAGCCTTTTCCCATCAGAAGAGACAAGCCATATATCAGAATGGTATCCATTTTTTTTCTCATCAACTTGAGTAAGAGTAAAAGCAATCCACTTACCATCGGGGCTTAAATCCACGTCTGAGATACGATAACAATTTATCAAATCATCAAAGGACAAAGCTCTTTTGCTAGCTCCAATTCCTGACTTAATAAAAAAAATCAGAAACAAGAGAGATACCAGAAAAAGTTTTCTCATTTTTACCTCTTTTGTCTCATTATATTGTTCAGAATGATCTTTTTATAAATTTCACTTCCTCTTTTCAATTCTCTTTCCAAGCTGTTATAATTTACGTAATATAACCCAAATCTTTTATCAAATCCTTCCGCCCATTCAAAATTGTCCATCAGCGACCAGTAAAAATACCCTCTAACATCTACACCATCGAGTAAAGTCTCTCGAACCGCATCTACATGCTGAAGGATAAACTCGCCTCGTAATTTTTCGTCCATGGTCGCTATACCATTCTCCGTCACAAATATGGGAACCCCCAAGCTTCTAAGTCGGAGCAGAGCTCTGTATAAACCCTGGGGATATACTGTCCAACCCATATCAGTTACAGGGAGCCTCTTTGTATTCTTAAGAATAATCTTCTCTTTTCTAAAAAGCCCCAGGCCACATAGAACTCGGGTATAATAATTAAGCCCCACCCAGTCGAGCGAGTTTTCCAGAAGTTCTATCCTTCTACGGTATCTCACTGAAAGTGGAACGTTTACCTTGAATTCACCGGATAAAAACGCGTCAATGAAACTTTGATTGTAGTAGTAGTCCAGCACATAAAAAACAAACCAATCCAGCAGATTCCACCTCCGGTAAGGATCGAAGATTTGCACACTTTTTACGATGCCCACATTGCATGTTACGCCATCTCCATCTGCATCAAAGTCATCAGCTCCATGTATTACGTAATAAGCCTTCGCATGAGCTTCGAGCAGGTTAGCCAGCACCCTCGTTGCTTCCAGGATATTTTTTTTGCCAGGAGGAAAAATCCCAAGATACCAACCCAGTACAGCATACACAACAGGCTCATTAAAAGTAGCCCACCAATCGACATAAACCTTCAAGGAGGTGACGATCTTTTCTACATATTCGAGAAAATATTTCACCGTATCCTCATTCTCAAACCCTCCCATTTCCCATATCCAGATAGGATTGGTGAAATGATGCAGGGTAACAAACGGGCGTATTCCTTTTTCAAGTAAGCACTCGCACACAGCCTGGTAATGATCAATTGCTTTCTCATCCCATCGACTTTTCTCAGGTTCAACTTTACTCCACTCTATAGAAAAACGATAAGCATTACATCCAAGCTCTTTTATAAGTTCGATGTCCTCTCTGTATCTATTCCAGTGATCACATGCCACACCAGATTTTTGTCCATTCTTAATCCTTGGTTTTCCCACCTCATCTATACTATTCTCCCATATGTACCAATCGTTGTTATCACAATAACCTTCCACCTGATGAGATGAAGTAGCGACACCCCAGATGAAACCGTCCGGGAAAAGCAGATCTTCAAATCGAATGTTATTCGTATCCCAGCTTACTGAGGGATATCTCAGGTTTAAGATTACAAGTAAGAGTATTATAATTAAAACTGCGTATACTAATATCAGCATTGGCAAACAAGAAACTAAATAAAGAGCTCCTCAAAAACACCTCGAAGATATAAATCATATGCAAAAATGACAAGCAAAAGTGGATTGAATATCCCGGAACATGTTAAATTCGAAGAATAAATGTTTTTTTAACCGGCTAAACAAATGGACAACCTTTTTGATTAGATGGAGTCTTATGAAGGATGCTTGAGTTGATGGAGGGTATAGTGAAAACGAAAAAGGTATTAGTTATTTCCCTTTTTGTTAGCATTGGTATAGCAGGTTCTCAACTGGATGCTTCTGAGAAACAGGTGATGGCAGAAAAACTTTCTCCCGGAGAGAGGGTTACCATTGATGGTGTTCCGAATGAGCCCGTCTGGCAGAGAGCACCCAAAGGGGCAGGTTTCATTCAAAGAAATCCGAACGAGGGGAAACCTGGAACAGAGAAAACTTTGTTTCAAGTCGCTTATGACAATAAAAACATATATTTCTTCGTTTACGCCTATGACTCCGAGCCCAATAAAATAAAGGCAATACTTTCCAGGCGTGACACATATACCTCGTCGGATTGGATATCAGTTTCGATTGACAGCTATAACGACAATCGAACAGCTTTTGAATTCTGGGTAAATCCCGCTGGAGTCAAGAGAGATCTAATCCGATTCGATGACGAAAATAGGGATGCAAACTGGGATCCTATATGGTATTGTGCAACACGCATTGATGGTGCAGGGTGGTATGCTGAATTCAAGATACCTTTTAAGGAATTAAGATTCCCCGAAGAGAGTGTACAGGAATGGGGTCTCCAGGTTTACAGGCATATTGCAAGAAAGCATGAAGATCAATACTGGACATACTGGTCAAAAAATGAAGTAGGATGGGTAAGTCACTATGGTACATTAATTGGGCTACAAAATATCCCACGGCAGAAAAGAGTATATATATTTCCTTATACTCTCGGAGGTGCCAAAGTATCCAGAGAACTCTCTACAAGTATACATCCTGAGAAATACGATTTGCTATCGAATATAGGTTGCGATATAAAGGTAGGTCTTACCAATAATATGACTATGGATATGACCATAAACCCCGACTTCGGGCAGGTTGAGGCAGATCCCGGGGTGCTCAACCTCTCTGCTTACGAAACATTCTATCCCGAAAAAAGGCCTTTCTTTGTAGAAGGCAATAATATCTTCGGCTTTAAACTTGGAATAGGTGATGGCTTCCTCTCTGGTAACAGCCTTTTCTATTCCCGGAGAATAGGAAGAGCTCCCCAAAGAGATGTATCAGACGATTATTCTTCGGACACATGCTTGATTAATCAACCTGAATGGACAACCATACTATTTGCAGGCAAGATAAGCGGGAAAACAAAAAGGGGACTTTCCTTAGGAATACTTGAAGCAGTAACTAGTAACGAATATGCAAAGATTACTTTGGCTTCTGGCCAGTCCCGGAAAGAAATAATAGAACCCTTGACTAGTTACTCTGTGGCTCGTGTACAGAAGGATTACAGGAATGGCAATACAACGCTGGGGGGAATCATAACATATACCCACAGATACATTAACTCAGACAAACTTGACTTCTTGAGAGATAAGGCACTGACAGGAGGTATAGATTTTACAAGCTTGTTCTGGAATAGAAAATACATGATAGATTTTGCACTTGCTTATTCTTATGTTCACGGCTCAAAATATGCTATAAGGCTCACCCAGGAAAGCTCTGCGAGATATTTCCAGCGACCTGATGCGGATTATGTCAGCCTTGATACTAATAGAACTTTTCTAAATGGATACGCCGGAAAACTAGCCTTCGGGAAAATTGCCGGAGGCCATATCCGAGCTGCAATTGGAGGTGTCACTGCAAGTCCAGGTTTCGAGGTGAACGATCTCGGCTACATGAGAGAAGTTGACAACATAATATGGTTCACATGGCTTGCATATGTAGAAACGACTCCATCACATTTCTACAGGAACTTTCAGATTAACTTTAATTTTTGGTCAGCATACAATTTTGGAAAAGAAAAAACTACAGATGGAGGCAATATAAATGGCCACATAGTTTTTAACAATTACTGGGGTTTCTATATGGGGTCAGAACTCCAGCTGCCAGGAATCTCTACTTCAGCACTAAGAGGCGGTCCGGCTCTCTGGAGAGAAAAAAGCATGAATATATGGATGGGCATGGTTACAGACTCCAGGAAAGATATCTATGGAGATATATCTATTAAGTACTATACAGGAGAGGATGGTTCCAACAGCTTTGGAACCCAGCTCGGCATAACAGCAAGACCAACCCAGAATTTCAAACTTTCACTCTCTCCAAGGTATTCCAGTAGTTTGGATACATGGGCATGGGTTACTCACATAGAAGAAAATGGAAACGATCATTACATTCTTGCAGAGTTAAAATATAAAGTGGCAGCATTACAAATGAGATTTGATTTTACAATTACCCCCAATCTCTCCATTCAGTTTTATTGCGAACCTTTTTTAGCTTCGGGAAAATACACGAAGTTTAAAGAAGTATCTAATCCAAGAGCCCGTAATTTTAACGATAGATTTACACTATTTTCTGATAAGCAAATTTCCTACGATGCGGGAGAAAACCTTTACAATATAGATTATAATGTAAATGGAGATGTGGATTTTTCCTTCGATAATCCCAATTTCAACATGAGGCAATACAGAGCAAACTTTGTAGTGAGGTGGGAATATCTGCCCGGTTCTATACTTTACCTTGTCTGGACCCAAAATATCAATAGCTATTCAGACAACGGCTACTTTGAACTTTATAGAGAAATGAAGAATTTGTTCAGAGAAAGCCCTCACAACGTCTTTATGATAAAACTAAGTTATCTCCTCAACATTTAGCCCCACACTACTCCACTTCCCATTCCCTCATGCAACTCCAAAGCCTGCTTTTCCCGGGGAAGCAGGCTTTTATGCCACCAACCATATTGATATAAAATTCCTTGAAAGATCCCCCTGGGGAAAATCACTTCTTTATCCACGATTAGATACTCTTCACGGCTGCTATCAAGAACAGATTGATTGAATCCACGTGACTTACAATTTTGAACCCAATGTCAGATAGCTCTTTCATCAGAATACTCCCGGCCGGCAGAAGATCATTTTTAACAGGGTTCCCAATTTCTTTATGAATCTCGTTCGTCCTTTCTCTGCCCTCAGGATGGACTATGTAAACCACACCGTCAGGACATAGAACTCTATGGTACTCCCGGTAAGCGGCAATCCTATCCCTAATATGAGGAAGAACACAATAATTTAGAATAATACCAACCGATTCATCCTTTATCGGAAGTGCCTCTGCGTTTGAGTTGATTACAATCCCATTGATTTTTGCCAGCTTCAGCATTCCACGAGATATATCGACCCCTACAACGGTTTCCGCACATCTCCTTAATATTGGGAGTAAAAACCCGTTTCCACAACCTATATCTATAGCCACTTTTGTTCTAGTCGGTTTCAGCATCTCAAATATGTACTCAGCTCTCTGAACTTCTCCAGGATCAGTTCTAAAATCAGAAGCTATTTTGTCGAAATAGTCTATCAAATCTTTATACTGCGACTTCACCTCAGTATGCAAGTTTTAAACCAACTTGAAAATTCCTGCCCGGCATTGGGAAACCATACATTGTCTCGTAGTTTGTATCAAAAATATTGTTTACAGCAAAAAGTATCTCCAGGTTTTTCACAAGAGTGAAACTCAGTTTGCCATTCAGCACAAAATAGGGATCGAGCTCAACATAAACCGGAGGGCCATAAGCATAGGGATCTTTATAGCTTATAAGGCCTGCAACATATTCACCACTGACATTGGCTGTTATCGTAGGCTTTATATGATATAGAAAACCAAGATTGATTTTTTTATCTGGGCTACCCGCAATCTTATTAGAATAATCGGCAAAATATCCTCCCAAATATAGATGCCCCCCCGGAATTATATAAATCAGCGAAGTTTCTATGCCCTTACTCTCGAAATTTCCTACATTAATATTCTTGAAATTCACAGTCTGGATCATATCACTGACTTTTACTTTGAATGCGGTCACTGTGGCTTTCAGGTATCCCAATCTCAGTTCAGAAGAAAACTCGCAATTATTTGAGTACTCCGGTTTGAGATTGGAATTCGCCGATCCAAATAAATACAGTTCACTCACTGTTGGATTTCTGTAGCCCTTTGAATAATATGCTTTCAAACTGAAGCAGTTGCTAACGTTGTAAACCATACCCATAGCAGGTATTACCATATCTTTTACTACGTCCCCTGTTACAAATCTTGTTCCTGCGTCTATTGCGATCTTATTCAATAATTTTAGATGACACACAGCAAATACACTATTCTCTACAACATTTCTTTCTACTTTCATTGGCTGTAGCACCTTTCCACCGTATTTTCTGTAATCATAGCCCACAATCAGATTCGAACCGGATTTGAAAGTAAAGCTTTCTGTTAGCATTACCCCAGCGGTGTAGTCTTCTGATTTCCATCCATCCCATATCTTATGTTTCCCACTGTTATAGTGTACTTTCAACTCACTACTCGTACGTTTGGCTTTAAAAGTCCCCGTGACGTCAAACCCTGCTCTTCGTATATCATACCAGTTATCGTATCTTGGATTGTCAACCTGTCCAGGATCATATAGATACATGTCATTTTTGTAAAGGTTCGCTACTACTCTGGTCTTCTCTCTTAAGTTAGTATGGAACTCAAAATTGCAAAAGTCCGATTTATATGAGTCATTTCCTGTATTGTTGAGTTTGCGAAAACCTTCAGATTTTCTCCTGCCAAAGGTTAAATTGTAGCCCATTCCATTTCTCTCAAAGGTATTTTCCATAGCGGCGCTTATAGTGTTAAAGCTTCCGTATAGCACAGGAAGGGATAAATGTAGCCCGTTCTTATATTCGTGCTTAAGGACAACATTTACAACCCCTGCCAGAGCATTAGAACCATATAGAAGGGAAGCAGGCCCTTTAATTACTTCGATAGCTTTTGTATTCGTCAGGAAATAAACATCATTAATGGGGTGACCAAAAATTCCCATAACATCTGGTCTTCCATCTATCAGGATAAGGGAACGAGTGGTAGGAAAGCCTCCCACACCTCTTATTGACATTGAGCCTCCCGAGCCACGTCCAACCCCGTATCCCATGTTTGTTCTACTGGTTATGAATACCCCAGGCAGAGTATTTACCATATCATAAAGCCTCATGCTCGACTTAAACGCTATTTTTTCAATGTCCTCAATAGTGATAGAAAAAGGAATCTCCGTTGACGGATACTTTACTCTCGAAGCGGTTACTGTGATTTCCGGGAAAGGATAAATCCTCAGAGTATCCCTCTTTTCCTGCTCCGCTCCGAGGAGCACCCCGGAAACAACAACCACAAATAGTGCCAGAGAAATTAGTTTTTTCATTGAACTCCCCCTTTGTCATTGATTATACCCCCGATAGGTTCTTCCCTGTAGAGGTAAAAGTTAACTTCCCATGTTTGACTCCACGGGAACCTATAATTTTGTCAGCAATCTTTGATATAGTGCTGTATTTTCCTCTTAGAACTATCACTTCCAAACAGTTGTCATGATCAAGATGGATGTGCATATTGGAGTGAATATGCCGATAACTTTCATGCTGGATTGCCGTCAGGTTATCATTGATGTCCCTTACGTGGTGATTGTAGACTATTGTAAGGGTACCAACTACCTCCATATCCTTATCTATTTCCTGTCGAACAAGAAATTCCCGAATCAGATCCCGAATAGCTTCCGATCGGTTATTATATCCTTTATTCGCTATTTCTCTATCAAACCTTACAAGCAAATCTTTTGGTAGCGAAACCCCAAACCGTATAACCTTGTCCATATCTACCTCTCAAGTAACACGATTATTAAAAATGTAACACTCACGCCAGATTAAAGCAATAAAAATCTCATATAAAAAACAGATAGTGAGTTCAACGTAAATGTAAAATACAAAACTACAAAGAGAAAGAAGCCCAAATAACCACAGCTAAATATGCAACTACTTCTAGGTGACGGTTCCAACTTTTTACAATATATTCACCCTTTACAGTATCCCGGCAACACAAGCTCCATCAAATAAAACTTAAGAGTCTTATAATTACTCAAAGAAAATACTTTCATTTTTTTAGCGGAACCACCCCAAAATTAAAAATAACAAGGTGTTGTTACAATACATAAATAGACATCAACATATTGTATAAATCCTTGATTTATTCTGGTAATGGTTTTATATTAAATCCACTATAAAAATATTTCAAAATGTGAGGCAATAATGAGTAGGAAATCTATTGAAAGCATTCTTGATATAGAAATAACTATGCAGGAATTTTCCGGCAACGGAAAGCTTGCAAAACCACACTTCTCACAAAATGCTACGGAAGTACTTAAGAGAAGATACCTCAAGAAGGACACCAGTGGAAATGTAATCGAAACCCCGGAAGATATGTTATGGCGCGTTGCAATAGCCATCGGAAAGGCAGATTACCTGTATGGAGCCAGCGATAACGAGGTAAAGGAAACTGTAATAAGATTTTATAACTTAATGGCAAACAAAGACTTTATGCCTAACTCTCCTACCTTAATGAATGCAGGCAGGGAACTTGGTCAACTTGCTGCATGCTTCGTTTTGCCGATAGAAGACTCCATGGACTCAATTTTTCAGACTCTTAAAGATACTGCATTGATACATAAAAGCGGAGGAGGAACGGGCTTCTCCTTCTCACGACTGAGGCCGAAAAACAGCGTGGTCAGGTCAACCAACGGAGTGGCAAGCGGTCCAGTATCTTTTATGAAGGTATACAATGCCGCAACTGAAGCCGTAAAACAGGGAGGGACAAGGCGTGGAGCTAACATGGGAATTCTAAGGGTTGACCATCCTGATATAATGGAATTCATAAACTGCAAACTTGATCCTAATGAACTAACAAATTTCAATATATCTGTCGCAGTAACCGACGACTTCATGGAAAAAGCCAGAAAGGGAGAGGAATACGAACTTATAAATCCTCAAAATGGAAAAGTTGTAGGTAAGCTGAACGCCCGGGAAGTTTTTAATATAATAACCAAAAACGCATGGCAGTGTGGAGATCCTGGAATCATTTTTATTGACAGAATAAATGAAAACAATCCGACTCCAAAACTTGGAGAGATTGAAGCAACAAACCCGTGCGGAGAACAACCGCTGTTGCCCAATGAATCATGCAACCTCGGTTCAATTAATCTTTCAAACTTTGTAGTCGACGGCAGGATAGACTTTGACCGACTCGGGGAAGTTGTTGACTATGCCGTCCACTTTCTAGATAATGTAATCGATGTAAATAAATTCCCCTTGAAAAAAATAGAGGAAACCGTAAAGAAAACCCGGAAAATTGGCTTAGGTGTAATGGGGTTCGCTGATGCACTTATAAAACTTAAAATTCCATACAATTCTGATAAAGCTCTCGAAACAGCAAAAACCTTTATGAAATTCATATCTGAAAGAGCAAGAGAGGCCAGCATAAAACTCGCAGAAACCAGAGGAGCATTTCCCGAGTGGAAAAACAGTATATTTTACCCTGAAGGCCCACGCCTAAGAAATGCAGCCATAACAACAATTGCACCTACAGGTACCATATCTATGATATCTGACTGTTCAAGCGGTATTGAGCCTCTTTTTTCCCTAGTATACACAAAAAGTGTAATGGATGGAACAAATCTTCTGTATGTTAACCCTTATTTTGAAGAAGCTTGCAAACAAGAAGGAATATATAGCAAAGGACTAATGGAAAGAATAGAAAAAGAGGGGACAATCCAGAATATAGAAGGAATCCCGGATTGGATGAAACAGATTTTTGTTACAGCGCACGATATTTCTCCGGAATGGCACGTAAAAATACAGGCTGCCTTCCAGAAATACACCGACAATGCAGTAAGTAAAACGTGTAATTTCAGACACGATGCTACAGTGGAAGACGTAAGAAAAGCTTACTGGCTTGCCTACGAACTGGGATGTAAAGGTATAACAATCTATCGCGATGGAAGCAAAGACCAACAGGTTCTATATGTAGGGAAAAAAGAGGGAGAAAGGAGAGAAAACGCTTCTCAGAAGTTGCACCCACGTCCTAGACCCGTGGTAACAAGAGGCATCACAAGAAGGGTAAAAACCGGAGTAGGAAATCTTTACGTAACAATAAATGAAGACGAATATGGTCTCTGTGAAGTCTTCACAAACATTGGGAAAGCAGGGAGTCAGGCACAAGAAGAATCAGAAGCGATTGGGAGATTAATCTCGCTTGCACTAAGGTCAGGTATAGATGTACGAGATATAATAAAACAGTTGAAAGGGATTGGTGGCCCCAGCCCGGTTTGGGAAAACGGAGAGGTCATTCTGTCTACCCCCGACGCCATAGCCAAAGCTCTTGAATGGTACATTGAGGAGAGAAAAAAATCCTTCAATGGCCAAAACACCAACAAAAAAACAAACCAGAGCCCTGAACCTACAAACCAAAAACTACAAAATAGGCACCGTAGCGAAAAATTACTAACTACCTGCCCTGAATGCGGAGCCACTGTATACCATGAAAGCGGATGTCTAACCTGCCCAAGTTGTGGATGGTCAAAATGCTAATAGAAAAGCCCCTTTCCTAGGGGCTTTCATTCTTCCAGGAGTTCTTTTTCTTTACTCTTTAACATAGTGTTTATTTCGTCTATGTACTTATCCGTCAGCTTCTGAATTTTCTCAAAAGCAACCTCGGCCTCATCTTCTGAAATCTCATGGTCTTTTTTCAAATCTTTAACCATATCATTAGCATCTCTTCTTATATTCCTTACAGCAATCCTGCCATCCTCACAGAGTTTGTGCGCAAGCTTGACAAGCTCCTGTCTCCTTTCTTCAGTCAAAGGAGGAATTGGAATTCTGATAACATTCCCATCATTCATCGGATTCAATCCAAGGTTCGCCTGAATTATTGCCTTCTCAATCGCAGGTAGAGCAGACCTATCATATGGATTGACTACAAGCAGCCTCGCCTCCGGAGCTACCACATTCGCAACCTGCTTCAATGGGACCATAGAGCCGTAATATTCTACCTTTACGCCATCAAGCAAGGTTGGGGTTGCTCTCCCCGTTCTAATAGTCAAAAGCTCATGCCTTGTGTTCTCAAGGCTTTTTTTCATTCGCTCTTCCGCGTCCTTCAAAATATCCTCTATCATGTCCT
>Ga0209834_10000869_pt1 | contig 17790 bp, 16 predicted proteins | sample Mar14236cmmetaG_FD_184134 | JGI IMG/M metagenome (GOLD analysis project Ga0209834, IMG submission 184134) | Marine hydrothermal vent microbial communities from Guaymas Basin, Gulf of California to study Microbial Dark Matter (Phase II) - Marker... ...
AACTAAATCTTTTATCAGATAAATGAAAAACCTGGCGATCAAGTCGCCGGGTTTTTTTATTTTTACTCCTTATGGAAAAGCATCAGTTACGGATCGTGTTTATGGGAACACCGGATTTTGCCGTAGCTTCCCTGAAAGCAATAATCGAAGGAGGCTATCATGTGGTTGGCGTGATAACAGCCCCCGATAAGGAGGCAGGAAGGGGAAAAAAGATCAGAATTTCGGCTGTTAAAGAGTATGCGCTCACGCAAAATCTGAAGATTTTACAACCGGAAAAATTAAAAAACAAAGAGTTTTTAGAAGAGCTGGCAGCGTTGAAGGCTAATCTTCAGGTAGTCGTAGCTTTCCGGATGTTGCCCGAAGCAGTGTGGGATATGCCTGAGTTGGGAACATTTAATCTGCACGCTTCCTTGCTTCCGCAATATCGCGGAGCAGCACCCATCAACCATGCCCTGATCAACGGTGAAAAAGTCACTGGAGTAACCACATTTTTTCTGGATAAGAAAATAGATACAGGTCGCATAATTGACCGTTTACAAGTCCCCATTGACGAAAAAGATGATTTTGAAACACTCCATGATCGTTTGATGCAAGCGGGCGCTCAACTGGTTGTAGATACCATTGAGAGAATCAGAAAAGGAGAGGTTACTCCTGTTGACCAGTCCGGACTGATCAAGCCGGGGGAAGTATTGCATCCGGCGCCAAAAATATATAAGGATTTTTGCCGGATCGACTGGAACAAAAAGCCGGAAGATATTTATAATTTCATCAGAGGATTAAGTCCGTACCCTTGTGCATTTACTTTCCTGAATACAAGCGACGATGAGCCGGTAATGACCAGGATATATAAATCGGAATATGAAATCTCAGCGCATCAGACCTTCCCCGGAACTGTTTCCGTTGAGAAAAGTAACACGCTAAAAGTAGCCGTTGAAGGCGGATATTTATATATAAAGGAGTTACAGCTGCCGGGAAAAAAGAGAATGAAGACAGAAGATTTTCTCAGGGGATTTCATGGTAACATCCTTTCTGTGAGTTGAAATTATCGGGAGAAATCTATAGTAAAAACCCGTTAAAACCGTTTAAAATAGGGCTCTTTAGTGCTTTTTAGGGGGTGTTTATTAACAAATCAGCGGTTTTATTAACATTTTAGTGCTATTTCCCGCGCTATTCCTTGCTTTTAACACTTTAACCACTATATTTGTTTTCGTTAAACCTTTATTGTTAATTAAAATTTTTTCAAAATGAACAAAGCTGAATTAATCGACGCAATGGCTGCAGGTGCTGGAATCAGCAAAGCAGACGCAAAAAAAGCATTAGATGCTTTTGTTGGTGCAACAGGTGGAGCCCTTAAAAAAGGTGATCGTGTTGCTTTAGTAGGATTCGGATCATTTTCCGTTTCAAAAAGGGCTGCCCGTAAAGGACGTAACCCTCAAACAGGTAAAGAAATTAATATCCCAGCAAAAAAAGTTGTCAAATTTAAAGCAGGAGCTGATTTGAACAAAAAAGTTGGATAATAACATCTTTCAAAAAAAAAAGAACGCCCCTTATGGGGCGTTTTTTATTTTAGATAATTGCTGTAATTAAGTACGAACCGATAAGGCAACAAAGCGTCTTCTTTAGCATAATCTACGCCGATACGCGGCCCGGTGGTAATATCAGAATCACCGCAAATAATTCCCCGGTCTTCTATCCAGATCGTATTTCCGGTTAACTTTGTTCCGTTGTATTTTACGGTTATACCCAATGCTTTTGAAAGCTTTCCGGGACCATTGGTTAGTTCGTAAGCTGAAGTCTTTTTACCGGTTCTTTTCTGCATTTCTTCAATACCAACCATTGGGAAAACACCTCTGACCAGCACCGCATGGGGTTTGTCTTTTATATTGGTGACGATATTAAACAGGTGGTGCATGCCGTAACATAAATAAATGTAACTGATACCCCCCTCGCGATACATCGTTTCCGTTCTTTTACTGCGTAATCCGTTATAAGCATGAGATGCTTTGTCGGTAACACCTTCATATGCTTCTGTTTCGGTTATGATACCGCCGGTAAGTACACCTCCGATGTTGGTCATTAGAAATTTACCCAGAAGAGACCGGGCAAGCGCAACCACATCAGCTTGTTGATAATAATAAATGGGAAGTTTTCCAGGATTCATTTTAGAAGAAATACCCGATACCAAATGTTACGGAAATATAACTAATATCTTGCTTGAAGCTTGTTTCGTATGGTTCCGAATTCCAGTCCCAGCCCGAAACATCTTTAATCTTTACCGATGCTTTATAATAATTGGCAAACAGCATCAGGTAATACTTGGAAAGCGCATATTTAAATCCCGTCCCGACGCTGTACGCAAATGCATAGCCTCTGCCACCTTTATGATAATAGTCTTCGAGTGTACCGCCCGAAGAAATATTCGCTTTGAGTGTAATATCCGGAGAACTTACACCGTAAAATCCTGCTGTTGCCCTGATATCCCACGACAGCGATTCGGACAAGGGAAACCTAAGGTATGGACCGATGAGTAAACCGCCGTTGCTCCAGTTACTTGTACTTTCAACAACGAAAAGGGTGTCAGGCGAATCAGGATCGAGGTTGTAAGCAGCATCCAGTGCATCGCGGTAGGCAAAATTATCAAATTTATTACTGCTGTAGTTCACCTGCAGCTGTAAGCCAAAGTTATGCGTTAACCGGTATGCGTAAGTAAATTCCAGTGCTACACCTGTTTTAGCCCATCCCGATGTCGAATCATTGATGTCTGTTCGGGCAAAATCGTCCAGAGTAAACGAAGGCCCGACAGCCAGGGAAATATATTGTTTTTCGGCCTGACCAAAAACTAAATGAACCGTGGAAATAAAAAGGATTAAAAATATCTTACGCATATGTATGTTTTTTTACAAAGTAAATAAATTAATCAATCAATCAAACTTCATATTGAGTTGGTCGTGCCAGATAAGGGTGTCATCTTTTTGCCGTACAACGTTGTTATTTTCCATAAGCCAACGGAGTACGGAAATAATCTTGTCTTCATCCTCTTTAATAGTGGAAATCAATTGGTAAAGATGTTGCGGCCCTGATGCAAGACTGTTTTTAATCAGTTGTTTTATCTCAGAGAACTCTAATTCGTTAAGCTCCGCTTTATTTTTCTCAAGGCATACATCGCAAATTCCGCAACGTTTCGATTTGCGTTCGCCAAAATAACTAAGCAACTGAATACTGCGACATTGCAATGAGTTGGTTATAAAGTCAAGAAGACTCTGCAAACGTTTATCAGCTGCATCTTTCAGGTGGTGGTAATTTTCTTTGGAAAGCTGGATGTTTTTCGTACTTAAACGCTCAGTGCTATACACTATCTGGGGTTTGGTCCTTATAGGAATATAACTTAAGATGTTCATTTTGTTGAGGGCAACCAGTTTGTCCACCACTTTTTTCCGGTCTGCTTCAACACGTTTTGCTAACAGGGTTTCGTTGATGTTGATGTAATCGCTGAAAATGCCGGCATAAGACCTTAGAATCTCTTTAATCAACCGTTCGTCAGCCGGATTTTCCACCATATGGCGATACAGATCGGTTTTGTTTAAAGGGATGAAGAGTTTAGAGAATTGTCCTGCCGATTCGGCATAGAACAGATAACCTTCGCGCTCCAGAAATTTGATGGCGCTGTATGTTTCCAAAATGTTTAAGCCATATTGTCCGGCAAAGTCTGATATGTTAAAATCAAAGCCCGTATCTTGTCCGCTTCCTTCGGGTATCTGGAAGTAATTACCCAAAGCGTTGTAGATATCTTTTATAAGACTCAGTGAAGGGAAAGAATCTTTCAATCGTTTCTTAGCATTAGTGATATCGCTGTTATTGTACAGCAGGATACCTGTGGAAGGTCTTCCGTCTCTCCCTGCCCTTCCGGCTTCCTGGAAATAGGATTCGATGCAGTCGGGCAGATCATAATGCACAACGAGGCGTACGTCTGGTTTGTCAATGCCCATTCCAAAGGCGTTGGTAGCTACCATTACCCTTGTTTGTCCCAGTGTCCAGCTTTTTTGTCGTTCATCTCTGGTTTTCGAATCCAGCCCGGCATGATAAAAGGTGGCATTTATTTCGTTTTTGTTGAAAATGTCTGCCAGCTCCCTTGTTTTCCTGCGGTTGCGTACATAAATAATAGCTGTTCCTCTTTCCTCTTTGAGCAAACGGAGCAGTTTACCGGCTTTGTCGGTTTCCTTATATACGTTGTATGCCAGGTTTTTCCGCTCAAACCCCGACTGAAACAAATTCGGTGCTGCGAAACGCAGTTTGGCCATGATATCCTCTACAACTGCAGGTGTGGCTGTTGCGGTAAGGGCAAGTACCGGCGTCTTCGGAGCATACTGCCGTATATCGGCGATCCGCAGATAAGGAGGCCTGAAATCGTATCCCCATTGCGAAATACAATGAGCTTCGTCTACCACGATAATACTTACTTTCAGGCGGGCCATCATATCAATGAAACTCTTGTTTTCCAATCGCTCAGGTGATACGTATAAGAATCTGATCTTTTCGGAAAGACAATTGGAATAAACAGATTCAATCTCATCGCGGTGCATGCCTGTGTATATTGCCCCTGCTTTTATTCCGAGTTTTTTTAGCTGCGTCACCTGGTCTTTCATCAGGGCGATAAGGGGCGTGATGACGATACAGGTTCCTTCCATGATCATCGCTGGCACCTGAAAACAAACGGATTTACCGCCGCCGGTTGGCAGTAGGGCGAGCGTGTCCTTCCCTGACAGGACTGAGTCGATGATCTCTTCCTGCATGGGACGGAAACTTCCATAACCCCAGTATTGAACTAATATTTTTTTTGCTTCTGAACTCAAAAGTATCTAGTGTGCTTGTATGTGTATGACCCAATTAATTATAACCCGAAGATACGCATTTCTTACGGTTCTGAAAAGACCTGACAGATTTTTACTGTTGCGTATTCTGAATTTATCTTTAATTTCGCTTCGCGTAAAAAATCTGTTATGAGGAATATCGTCTTTGTTTTATTTGTATTGCTGTTCAGTTCCTGCGGACCAAATCCGGAAAAATCGGATAAACTGGTTAATGAAGGACTTATGCTGGCCTATTACACAAAATATGAAGAAGCGATTGACAAATACACTGAGGCGATTGAATACTATCCTGAGAATTTTGAAGCCTATTACAACAGAGGTAATGCCAAAGCTACATTGCGTCGCTACAAAGAGGCTATTGAAGATTATACAAAAGCCATCCAGATACATCCGAAGTATGCCGATGCCTATGCTAACAGGGGGCAAATCAAATTTTATATGAATGATAAACAGGGCGCTTGTGAAGACTGGCGCATGGCAGAGCAACTGGGCAAACCAAATATCGGGGATAAACTACGAGGATGCAAATAAACAGATTGATGCAAAAAAGAGCTATTCTCTGGGATTGGAACGGTACCCTTTTAGACGATACGGATATATGCGTACAATGCATAAACAGTTTGCTTGAAACACGCCAACTGAATTTGCTGAACAAGGAGCGTTACCGGAAGATCTTCACTTTTCCGGTTAAGGATTATTACGAAAAAGCCGGATTTAACTTTGAAAAGGAAAAATTTGAAGTGCCAGCCATGGAGTTTATCCGTTTGTACCATAACCATCTGGGCGAAGCTGCTTTGTTTCCGTGTGTGGAAGATGTGTTGCAGCAGTTTAAAAGCAAAGGTTTTTATCAGGCCATCTTGTCGGCAATGGAACATGAAAGTCTTGTGGCATCGTTAAAAGATAAGGGGGTTTTCTCTTATTTTGATACGGTTACAGGTATTAACAACTATTACGCGCACAGTAAACTGGATGTGGGCAGGAAATTAGTGAGGAGTCTGCCTTATGAAAAAAAAGAAATACTTTTTATAGGAGACAGTTTGCATGATCTTGAAGTGGCAAAGGCTCTCGACATTGATTGCATCCTGGTGGCCAACGGACACCAGTCGAAAGAGCGGTTACTGCAAAGAACACAAACTGTGGTTGATAAGCTGGTTGATGTGACAGAACTTGTATAGCCTGATCAGTCTTTTTTTGTCTTTATCGGAAAATCAAATTCAAGGGTGTCGTTTTCCAGAATCTCATATCTGAATTCATCATCATCAAGTTGATTTCCGTCCTCATCGAAATATTTCCACTCACCTGTATGCATACCATGGTCATAAGCACCTTTTAACTGGATTTTTCCGTCGGGATAATAGAGGGTGAAATCTCCGTCCAGCGAATCGTTGACGTATGTACCTTCGGTCATCGTGCTTCCGTCGGGGAAGAGTTTGAGTAACATCCCCTCGCGCCTGCCCTGTTTGTACTCGATTATTTCGGCAGGCTTTCCGGAAGCGGGGTAAAAAGTGGTGTGAGGTCCGTCAAGGAGACCATTGTCATAATTTTCCTCGGCGATCAGAGCGCCGTCAACATCGCTGTAATAAAGCCATTTACCTGTTTTTTTCTGCCGGAAATAGCTGCCCTCTGCCATCGGCTTGCCGTTTTTATGATAGGATTTGGTTGCTGCCGAATCGCCTGATGAAGAATAAACAGTAACAGCTTTAAGTTTTCCGTCTACGTAATAATAGTTGAATTCACCCACGGGTTTGTCATCTGCGAACGTGCCTTCATAGCGAACAGTCCCCCGCGCATATTTTTTAACCCATTTTCCCTGTTTTCGTCCCTGATCGTCTGTCAGGTTTTGCCCGACAAGTGTGTTCAGCGAGCTAAAAATAATAAAAACACTCAGAATTATGCGGTAAATGACAGATGTATTCATAAGGATGTAAAATTACCTATTTTTGCACACATACAAACTATATTCTATTGAACGAATATTCGTCGAAATTATTGGAAATTGCTGTTAACGAACTGGCACGTTTACCGGGTATCGGAAAAAAAACGGCTTTGCGCCTAGCTTTATATATCTTAAAGGAAGACGGGTCGTTTGCCGAAAACCTGAGTTCCGCTATTGTAAAAATGCGGAGCGAGATTGTTTTTTGCAAAAAGTGCAACAATATTTCCGATGCAGAGATTTGCGATATCTGTGCCAATAATAAACGGGATGAAAATACGCTTTGTGTTGTGGAAGATACAAGGGATGTGCTGGCCATTGAAAATACCGCGCAGTATAATGGTTTGTATCATGTGCTCGGAGGGGTGATCAATCCAATGGATGGGGTGGGACCAAATGATCTGTATATAAGACATCTGATTGAGCGTATTCATACAGAGGAGATCAATGAGGTAATTCTTGCTCTTCCTGCTACAGTAGAAGGAGATACCACCAATTTTTACATTTATAAACTGATCAAGGAATTCGATGTTCAGGTAACTACAATTGCACGTGGCGTTGCTATCGGTGATGAACTGGAATACACCGATGAGATTACCCTGGGACGTTCTATTCTGAACCGCTTACCTTTCGAAAGCTCGATAAAACGAAGCTGATTGTAATTTTGCTCAGGTTTTTTTTAATTTTGATGTGCTTTATACCCAAAAGGCGTTTTGTTGCTTTTTCAATGAAAGAACTTTTTGTGTTTAAGACCTGAAACCCGACAATGATGAGAAAGTTGTTTCTGTTGGTAGTATTTTTTCAAATCGCATTATTTTCCGAGGCACAAAGAAGTTATCCCGACACATTGCATGCTTATTATACCGAACAGAAAATAGATCTGGATGGCAAACTTACCGAAGAATGCTGGCAGAAAGCGATGCATATCCATAATTTTACGCAGCGGGAACTTTATGAGGGTGAACAGCCAACGGAAAGAACCGAAGTAGCAATTGTCTATACAACAAACACACTGTACATTGGATTCTGGGGATATGACAGCGAGCCCGACAAGATCATCGCGCAAAAAATGAAGCGTGATTTTCAGTGGGGCACGGATGATAATTTCGAGGTGATTATCAGCACATTCAACGACAACCGTAATGGTTATTTGTTTGTCACCAACCCTAACGGAGCCAGAGCCGATGTGCTGATATCCAATGAAGGAGAAGGGTTTAACAAAAGCTGGAACGGTGTGTGGGATGTGGCAGCAACTGTCACTGACGAGGGGTGGTTTGCCGAGATACAAATACCTTTTTCCACCTTAAAATTTAAAAAGGAGGAAAACCTGGTGTGGGGTATCAACTTTGAACGAAATATAAGATACAAGCGGGAACAGATCATGTGGCAGGGATGGTACCGGATTTATGAACTGGAAAAAATATCGCAGGCTGGTAAACTGGACGGACTACAAAATATAAAATCCAAGAAGAAGGTAGAGTTAAAGCCTTACATATCAGGAGGAGTGGAAACTTTAGATGAGAAAAAATGGGATGACCGATATAAAATTGGTGGCGATGTAAATATTGATATTACGCCTACCTTAAAATTAAATATGACGGTAAATACTGATTTTGCACAGGTTGAGTCGGACAGAGCACGTATCAATCTTTCAAGGTTTTCGCTTTATTATCCTGAGAAGCGCCAGTTCTTTCTCGAGGCGAAAGATTTGTTTCAGATGAATATGGGGCACCGCAACCAGGTGTTCTACTCCCGGACTATCGGGCTGCAGGACGGACAGGAAATACCTATATACGGGGGTGCGCGGTTGTTTGGCAAGGAAAACCGTACATCCGTAGGTGTAATGTCAATCCAGACAGCCTCCAGGGGAGATTCGGTACTGACTACCAACTATTCGGTGGCACGGGTGCGCCAGGACCTGGGCAACCAGTCAAGTATTGGTGCTATTGTTACTTCTAAGTTGCTGAATGGTCGGTATAACATTGTGTACGGTGCTGATTTTACTTATTCAACATCCAAAATATTCAACGATAAAAACCTGATCATCAATGGTGCGGTAGCCCAGTCGCAAACAAGTGATTCAATTAATCAAAGAAATTTCTCGTACAAGTTTTCTCTTTCTTATCCTAACGACTGGATTGAGTACGATTTGGCAATAGTGGGCATACAGCAGAATTTTAATCCTGAGATGGGCTTTCTGCGGCGGAATAATTACCGGATGTATTATACCGAATTACAATTCAATCCGCGTCCTAAATTCTGGCCGTTTTTCAGAAACCTGAACCTGAAACCATTGGATATCAATTACTATGTGAACGAGGAAACAAATCAACTGGAAAGTATATTTTACGAATTGCGACCATTTGGTTTTGTAACCCGGAGTGGCGAAGTAACGGAATTTAATGTCCAGTGGCTTTTCGACCGGCTGGAAGAGCCATTTGAGCTGCTCGATACGATTGTTATTCCTGAAGGTGAATACTGGGATACCCGCGGTGAGGTGCAACTGGAAACTTTCAGAGGCAGGAAACTATCAGGGGAAATATTCCTGAACTGGGGAAAATTCTATACCGGAAAGCGAACAAGGCTTTCGTTGTCAGGTAATTACAGTGTGAACAAGCACTGGAACCTGTCAGCTGAGTGGAACAGGAATTTCCTGAAATTTGATGAACTGGACTTCATAACAGACGAACTTGGAGGGCGGGTCATTTATGCTTATAACCCGAAACTGAATACCAGCATGTTTGGTCAGTGGAATAACGAAGATGATGAAATCCTGCTCAATTTCCGTATTAACTGGATACCGAAAATCGGCAGTGATTTCTATTTTGTTGTGAACCAGGTGATCGAAACTTCCAATGGCCATCTCAGGTTCACAGAAACAACAATCCTTGCCAAGTTGATCTGGCGCTTTGCTATCTGAAAAAAATTTCTTTTAATAAGTTAATCAAACATCGAAGGAGCCTCCTGGTCTTTTTTAAAAAGATCGAGCTGGTTGTGCATTACCTGGTACTTCTCGGGTACTTCGCTGGCAAAATGCTCTGTGTAGTTGCGAATACTTTTTTTGATAAGTTTGGTAGGCGTGGTTTTTCGGGCACGGCAGTAGTTCTTCAGCGATTTCATCTGCTTTGCCGATAACTTAAACGTAACGGTTTTATATTTGATTGCTTTTCTTTTCTTTTTACGCATCAACTGATGAAATAGAAGTTTTTCAAAAGTAGTGAATTTTTTAAAAGTCCTGCAAAAACCTATTGGCAAGGTCAATAACCTTCTGAGCATAAGTGTCGGCCTTTTCCTTGTCAGTACTTTCTGCGTAAATTCTTATGATGGGTTCGGTATTTGATGGTCTGAGGTGTACCCAGCCGTCTTCAAAGTCGATTTTTATCCCGTCAACGGTGGAAACAGGAAACGCTGCATAATGCTTTTTAATCTCGTCAAACAATCGGGGCAGTTGATCGGAATCCTTCAGTTCGATCTTATTTTTCGAAATTACGTAGATGGGATAATTCTGTTTCAGACCCGATAATTTCACTTGCTTTTTCGCCAGGTAAGTAAGTAGCAGGGCAACTCCAACTAATGCATCCCTTCCGTAATGGAGTTGCGGATAGATGACACCGCCGTTGCCTTCACCCCCGATAACAGCATCCACTTCTTTCATCTTTTCAACAACATGCACTTCGCCAACGGCCGAAGCCGAGTAAGAACCTCCAAATCTTTCTGTCACATCCCGTAAGGCCCGGCTCGAGGAAAGATTAGACACCGTATTTCCTTTTTTATATTGCAGAATATAATCTGCTGCTGCTACAAGGGTATATTCTTCCCCAAATACGTCCCCGTTCTCCATTACCAGTGCCAGGCGGTCCACATCCGGATCAACTACAATGCCCAGACTGGCTTTTTCCTCTCTGACGACACGCGAAATTTCCGTCAGGTGTTCGGGCAGGGGTTCCGGGTTGTGTGGGAATTCGCCGGTAGGTTCGCAGTAAAGTTCTATAACGTTATCCACACCAAGCGCTTTTAGCAATTTCGGAATAGCTATTCCACCTGTCGAATTAACAGCATCAACCACAACTTTTAGTCTTGCTTTGGCAACAGTTTCCCGGTCTACAAGATCAAGTGCCAGGATTTTGTCAATATGCCTGTCGATTGATGTGTTATCAGTCCGGACATGCCCCAGTTCAGTTACCGGCACAAAGTCAAAGTCTTCGTTGTCGGCCATGTCAAGCACCTGCAGGCCTTCTTCAGCAGAAATAAATTCTCCTTTTTCATTCAACAGTTTCAGTGCATTCCACTCCTTCGGGTTATGACTTGCCGTAATGATGATGCCTCCCTGTGCGCCGGTTTCGATCACGGTCATTTCCACAGTCGGAGTGGTGGAAAGGCCGGTATTGATAACATCGATGCCAAGGCCAGTAAGAGTAGAAACCACCAATTGCTCAACCATCTCTCCCGAAATGCGGGCATCGCGGCCGACGACAAACTGGATTTTCTTGTTGTTAAATCTGTTTTTAACGAATGAGCCGAAGGCAGCAGTGAACTTAACAACGTCAAGAGGTGTCAGGTTTTCACCTGAATTGCCGCCTATGGTGCCTCTGATCCCGGAAATGGATTTGATTAATACCATCATATGAAGAATATGGAGCAAATGTAGGGAAAAAAATCGCCTCGGTAAAACAGTAAAAAGTGGAGATGATTTTCTGAGATATGCGACAGGAATGATCAAAACCGGTTTATATTTTTTTATTCTGACAGCATAAACATTTAGTAAAGATCGTAAATTGCCTGTTAAAAGTATTGTTACTTTTGCAGTGTGTAAACAATCAGTAATAGAACAGAGATGGGAGAAGAATTTTCCTGGTTAGGGGGAAAACAACTGGAGAAGTTGATTGAAAAGTTTGAACGTATGCTGGAGGACGGCGTGCAACTCTTTTTTGATGTGGATGAGTTTGAATACATCATCGACTATTATTATGATATGCACGACATCAGTATGTCAGAAAAGGCTATCAAAGAAGCTTTGCAGGTGTATCCGTCCACTTCTTCGTTTAATATTAGAAAAGCCCGGGTGCTGGCCTACCGAAAGAAGTACTATGAGGCATTGGAATTACTTAACGATGTTGAGTTGCTTGAACCGGCCAATGAAGAGATATATGTGAACAAAGCTGAGATCTACAGCCTCATGAATCAGTTTGAGCTGGCTATTAAAGAGTATAAAAAATGTCTGCCTTATTCGGAAAACAGGGAAGATATATATGCTAATATAGCATTCGAATATGAGAATCTGAATGACTATCCGAAAGCCATTAAAAACCTGAAAAAGGCACTTTCTATCAATCCTGAGTCAGAAAACCTGATACATGAAATTTCGTTCTTTTTTGAGATTACCGGAAGGGAAGAGGATGCTGTTAAGTTTTTTAATGAATTTCTGGATGAAAATCCGTATTCAAAAACAGCCTGGTTCAATTTGGGTATTTTCTATAATACGCTCGAACTATATGAAAAAGCCATTGAAGCTTACGAGTTTACGATTGCCATCGATGAAACCTTTGCCTCAGCGTATTTCAATATAGCCAACTCATATTCCGGCTTAAAACATTTCGATAAGTCGATCAGGTATTACAAAGAAACCTTTAAATATGAAGCTGAGGAGGCGATTACCCATTATTATATCGGCGAATCATACGAGAATATGGACAACATTCAAGAGGCATTGGTTCATTTCAACAAGGCTCTGGAACTGGATGATAAATTAGCCGAAGCATGGGCAGGTATCGGCAGGATGTTCATTAAAGAAGGGAATGACAAAACAGCGGTAAAATATTATGAAAAAGCCATTGAGCTGATGCCGCTGAATAATGATTTCAAATACGAGCTGGCGGTTCTGTCACTCAAACGCACATGGTTCGAAAAAGCAGAGAAATTGTTTGAAGACATTGTAGAGAACGACACGCAGTATATTGAAGCATGGGTAAACTATTCATACTCGGTGAGCATGAGTGATGGCTATGAGAAAGCCATTGAAATTATCGAGAGTGCCCTTACCAAGAATAAAGACGATGCCACCTTATGGTATCGCCTGGCAGCCTATCTGTACAAATCTGGAAAAGTAAAGCAGGCTTATTACTATATAGAAACAGCGCTGAAGCTGGATTTCAATAAGCATACGGAATTGCTGGATTTTATGCCGGAACTTAACCATGAATCCCGGTTTGTTGAGTTACTGGGTATTTACAAAGGCTCAGAATAATTTTCAAATTGATAACTATGCCGGAATTAAATTATGCACAGCTGATACAGCAGCAAAAGTCCTATTTCCTGACGGGAGAAACAAAAACGATCGCCTTCCGAAGGAAACAACTTAAAAAGTTAAGAGATGCCGTATTACGTAACGAAGAGCTGATTTACGAAGCCTTATACAAAGACCTGCACAAATCGAAGTTTGAAGCCTACGCCACCGAGATTGGGTTTGTACTGGAAGAGCTGACATATCACATAAAACATGTGAAAAAGTGGGCGAAACCAAAGAGAGTAAGGACCCCGTTAACCAGCTTTCCGGCTTCCAGTTACCAGACCTGCGATCCTAAAGGAAATGTGTTGATCATGGCACCATGGAATTATCCGTTTCAGTTAACTCTGGTTCCATTGATTGGTGCTGTTTCTGCCGGCAATACGGCGGTGATCAAACCTTCTGAGATCTCTATACATACGGCTCAGGTGATCGAAAAGATCATCAGCGAAACTTTTGATGAAAAACACCTGCAGGTTATCATCGGAGGTGCTAAAGAAGCACAGGAATTATTGCAGCAGGATTTTGATCATATTTTTTTTACCGGAAGCGGGCGAATAGGCAGAATTGTACTTGAATCGGCAGCTTCGAGACTAATTCCCGTAACGCTGGAACTGGGAGGTAAAAGCCCATGCATTGTGGATGAAGACGTGCATGTTAAACTGACAGCCCGACGTATTATCTGGGGGAAACTGATCAATGCAGGACAAACATGTATCGCGCCCAATTGTTTGATTGTCCACGAAAAAATAAAAGACAAACTGTTGCCCGAACTTGTAAACGCTATAAAGAAGTTTTATGGTGAAAATATACAGACAAACAAGGAATACCCAAGGATCATTAACCGTGCAAATATGGAGCGATTGATCGGGATGATGGAGGGAAGTAAGGTGTATTGGGGTGGACGTTATGATGTGGAAGAACTTTTCTTTGAGCCTACAATTATCGATGAAGCATGTCTCAATCTGCCGGTAATGCAGTCGGAAATTTTCGGACCCATATTGCCTGTTCTAACTTATGAAAACATGGAGGAGTTGATAAGGAAGCTCAGGGAATGTCCAAATCCGCTGGCATTGTACTATTTCTCCAACAATAAAGAAAATATCAGAAAAATACTGAATGTGATCCCTGCCGGTGGTGTAACCATCAACGATACACTGATGCACTTTGCCAACAATAGTCTGCCTTTTGGCGGAACAAGAAACAGCGGTATGGGGAAATACCATGGGAAACATTCTTTCGATGTATTCTCTAATGAGAAACCGGTGGTTTACCGCGGCACATGGCTTGATATACCGATAAGGTATGCGCCGTTCAGGAATAAAATAAAAATAATTAAAAAACTGATGTGATCAAATGAAGGAATACGTTATTGTTTTTTTAAAAGGCATGGGCATGGGCATTGCCAATATCATACCGGGTGTGTCCGGCGGAACGATTGCTTTGATCACAGGTATTTTCGAACGCCTTATTTTTGCGCTGAAATCATTTGATCTGACGGCTGCTAAACTGTTCTTCACGGGTAAATGGAAAGCTTTTTCCGAATATACCGATTTCTACTTTCTGGTAGCCGTATTTTCCGGAGCGCTGATAGCTATAGTTCTGCTGGCAAGGATTTTCGGTTTTTTATTCGAGCATTACCCGGTGTACATCTGGTCTTTCTTTTTCGGCCTGATACTGGCTTCGGTTTACTTTGTAGGTAAAACGGTGGACAGGTGGCGATTTACGGTTTATTTGTTTTTCCTGATTGGAACAGCCATCGCCCTGATGTTTACGTTCCTTACACCGGCTACACAAAACGATAACTTCTGGTACCTGATCCTATGTGGTGTAGTGGCTGTCTGCTCTATGATCCTGCCCGGGCTGTCCGGCTCGTTTGTGCTCATCCTGATGGGTAACTACCAACTGGTAGCAATTGACGCCATCAACAACCGTGATCTGGCTGTGTTGTTCCCGGTTTTAATCGGCGTAGTGGTGGGTCTGATCAGTTTTGCACATTTACTTTCGTGGGTGTTTAAAAAATTCAGGGACCAGACCATCGCAGCTTTGACGGGGTTTATCCTGGGGTCGCTCGGCATCATTTGGCCGTGGAAGAATCCGATAGAACAAACTTTCGGCGAAAAAGTTAAAGTAATCGGATATGATTATTTCCTGCCTCACCTCAATACGGAGTTTTTTATCGCTGTTGTGATCATGGTTGTGGGTGTGGCTGCCATCTGGTGGATGGAAAGCAATGCAGATATGGTAGAAAAGCCACAAAAGGATAAATAATGAAAACTTACGGACTGATCGGTAAGAAACTTTCTCACTCGTTTTCTCAGACTTATTTTGACGAGAAATTTGAAAGTCTGGGCATTGAAGCGAAGTATTTTCTTTTTGAAGTAGGGGATGTCAGTGAGGTGAAAGAGATTATCCGCAGCCATCCGGAACTTGCGGGACTAAATGTGACCATTCCATATAAGGAAGATATTCTTAGCATTGTTGATGAAGTTGATCCGGTGGCACAGGCCGTAGGTTCGGTTAATACCCTGAAAATTTACAGGGCAGGAGAGGAACCACTTGTTCATGCTTTCAACACGGATGTCATCGGATTTGAAAAAACTTTGTCGCCGTTAACGGAAGACAGGAACAGTTTATCAGCCCTGGTACTCGGAACAGGCGGTGCAGCCAAAGCAGTGGTTTATGTATTGCAGAAGTTACGGATACCGTTCCGTTGTGTAAGCCGAAACCCTGTTGAAAATCAATTGGGTTATTCTGATCTGACGGAAGAGCTTATCTTAGAACATGGTTTAATCATCAACACAACACCTGTGGGGATGTATCCGCAGGCAGATGTTGCTCCGGAGATACCTTATTCATTTTTGACCAGGGATCATATTTTATACGACCTGATTTACAATCCTGCAGAAACCATTTTCCTGAGAAAGGGGCGTGAAAAAGGATGTGTTACGATAAACGGCCAACGCATGCTGGAACTTCAGGCAGATGCTTCGTGGGAGATATGGAAAGACTGATCGAATTTCAGATTGTTAAAAAAAGAGCTTTATCTATTTAATCAGTGCAAATCAGCCTGATCTGCGTTATCCGTGTTCCACTGAATAGCACACAGATGACACAGATTAAACGGATAATCGCAGAGGTATTTGTTCTCATATTGGTATTCTTACCAACAGATCATTAATTCTCATAACTCCTTTTTCTTCACATCAATCACCGGCTCCTCATAATCAGATACCGGCAGGCAGGCACATAAATTCCTGTCACCAAAGGCGTCATCAATTTTACCCACAGGTGGGAAATATTTGTTATCACGAACCCAGGGTAATGGATATGCCGCTTCCTCGCGGCTGTATGGGAACGCAAACTCATCCGCAATAACAATTTCTGCTGTATGCGGTGCGTTGGTAACGAGATTGTTCTTTTTCTCGGCCATACCTTCTTCCACTGCTTTGATTTCTTCCCTGATCGTTTTCATAGCTTCAACAAAATAGCTCAGTTCACTTAATGACTCACTTTCTGTGGGCTCTACCATCAGTGTGCCGTGAACAGGGAAAGCAACAGTAGGGGCATGGAAGCCATAGTCCATCATCCGTTTGGCAATATCCACCACCGTGATACCGGCTGTTTTACTGAACTGGTTGCAGTCGAGAATCATCTCGTGACCTACACGACCATTTTTACCTGTATATAAAATAGGATAATAATCTTTCAGTTGATGCAGCAGGTAATTGGCATTCAAAATAGCATATTTAGTGGCTTCAGTCAAACCTTTGCCGCCAAGCAACTTCAGATATCCGTACGAAATCAGTAAAACGAGTGCGCTCCCGAATGGTGCCGAAGCAATTGCAGGAATACCCTTTGCGCCTCCGGTTTCAACAAATAAATGTGAGGGGAGAAATTCTTTCAGATGTTCAGCTACGCCAATTGGTCCGACACCGGGGCCACCCCCGCCGTGCGGAATGCCAAATGTTTTATGCAGATTCAGATGGCAGACGTCCGCGCCGATAAATCCGGGGCTTGTTAACCCCACCTGTGCGTTCATATTGGCGCCATCCATATATACTTGTCCGCCGTTGTCATGGATGATTTTTATCAGATCGACAATGCCTTCTTCGAATACACCGTGTGTGGAAGGGTAGGTGACCATAATGGCCGAAAGACTTTCTTTGTTTGCTTCCGCTTTTTCACGCAGATCGTCCATGTCAATATTTCCGCGTTCATCAGTTTTCACCACCACTACCTGCATACCTGCCATCACAGCACTGGCCGGATTGGTTCCATGTGCTGATGCAGGGATCAGACAAATATTTCGGTGTCCTTCCCCTTTGTTTTTTTGATATTCCCTGATGACCATCAATCCCGTATATTCACCGGCTGCACCCGAGTTGGGCTGGAAAGAGATAGCGGAAAATCCCGTAACTTCACAAAGGATTCTTTCCATCTCATCAATCAGCAGTTTGTATCCTGTTGCCTGGTTTGCCGGGACAAACGGATGCATGTCCGTAAATTCAGGCCAGCTAACCGGTATCATTTCTGTAGCAGCATTGAGTTTCATGGTACACGACCCCAGCGGAATCATCGAACGATTCAGAGCAATGTCTTTATTTTCCAGTTTTTTCAGATAACGCATCATATCGGTTTCCGAATGATATGTGTTGAAAACCAGATGTTCCATAAAAGAAGAGGTTCGCCGGTGGTTTATCAGG
>Ga0209834_10000870_pt1 | contig 17773 bp, 20 predicted proteins | sample Mar14236cmmetaG_FD_184134 | JGI IMG/M metagenome (GOLD analysis project Ga0209834, IMG submission 184134) | Marine hydrothermal vent microbial communities from Guaymas Basin, Gulf of California to study Microbial Dark Matter (Phase II) - Marker... ...
TTCTTTTAACGATTTTCCTCATAATTCACTCATGGGTTATTGCAGATAATTATTCTGAAAATGCAACGATAAAAAGCCAAGATGCTGAAATAATACATCATGGAATGTATGCTGGAACATCTTTAGATTTAGGACTCGGACTGACAGGAACAATAACCTACTCCCTTGGGTATGTAAAAAAGCAGGTGAGCAAGAATACGACTATATATCTTAAAGGCACTTACACCGAGAATATAAAGATCGGATATCTCGTTTTTGAAAAAATCTTTCATAAAGAGCGAGGTTTTTTCTTTTGGGGGTATTATTTTGGCGGAGGATATGTGAAATGGGAATACAACACATTTTCTATGTGTGGAAAAGGTGAGATGGATGTATTAGAATCATGGATTCCTTTTATCGGAACAAAATTCGGGGTAAGATTTAAGATGTTTAAAAATACATACTTACACATTTCAACAGAAATTATCAGTTTAAAATATCCAATAACCTTTCTTAAAATTTCAATTCAATAATATATAAAAACTCGAAGTATACGTTTTCAAACAAATATTAATTTGACGAAAAAACCAGCACAGAAAAACTCCGTTACACAGAAAAACAGGAAGTAAAAATAGCAATGCATTCACATATCTATGATGTTATCGTTGTCGGCGCCGGGCATGCAGGGTGCGAAGCCGCACTCGCTGCCGCAAAGATGGGTGCTGATACACTCATGTTCGTGATAAAGCTCGAGACGATCGGCAGGATGTCGTGCAATCCCGCAGTGGGAGGGCTGGCAAAAGGGCATATTACCCGCGAGGTGGACGCGCTTGGCGGTGCGATCGGGCAGGTCATAGATAGAACAGGTATTCATTTCAGGATGCTGAACAAAAGTAAGGGACCGGCAGTGTGGGCTCCGCGTGCACAAGCAGACAGAATTGCATACCAGATGGAGATGCGGTCTGTTGTCGAGCACCAGGAAAATCTTGAGATAAAGGAAGCATTGGTCGAAGAGCTTGTGGTAGACAAAGGGCACATTAAGGGTGTTAAGACCCAATACGGACAGACATACTATGCAAAAACTGTCATTATTGCTGCAGGCACATTCTTGAACGGTACCATCCATATCGGGAAAAAGAGATATTCTTCAGGGAGAGCGGGTGAGTTTGCATCCATAAAGCTTTCTGATTCTCTAAAACAATGCGGATTTCCTTTAGTGAGATTTAAAACAGGCACCCCTGCACGGCTCGATGCACGAACGCTGGATTATTCCAAGCTGGAAGAACAAAAACCGGACGATCCCGCACCCAAATTTTCATATTACACGGATATTGAACCAAAAAATAGAGTAAGCTGTTTTCTTACATATACGAATCCCAGAACTCATGAAATTATTTCTGAAAACATGACTGAATCATCTTTGTTCAGCGGAAATATTACGGGAATTGGGGCACGATACTGCCCGTCGATCGAAGATAAAATAAAGAAATTCCCGGAAAAGGACAGGCACCAGGTTTTTATCGAACCGGAAGGTATCAACACTTTCGAAATGTATGCGAACGGTCTTCCCACCAGTTTTCCTCCGCAGGTACAGCTCGATATGATACACTCGGTCGAAGGGCTTGAGAACGCAAAACTGATGCGATACGGTTATGCCATCGAATATGACTGCATCCCAACCGAATACATCCAATACAGTCTTGAAACAAAATTAGTCAAGGGACTCTTCTTTGCAGGTCAGATAAACGGTACATCAGGGTATGAGGAAGCAGCAGCGCAAGGCATCATGGCGGGTATTAATGCAGTGAAATATGTGCAGAAAAAAGACCCGATCATCATGCTTCGGGACAGCTCATACATTGGAGTACTGATCGACGACCTGGTGACCAAAGGGGTCGATGAACCATACCGAATGTTCACCGCACGTGCAGAATACCGGCTTCATCTACGCCAGGATAATGCCGACGAACGGCTTATGCCGCTTGGATTCGAGCTGGGGCTTATAGACAAAAAAAGATATCAGAAATTTGTAAATGCTCTGAAGATCAAAAATAGAGAGATAGAGAAATTAAAGAAAGAAAATGCGAGATCGGAAACCAAGAAATCATACAAAATGATCGACATTCTCCGCAGACCGGAGATTGCATATGACGACCTGAAAAAATTTGGCTATACGATCGAGAGCGATGTCACCGATGACATCAAAGAAAAAATATCCCTCGAAGTGAAATATGAGGGTTATATCCAGCGTCAGATGAAGGAGATAGAACGATTCAATTATCTCGAGCATAAGAAAATACCAAAAGATTTCAACTATATGAATTTTGATGCAATTTCCTATGAAGCACGAGAAAAGCTTACGAAGATCAAGCCCCTTTCTGTCGGGCAAGCAGCTCGTGTTCCGGGGGTGACCTTTGCAGATGTTTCTGCATTATTGGTAAAATTGAAAGCCCTTGATGGAAGGTAAAGAATACTTAAGAGAGTTCATCTCAAAGAAGAATTTAGATGAAATCTCTTTCGCACAATTTGAAAAATACGAATCATTACTTCTCGAGAAAAACAAGAAGTTCAACCTGATCTCCAAAAATACTGAATCAGAGATATGGTCAAAACATTTTTTTGATTCGGTTCTCATTGCTGAACACCTAGATTTTAATAATACATCTGTTCTCGATTTTGGAAGCGGTGCAGGATTTCCGGGCATTCCGCTGAAGATCATCTTTCCTTCAATGAAACTTTATTGTCTCGAATCCACCAGAAAGAAAACACTCTTTTTAAAACTGCTTGTACAAGAGCTCGAACTGGAAACCATTCAAATAATCAATGATAGAATAGAAAATCTGGATGTGAATTATAATGATTTCTTTGATATTTTGCTTGTTCGTGCAGTGAAAATGAGTGATGAATATTTAAAGAAGGCATTTGAAATTTTACGTTCTGATGGTAGCTTGATTGTATATAAATCCACGATCGATGACAATGAAGTTGACAAGATAAATGCACTTTCGGAATGTCAAACCATCAAATTACAAAGGATAGAGAAGGATGTGCCCTGGAAAAGGGCATTTATTATCGCAAAAAAAAGATGACGAAAGTACTGGCTATCACAAATCAAAAAGGCGGTGTAGGCAAAACGACCACGGCAATCAACCTTGCTGCTGGGCTGGCAACCTACGGACAAAAAGTCCTTCTTATTGATCTTGATCCTCAGGCAAATTGCACAAGCGGTATAGGATTGGATAAGCTACATGTGGAAGGGCAGATCTACGATCTTCTTCTTGGAGATACACACCTCTATGATGCCATCAAACAAACAGATGTGCCAAATGTGCATATTATACCTTCGTCAATCGATCTTATCGGAAGTGAGATCGAATTGCTTTCTGCACAGAATAAAGAACAGCGTTTGAAAAACGTTATCAAGGCTCTTGAAGGCAGATATGATTATGTAATAATTGATTGTCCGCCTTCTTTAAATATTTTAACAGTGAATGCAATGGTTGCGAGTAATGATCTGATAATTCCAATTCAATCTGAATATTTTGCGCTGGAAGGTATCGCCCAGTTACTAAGAACGATCAAGATAATCCGCAGAAGACTCAATCCGAATTTGAATATTTTTGGGATATTGATAACTATGTACGATCGAAGAACGGTACTTTCGGAGCAGGTTGCAAAAGAGGTGCGCAGATATTTCAAAGACAGGGTATTTGACACAATTATTGACCGAAATGTTAAACTGAGTGAAGCTCCGAGTTATGGAAAGCCGATTTTTTCGTATGATATAAACTCCCGCGGTGCAAAAAATTATTTACATCTTGCTCTTGAGGTGCTAAATAAGGACGGAAAGGAAGTAGCATGAGTAGCAAGCTTGGCAAAGGACTGGAAGCTTTACTTCAGATTGATGAAGATGAAAAAACAGGCGTGCAATTAGTTGAGATCGGTAACATTTCATTCAATCCGTACCAGCCAAGAAAATCTGTTAATAAACAGCGATTACAGGAACTTGCACAATCAATCTCTGAGAATGGTATTATTCAGCCGATTATTTTGCGTAAAATTGGTGAAAATAAATATGAGTTGATAGCTGGACAAAGAAGAATTACCGCAGCAAAGATTGCAGGTCTTACAAAAGTGCCGGCTATAATTCGTTCTGCGAAAAATTTGGAGATGCTCTCCCTTGCGCTCGTGGAAAATTTGCAGAGAGAAGATCTTAATGCAATAGATGAAGCAATGGCGTATCAGCGATTTGTCGAAGAATTCAGTTTTACGCACGAAAAGATCGCAGAAGTGGTTGGTAAAAGCAGGGCAGCCGTGACTAATTCACTCCGATTGCTCAGACTTCCAGAACAAGTAATAGAATTAATAAAAAATGAAGAACTTTCTGCGGGGCATGCGCGGGCAATATTGCAAGTTGATCCTTCTCTACAGACAGAATTTGCGAAATATATCGTAAAGAATGAGATCTCAGTACGGAAAGCTGAGGAAATATCTAAGAAATTCGGAAGAGCTAAAAAGGATAGAAAACCGGCAAAAAGAGATATTCACCTTGTTGCCCTCGAGAACGATCTTGAGCGTAAATTCGGAACTCGTGTGAAGATAAAAGGGTATAAAAAAGGAAAATTTGAAATCTATTATCACACCGAAGAAGAATTCGAAAAGATACTTGATATAATACTTCACAGCAAATGAAACACAAAAGATTGATCGGTTTTCTCGTTACAATACTTATTATTGTTGTGGCTTCATATATCGGTGTTTCCCTCTATCTGATAGTAAATATTTCAAATGAAAATGATGTACTCAAGCAGGAGAAACAAGGACTTGTACTCAAAGCTAAACAGCTTGAAGACCTACTCGAATCTGCAAAAGTTACAGAGGAGAAAAATACTCAATCCCCGACTACTAAAGACATCCATATTAAGGAAAAGGAACTCGAGTATGCTAAGGAAGAATTTATCAATGCACAGCAATATATCCCAAATTTCATGCCGATTGCAGAGTTCATCCTGACAAGACCTTATATGCCCAAAAAGAATCATTATGGTATTGATCTTGCAGGTAGGATTGGTGAGCCGGTCTATGCAGCCGCTTCAGGTATGGTCAAATCAGTGAAAGAAGATGATGAAGTGTATGGCAAAATACTTACGATAAACCATCTAAATGGATATGAGACCAAGTATGGTCATAACTCATTGATTGTAGTAGAGGAAGGCGATTTTGTCACAAAGGGTCAGAAGATAGCTGAGGTGGGAAATACTGGTATAAGTTCTGCTCCTCACCTACATTTTGAAATTCTATACTGGGAAAAGAATATCGATCCTGAAATAAAATTAAAAAAATAATTTTTTCGGAGGTTTTGGTGAAGAATAATGAAAAAAAGCTGGATACAATAATTGGGGAACATACGAAATTCAAGGGGGAAGTAAACTCAGAGGGTGGTATCCGTATTGACGGCGAAGTTGAGGGAAAAATCATATGCGATGGCTTCCTCATGATAGGCGAGAAGGCATTAATCAAAGCAGATATCCAATCTGATGAAGCAATCATTTCCGGTAAAGTAGAAGGAAATATTACGATTGAGAAAAAAGTGGAGTTGAAGAGTACTGCTTCAATACAGGGTGATGTGATAGCAAAAGTTCTTTCGATGGAGTCAGGTACCCAAATTTGTGGTAACTGTAGCATAAAACAGGTAGAAGGGGAGACGAAAACCAAGAAAAAATAGAACATGCCGTTTAAAGATAAAAAATATTATAAAGAGATATTTGAAGGACTCGGACTGGTTGCTCAGCTTGGACTGACAATGGTCATTAACATTCTGATTTTTTTCTTTATCGGGCTGTTTTTTGATAAAAAGTTTCATTTGAAGGGAATTGCGATCATAATAGGAATTTTCTGCGGAATCATTACCGGCGCATTTTCCTGCTATCAACTAATAAAAAAGAATGAAAATTCAGACAAATAGTTTGAGAAAATACATTTATCACATTCTTGCGATTATTTTCTTGACAGAGATTCCCGCTCTTTTGCTTCTAACACAAAACTTGAAGCTGTGGTTGGGTTATGTTACTGGCTCGATTCTATCGGCTTTGAATTTTTATTTCCAGGCAAAGGGTGCAGAAGACCGAGTAGGGCTCAGTCCCTCTGGAGCGAAGCTAGGTGTGTTCAAAAATTTTTATATCCGATATTTGATTCTGCTTGTTTTCGCATTTATTCTCGTGAAGTTCGTGCAAGTAAACATTTTCTCTTTGCTTGCCGGTCTTTTATGTGCACCAGCAATCATCGTGATAGATGGTATTCTCGCCGGAAAAGAAAAAGATTGATTATCCCTGATTTGTTAGTATGAAGAAAAGAAAAAAGAAAATTTTACTCATCGTTCTCGCTATTATCATTCTCGAGGGAATAGTGTCCGTCGGCTTGGATCATAAACTACAAATAGGATTTGATGAGGGTAAATTTGTCATACGCAATGTTGAACACAAAGAATCGATTCAAGATCAAATAAATCACGAATTTCAAAGCTACCATTTTATCAATCTTTTTGGAAAATTCAGAATAAACTGGAGTGTGCTGAGGGTTATCCTTTTTGTAGATCTGTTCATCATAATATTCGCTGTGCTGGTGAGAAGGAAAATAAACTTAATCCCGGGAAAACTGCAGATCGTTGCAGAGATGATCTATTCCTTTTTTACTAACCTTGTAGTTGAAACTATTGGTGAAAAGAAGAAATACTTCACTCCATATATTTTTACAATTTTTATTTTCGTCTGGATTTGCAATATTATTGGAATGATACCAATTCCGGGAAATCTTGAACCAACAAGGAATCTCAATGTACCTCTTGGTCTTGGAATAATGGCATTGATAATTATTCATTATTCTTCTGTTAAGGAAAAGGGTATTGTTGCGTATTTAAAAGAGTATGCACAGCCACTAAAATTTATGGCTCCACTAAACGTAGTGGGAGAGTTAGCAAAAGGAATTTCTCTCTCCTTCCGTCTCTTTGGCAACATTCTCGGAGGAGCGATAATAATCCTTGTAGTATCAAATCTTACACGCTTCATCTTGGTACCGGTTGGTCTGAATATATTCTTTGGCTTGTTTATCGGAACAGTTCAGGCATTTGTATTCACTATGCTTGTGCTATCTTATACCGCAGTAGCGATTAAATAACGTATATGATTGATAATTTTAATTTAGTGCAGGTTGCCTCATACATTGGCGCAGGACTCGCAGTGGGTATTTCGTCAATTGGGGCAGGTGCTGGTGAAGGATTTATTGCTGCAAATACTTCGCGGGCATTAATGCAGCAACCAAAAGCTGGTGAAAGTTTATTAAAAACTATGCTTATTGGTCAAGCGCTTACTGAAACTGGTGCGATTTTTTCTCTTGTTATTGCCATGCTCCTTTTATTTGGAGGTGTAACTAATCCTGATGGTGGATGGCAGATGGTTGCATCACTCTTTGGTGCCGGGCTGGTAGTAGGACTGGGAAGTCTCGGGCCGGCTTTGGGAAATGGCTATACAGGTGCACAAACCTGTAAAGGAATAGGGAGACAGCCAAGACAAGCTAATTTGCTTACTGCAAATATGTTAATAGGTCAGGCATTATCTCAAACATCTGCTATCTTTGCGTTGGTAATTGCTATGATATTATTATATTCTGCACCTGTAGGTAACAGTATAGTAAAATCCTTTGCATTGATGGGAGCTGTATTCTCTATGGGATTGGGAACTTTTGGACCGGGACTTGGAATAGGTGTGGTTGCGGCTAAAACAGTTGATGGAATAAGCAGATTTCCTAATCAAGCCCCATTACTAACACGAACAATGTTTGTCGGTGCCGCTGTTGCAGAATCAACATCAATATATTCATTAGTTGTAGCATTTTTATTAATTTTCGTGACATAGTTATATTTAGTCAGGAGGAACAATGTCAGAAATAATTAGAGCAGCTGCTCTTTTAGGAGCAGGACTTTGCATGGGTATGGGAGCTTTGGGCCCTGGTTTGGGAGAAGGATTTACAGCAGGTAAAGCCTGTGAAGGTATTGCGCGTTCACCAGAAAATGCAGGTCTTATCACAAGAACAATGCTTGTTGGCCAGGCTGTATCCGAATCGACAGGTATTTATTCACTGGTTATTTCCCTGTTGCTTATTTTTGCTGTATAAGAACTTCTCATTAAGGAGTTTATTTTATGGTTAGTATTGATTATACTCTTATTTTGGTGATCATCAACTTTATCATATTGATGATCGTACTCAAGAAGCTTCTCTACAAACCTTTGATGGATTTTCTTAATAAGAGAGAGAATCAGATAAAGGATGATCTTGATGCAGCAAGAAAAAATAAAACTGCTGCAGAAAAGATATTGGAAGAGCAGAAAGAGCTTCTTCGTGAAGCAAAAGAGCAAGCACGTGAAATACGTGATGAAGCTCAAAAAAGTGCTCGAATACACAGCGAACAGATTTTAAAAGATGCAACTGAGCAAAGAGACATCATCATTCGGGAAGCCCAGGAAATGATTAATGTAGAAGTCATTAAAGCAAAAGAGAGCATCCAGAAGGAAATCGGAAATTTTGTTGTCGAATTGACGGATAAGGTTATTGGCAAAAAACTCTCTAAGGATGAAGATATCAAATTGATTAATGAATTGATTGAACTGGAACTGAAGAAGGAGTCTCCTGTTGATTAAGAACATCATTGCCCGGCGTTATGCCGCTGCACTTATTGAAACTTTTCCGAAAAAGGATCTTGAATCACTTGAAAGACAGGTTAAGTTTTTTTTGCAAATCCTCGGAGATGAACCCAGTATAGAAGAGTTTTTAACTTCACCGGTGAGTGAGGATGTACACAAACGAGAAATAATTGAGCTGTTATCAAAAGAATGTGGATTCTCAGACCAGCTGCATAACTTCCTTCTTGTGCTGATCGACAAAGAGAGAATATTCTTTCTCTCAGATATTCTTAATGAGATCATTCGACACATACATGCAGAACTTGATATTTTCGATTTTGAACTACTCACAGCTCATGAAATTGATAATAAAACCTACGAGAATATCAAGTCCTATATTGAGAAATATGTTAAAGGGAAAGTTTCTATAACTCATATAGTAAATCCCAATATCAAAGGTGGTTTTTTTGCCTTTAATGACGATCTGGCTATCAATGCATCGATACGAAATAATCTGGATGCACTAAAAAGAAAATTTTAATATATGATGCAGACAAATCTAGGAGCAGTATGAAGATACAACCTGATGAAATTAGTAAAATAATAAAACAGAAGATAGAACAATACGACTATAAAGTAGATGTCGATGAAGTGGGAAGAGTCATAGAAGTGGGTGATGGTATTGCACGTGTATACGGACTCAAAGACATCATGGCATCAGAGCTTGTACTATTTAATGACGAGATATACGGCATGGCGCTTAATCTTGAAGAAGACAATGTTGGCTGTATCGTACTTGGAGACAGTGAAAATATCAAAGAAGGCGATATTGTAAAGCGAACAAAAAAGATTATACAAGTTCCTGTTGGTGAAGAGATGCTCGGTAGAGTGGTCAATCCTCTGGGGCAACCCCTCGATGGCAAGGAAGCGATAGAAACCGAGCTTAGCTTACCTATAGAACGTAAAGCACTCGGTGTCGTTGCACGCCAGCCAGTGAATCAACCACTTCAGTCTGGTTTAAAAGCAATTGACTCGATGATACCTATTGGTAGGGGGCAACGCGAGCTTATCATTGGTGACCGCCAAACAGGTAAGACCGCACTTGCAATTGATACAATAATAAATCAAAAAGATACAGATGTGTATTGTATTTACGTTGCAATCGGGCAAAAAAGATCTTCGGTTGCAAAAGTTGTGGAAGCGCTTCGTGAGCACAGTGCACTTGATTATACGATCATTGTATCTGCTACCGCATCGGATCCTGCAGCCATTCAGTACATTGCACCCTACGCTGGCGTAACCATGGCTGAGTACTTTAGGGACAATGGAAGACATGCTCTTGTCATATACGACGATTTATCAAAACATGCTGTCGCATACCGCCAGATTTCATTGCTTCTGAGACGTCCCCCGGGACGTGAAGCATATCCAGGTGATGTATTCTATCTTCATTCCAGACTTCTGGAACGTGCATCAAAGCTGGAAGAAGTTTATATTATAATTCCGAAAGATAAAGAGAATGCCAAAGAAGGGGTGAACAAAAAAGAATACCGCCTACACATCGAAAAGAATAAAAAAGAAGCAGAGAAAGATCTACAGGAACTAGGAAAAGATAAATATAAATTATTCAAATTACCAAAAACGGGTGGATCACTTACCGCACTTCCAATTATTGAAACCCAAGCAAGTGATATTTCGGCCTACATTCCCACAAACGTTATATCAATAACAGATGGTCAGATATATCTGGAAGCGAAACTTTTCTATTCTGGCGTCCGTCCAGCGATTAATGCGGGACTTTCTGTATCCCGTGTGGGTGGTTCAGCTCAAGTGAGAGCGATGCGACAGGTGGCTGGTAAATTGAGGATTGAACTCGCACAGTTCAGAGAGCTAGAAGCTTTTGCAAAATTTGGAGCTGAATTAGATAAAGATACTCAGGACCAACTTAATCGAGGATATCGTTATGTAGAAATCCTCAAGCAAGGGCAGTATCATCCAATTCCTGTTGCAAAGCAAATTGCAATTATTTTTATGGCATATGAAGGTTATCTTGATGATCTACCAGTTGATATTATTGATGAACTGCAGACGGAACTCTTCGAGATCATGGACAAAGATTATAATGAACTTCAGAAGAAACTTCTAAAACCAGAGGGTGTTACAGAAGAGATAGAAAAGGAACTGAGAAAATTATCTAAACGCGTGAAGAGTGTTTTTGAACATCATATATTAAAAGAAGGCGATGAAGAGGAGGAAGTTTTAGAACTTCCCACAGAAAAGAAAGAAGTGAAGAAAGAAGAACCGACTTCTGAAAAAGAATAATGGCAAGTCTAAAAGAGCTTAAAGAAAGAATCGAATCAGTCATCAGCACAAGGCAGGTGACCAGTGCAATGAAAATGGTTTCTGCTGCAAAACTTCAAAAAGCACAACAACGCATCCTCAGGGCACGACCTTACTCGGATGAACTCAATTCATTTCTTTGCTCACTTGCTACAAGAAACATGAGACAGCTCCATCCATTACTGGCAGAAGTGGACAAAGATGCAGTAAAGAATATTGGTTTGATCATTGTGACAGCAGATAAAGGATTGTGTGGTGCATTCAATATGAATATTATTAGGAAGGCTGAAGATTATCTTGAACATCACCATAATAAAAATATTGAATTGATATGTGTAGGTAAGAAGTGTAAAAATTATTTCGAGCACACAAAAGAGCACATAGAAGCAACATACATTGACCTATTCAACAAGCTGGAGTTCCATCACAGCAGAGATATAATGGAACTGGTAACAGATAAATTTGCAGAACGAAAATACGATAAAGTGTTGATCGTGTATAACGAGTTCAAATCAGTGATCCAACAAAATATAGTTCTTAAGCAGCTTTTACCCATTGTTGGTTTGGAAATAAAAGAAGATGATATACTTGCGCCATATCTTTTTGAGCCAGCACCAGAAAAACTTTTGGATGATCTTATTAAAAATCATCTTGATGTACAGATATGGCGAGTATTGCTGGAATCCTCCTGTGCAGAACAGGGAGCTCGAATGGCTGCAATGGATGCGGCAACAGACAGTGCAGATGAAATGATAAAAGAATTGACACTGGAATATCATCACATGCGTCAAAGTAAGATAACCACAGAAATAATTGAAGTTTGTTCCGGTGCAGAAGGACTGCAATAAATTGGTCAGGAGGCGTTTTGAAGAAAGGTAAAATAGTTCAAATAATTGGCCCGGTCGTGGATGTAGAATTTTCGGAAGAGGACTTACCAGAAATCTATACAGCGTTAAAAATAAAAAGAAAAGACCAGGACGATCTTGTGCTGGAAGTACAGCAACACCTAGGTGAGAACAGGATTCGAGCAATTGCCATGGACTCAACAGACGGACTAAAGCGCGGAGATGAAGTTATCAATACAGAAAACCAAATTTCAATCCCAGTTGGTGAAAAAACATTGGGTCGTTTGATAAACATTGTTGGCAAACCGATTGATAATCTCGGAGAAATTGAAGCAAAAACCTACTATCCTATCCATAGAGAAACACCAAGCTATCCCCAACTTGATATAAAAGATGAGATTTTAGAAACTGGCATTAAGGTCATTGATCTGCTTTGTCCTTATTCAAAAGGTGGAAAAACAGGATTGTTCGGTGGAGCAGGTGTAGGGAAAACGGTACTTATTCAAGAGCTCATAAGAAATATTGCTACGGAGCATGGTGGCTATTCTGTTTTTGCAGGTGTGGGAGAACGTACTCGTGAAGGAAATGATCTTTGGCTGGAAATGAAGGAATCAGGTGTAATTGATAAAACCGCAATGGTATTCGGACAGATGAATGAACCACCAGGCGCACGCTTACGAGTTGGTTTGAGCGGTCTTGCGGTTGCGGAATATTTCCGCGATGAAGAGCATAAAGATGTCCTGTTGTTCATTGATAATATATTCCGTTTTACTCAGGCGGGTTCGGAAGTTTCTGCACTTCTTGGAAGAATGCCCTCGGCAGTAGGTTACCAGCCGACACTTGCTACTGAGATGGGAGAACTACAAGAAAGAATTACCTCTACAAAAGATGGATCGATTACTTCTGTTCAGGCAATCTATGTACCAGCAGACGACCTGACAGATCCTGCACCAGCTACTGCCTTTGCTCACCTCGATGCAACAACTGTGCTTTCTCGTAAAATTGTGGAGCTTGGTATTTATCCAGCCGTTGATCCTCTGGACTCGACCTCCAGAATTCTCGATCCGCGCATTGTAGGCACAGAGCATTACAGTGTAGCTAGAGAAGTTCAGCAGGTATTACAGAAGTACAGAGCTTTGCAGGATATTATTGCCATTCTTGGAATGGAAGAACTTTCTGAAGAAGACAAGCTCACAGTGAATCGTGCACGTAGAATCCAGCGATTCCTTTCACAACCATTCCACGTGGCGGAGCAATTCACGAACTACCCTGGACAGTACGTAAAGATAGAAGACACAATTGAGGGATTTGCCACTATCCTAAAAGGTGAAGTCGATCATATCCCAGAACGTGCATTTCTGATGTCGGGGACAATTCAGGATGTGATAGACCGCTATAGGCAGATGAAAAAACATAAGCCGGAAGATATAGCTAAAGAAAGCAAAGTGGAAAAAGAAGAAATAAAAGCTGATAAAAAAGTAGAAAAACAAGAGCAACAAGAAGCTGAGAAAGAATCAAAGAAAAAAAACAGGTCACAAAAGAAGACAAAAAAGAAAAAAGCTAAAAAATAATGGCTGAGAAATCTCAATTCCTGCATCTCAAAATCGTCACTCCCGATGGAGTATTTATGGAAGATGATGTTCCCGAACTTGTTGCACCCGGCACAGAAGGTGATTTTGGTGTGCAGATCGGTCATACTCCATTTATATCATCTATCCGACCAGGAATTTTAAAGATCTTCAGAAATAATAAACCAGAAATTTTTTCGATTATGAATGGTTTTGTTATGGTTGATATCGATAAAGTTCGCATCTTTACCGAGATCATAGAGCGTCCTGAAGATATAGATGTGAATCGTGCGAAAAGAGCAAAAGAGAGGGCAGAAAAAAGGATCGCTGAAAGAAATGAAGAAACGAACATGAGACGAGCAGAAGCTGCACTCCGACGGGCAGTAACCCGAATTAGTATTGCAGAAGAAGGTTTACACTAAAATTTCTTTGACGAAGAAATTTATGTATAGCTATAGTACACCTGTAGCTATTTTTTTTGGATGAAAACGTGAAGAAATATTTGATAATAATCTTACTGGTCATTTTCTCGATAGGGCTCTATCACATTCTTGAAGCAGAAGAGCAAGAGCAAAAATTCATTGAGTACAAAGTAAGATCTGGTGACAATCTCTATAAGATAGCACAGAAATATATACATCTTTCCCGCTCAATTTTCCTCAATAGTTTTATCAATGAGATCAAAGCATATAATAACATTTTAGATTCTAATATTATTCATATTGACCAAGTTTTGATGATACCAGTTTCACAAACAGAAGAACTTAGATTCCACCCCTTGGAATTGGACTCATTATGCGGGATTTATCTCAATACTTATTCCCTCTATGATAAGAGATTGGAACATATAATTGCACGTTTTAATTCTCTGGGATGCAACGCACTTGTGGTTGATTTTCGAAATGTGACAGGACAATTATTCTATACATCAGGAAATGAGATCGCACAAGCCAATTCACTAATCTTGCCCATAATCAATAATCCCCAAAAACTTATCAATTTGCTACATTCACACGGCATTGAATTGATAGCACGAGTAACGATGTTCAAGGACACAACACTTGCACGTGTATACCCTCATTGGCGCCCGACTGTACTGCCAGATTCGACAGATTCGCTTTCCTATCAGAAGAATTATGTAGGACACTGGTTAAATCCGAATAATAAAGAAGTTCAACAGTATAATCTTTCCCTTATCAAAGAGATCATAGCGCTCGGTGTGGATGAGATACAGCTTGATTATGTGCGTTTTCCAACAGAAGAGCATCTGCTTGATGCAGATTATGGAATTCCGGACTCTCTCTCAAAGCAAGACGTGATAACTGATTTTGTAAAACAGGTATATGCTATTACACAGCAAGCGGGAGTAAAACTCTCTGCAGATATTTTCGGTATTATTGCTCTTCAGAATAAAGTAGATGTACAAAATACAGGTCAGGATATTGCAAGACTCGAATCCTATCTTGACAGGATACATCCTATGATCTACCCATCTCATTTCTATGGAGAATTTTGGGGAAAATCATATCCAGGAAAAGAGCCTTATTATTTTATCTACAGAATCTGCAAAGAAATCATGGATGAAGTGGATGATAACACTAAGATTATCCCATATCTTGAATCTTTCTCTCTGTATTCAAATTCAGTTGATGCATACATCGTAACTGCACAAATTCAGGCAGTCAAGGATGCTGGATTGAAAAACGGCTTTCTTTTCTGGAATGCAGGAGGATATTATTTGACCACGTGGGAGGCATTAGATAGGTGGCAACCATAGATTTCTTGACGTATTTTTAAATAGCACAAATGAATATTTAAGAAGCGAAAGGAGCTATAATGAAAAGAGTACTTCAAATTGTTAGTTTGGTGATAATTTCAGGACTGCTTCTCTCTGCCTGTTCGATGACAATACCAGTCGCAAGTACTGGAAAGCCTGTAGGTACAAAAGTCGGAGAAGCAAGTGGAACGGGTTATTTCTATATGTTCAGATTTGGCGTTGATACAAGTATTCGAACCGCAGCAATGAACGGAGGAATTACCGAGATATCAACCATAGACTACCAGATGAAAGACATTCTCGGAATCGTTCAGACTTATACCTGTATTGTAACCGGGAAATAAAGAGTGTCTGATCATATAATGTTCCATAATGACTGGCGAGGAATTTGCTCGAAGCTGTGGCTATTTCTACCGATCGTAGTTTTTCTCTTAGGCTGCGCTCCATCTGTGGGAATGAGACCTCGTTCTGGACTAAGCAGCGAGATCGAGAGCTTCTATCTTTCTGAAAATACTACACAGTATTTTATCAGACCCATAGTCACGATGTATAAGGGGATTTCAGTGTCCATTGATTTTACGTTGCGCATCAATGATGAGAAAGAAGATAAAGATCCTGTGGTGTGTAACTATACTTTGGAGCGGAATACGTCCTTTGATCGATTTATAATCCTTTCCTTTATTATGGATGACAGTGATGCTGTAACACCCTCTCAACCGGAAATACTCTTTGCAGAGGATGAGGATAGAATGATACGGTTCACCAGCCAGATACCTTATTATGCGTTTTTGAAAATCATATCTGCCGAGAAGATCGATCTGGTGATACTTGAAGGAACCAAGGATTTCCGTTTTCCGATCAATAAGAAATTTGCAAGAGTTCAAAAACAACTGGAATTTCTGACCCACTAAGAGTAGATTCTGGAAGTATGAGCCGGAGTACCATGAAAGATGATTTGCAGTGTATGTCTTGATGGGACTTTTAACCGTAGGTTTGATTATGAATATACTTTTGCTTGAACCAGATTGTTAAGACGCCTTTGCCAGCCCAGCAGTAATCAGGGCTGTGATCGGCACAGCAATCGGATTTCAGACAAATAGGAAGAAAAAGAAATAAAGTTATACTGATATGCATTTCGTATCAGTAAATTTAAATTATCAGATTTACTTGACGAACGAATATACTATTCAGCAATAATTTACACGCTTTCAAAAAATCATATAAGGATACGCATGGAAGAACTTTTAGAGATAAAGGACTTCCCTTTGATTTTCACAAGGTAAAACCGGGAGAGAATTCGGGATTGGGGATGGTTCTTATGAAAGCGCTGGCTGACGAAATTCATTTTTGAATCTTGGACGTGAAGGTAAAGAGGTAGTTTTTGTAAAAAATCTTCCCTATAAAAATATCACTGAATTCGACGAAGTACAGGAAGAAAAAAAAAGAACCTCCTTCAGAGGAAAAAGAAGTCGAGCTTAAATACCGTTTGATGACTGCTGCTGATGCAGTTTCCATGGCTCGGTGCATGTATCGGTCTTATGGATATTCCTATGGAAACGATTTTGTGTATTATCCCGAGAAAATTGTCGAGTTGATAAAAAGTAAGCTGCTTCACTCCTGCGTTGTATTTAATCCAGAAGCTGAACTGATCGGGCATCTGGCGATGATTCTTGATACACCAGATGCTAAAGTAGATGAAACAGGAATGGCTGTTGTTGATCCTCGATACAGAGGACATGGCATCTTTAATAAGACCAAACTCTTTCTCATTAATTATGCAAAGAAACATAATATATCGGGAATCTACAGCGAAGCAATTGCTGTTCATCCGTATACGCAAAAAGGGAATATTTCCATCGGAGCACACGAGACAGGATTTCTAATTGGTTTTACACCCTCAACAATGTTCTTTAAAAAAATCGAATCCAGGCAGCGAACGAAAAGACAAACAACAGTACTTTTTTATTTAAAACTGAATGATAAAGAAAGAACAGTCTATACACCCTTCCACCATAAGGCTATGATAAAGAAAATTTATAAGATCAATGAATTAAAAGGATTATTGGCAATGCAAAGGAATCAGACCTATTAAAGGATATTGATGACAAATCCCAGGTAGATGTAAAAGTTCAGACAGAACCAGGACGAGCATTTATGCGAGTCTCTCACTTTGGAAAGGATTTGGTTGATCTCATCGGTTTTAGGCTTCATGAACTGTGTCTGCAGAAGATAGACTTTATATACCTTAATTTGTCCTTGACTCATCCAATGACACAGCAAATATGTGCACCGCTTGAGATGAAGGGATTTTTCTTTGCAGGTATTATTCCTGAAATGTTTGACGGCGATGTGCTTAGATTACAATTTCTTAATAATGTTGATATTGATTTCGAAAAAGTAACAGTTGTATCAGATTTTGGAAAAGAAATTTTCGATTATGTAGTAAAAGCATACGAACGTGAGTTATTAATTTAAGCGAAATAAAATAAGAAGGAGTCAACTATAAATAACGTTTATTAGTTTGGCATTGTTTTTAACCTTGAAGCAGGTTTTGTTCTTTAACATCGCATAGAGTGTTTTGATCAGCTT
>Ga0209834_10000871_pt1 | contig 17772 bp, 15 predicted proteins | sample Mar14236cmmetaG_FD_184134 | JGI IMG/M metagenome (GOLD analysis project Ga0209834, IMG submission 184134) | Marine hydrothermal vent microbial communities from Guaymas Basin, Gulf of California to study Microbial Dark Matter (Phase II) - Marker... ...
ATTATAAGGTCTCCTCTGTTCTGGAATCACTGAAGGTATAAGGAGTAATAAGGTATGGAAGAAACCAGTATTATCATTTCTGGCTTTGGCGGCCAGGGCACATTATTCGCCGGGCAGGTTCTGGCCTATGCATCAATGGATAACGGATTGCAAGTGACCTGGATCCCTTCCTACGGTCCTGAGATGCGGGGCGGCACCGCCCACTGCACAGTGATTGTCAGCGAGGAAGCCATCGGATCTCCCCTGGTGAGAAACCCGGACATTGTTCTGGCATTGAATCTACCCTCGGTGGATAAGTATGAGTATTTGGTGCCGGATGACGGTGTATTGGTAGCCAATTCATCCCTGTTCAATCGAGAGATCGAGCGCAAAGGCATTCAATCTCTATTGATTCCCGCCAACGAAATTGCCGAAGAGCTCGGCATGGTCCGACTGGCAAATATGATCATGATGGGAGCCATGCTGGCTATGAAACCTATCCTCCCCCTGGATGCGGTTAAAAAAGCCCTTGAGGAGCATATCCCGGAAAGGCATAAAAAGACCCTGCCAATCAACTTTAAGGCTATGGATAAAGGGTATGATTTTGCGAAAGGATAAATAGATAGGGACGAAGTCCTAAATTTAATTAAAAGGATACGGTTTCCTTAAAGAAAACCGTATCCTTTTTGTTTAACACGAAACAAGCCTATTTCAGACTTTCAAAATAAGCTTTAAGTTCCTGATCATTAATGAAAACAAGATTGATCACTCCAACCACAAGTCCAAAGATATTGCCAAATAGAATACTGCAAATCTCCAGGATAGCAATCGCCAGGGAGGGTTCTTCAATCCGGGGAGGGTCCGCCATCATATTAATGCCATAGATGATTTCTGCAACGCCCAGGACCATTGGCAGGACCAGGATCGGCGCACATAAAAGACCTATGCCAATCGTGCCTATGATGATCAGCAGGGCTAATAATCCACCCCCCAGGATATTCAAAACTCCACTTATTATGATCAAAATCGACAAATTTTGGACCTTACCTGGTTTTGTGATCGCCATATCCTACCTCCTTGTTCATCTAATTTTGCAAGAGGATAAAACCTTAGCTCGCATCAGGAATCGGATCTGCTGGAAGGTCTCCTCCTGTACCAGCAACTTTATAGGCCTGGCCCATCAGGTGGGAGTTAAATAAGATCGCGTAGGCAGTTGTTACTGCTATACCGATCCCACAGGCAACACCGCCCAGGGGGGCAATGATATTCGACAGCAGCAGACCCAAAAACACCAATCCATAGTTCCCGAGGTTATTACGCACGATCCTGAAGATCTCTCCAAGTTTGAACACGGATCCAAACTCGCCGCTGGCGGCGTAATTGCCCAATGCCGCAGGAATTACCAGGGAGATGCCCACACCGTATAAGATATAAAGACAGCTCAGGCACGTGGTCAGGATCCAGATCAGCGGAGTTGCGAAATCTTCACCTGTATTTCCGAGCAGGACACCAGCGCCTGCATTGCAGCTTCCGATAACAATGACCGGCAGGGAATAAACAAATCCCACCAGGATCACTAAAAGCCCCTTCACGAAGTATTGTCCAAATTCGCTCCAATTTGGCAGTGGTTCCGGGTCTTCCTTAATGACACGCTTCATCACTTCAATTCCCCAGCCGAGGACAGGGATAATCCCGATCCCAGTTAAGCACAACACGCTGGCCAGGGCCAGTTTTTTCACCCAGTCTTCATCTTCAAAGACATACGAAAATGCTAGTCCGAAATCCATTTCCTCTCTCCTTTATTTTTATTGATGCAGAATGATTACAAATAGTTCTTGAATCATAACATGGATTAAAATATTTGAACGAAGTCCTTGATAAAAAAGGGACTAAATCCTTAATATTAAGAGGGATTGAATCCTTCTTAAAGGATTCAATCCCTAAAAAGCTCCGGGAACTTATACCTCTACTTAACTTATTTCCGGTTCTTGATCGCAGACTGGGCAGCAGCCAGGCGAGCGACAGGCACTCGGAAGGGGGAACAGCTAACGTAGTTCAAACCGATCTTGTAACACCAATCGATCGATTCTGGATCACCACCGTGTTCACCACAGATGCCGACCTCAAGGTCAACCCTGGTCCCGCGTCCTTTCTTGACAGTCAGGTCCATCAATTGACCCACACCTTGTGTATCAATAGTCTGGAAAGGATTCCTGGGCAGGATTCCATCTTCTACATATTTCACCAGGAAGTTGCGCTCAGCGTCATCCCGGCTGTAGCCGAAAGTGAACTGGGTCAAGTCGTTGGTTCCGAAGGAGAAGAATTCCGCTGTTCCGGCAATCTCGTCTGCCGTCAGGCCAGCGCGGGGGATTTCGATCATGGTGCCGAACTTGTATTCAAATTCAACGCCTTTTTCTTCCATCACGGCTTTGGCGATCTCTTCCAGTTTAGGCTGGATGAAGTGCAGCTCGTTGATGTGGCCGGTTAAGGGAATCATCACTTCCGGATGCGGTTCAAAGCCTCGCAGCGTTACATCCGCGGCAGCTTCAAAGATAGCCCGCACCTGCATGCTGACGATTTCCGGCATGACTACGCTCAGACGCACACCTCGCAGCCCCATCATGGGGTTGCTTTCGTGCAGATTCTGAATACTGACCAACAAATCTTCTTTGGCCTGGTCCACTTTGTTTTGGATCCGGTTGGCGATCACTTCTTCCAGGAGTTTGTGCTCATCTGGCATGAACTCATGCAGCGGGGGATCGATCAAGCGAATAATTACTGGCAAACCAGTCATTGCTTCGAATAAGCCGTCGAAATCACTGCGCTGGTAAGGAAGTAATATATCAAGAGCTTCCACGCGATCTTCTACGTTATCAGCCATAATCATCTTCTGGACGATAGGCAGTCGTTCCGGTTCAAAAAACATATGCTCAGTGCGGCACAAACCAATGCCCTGGGCACCATAGGAGCGGGCCCGGCGGGCATCTTCAGGGTAATCAGCATTGGCCCAGACCATCAAACCGCGGGTCGGCCAACCTTCTGGGGCTGTTCGAATATCCTTGGTAGCGGAAATCTCATCCGCCCAGGTCAGCAGTACCAGCAATTCGGTCTGCTCTTCCAGAGTAGGAGCAACAGATGGTATTTCGCCCAGGAAGACCTCACCGGTGGTGCCATCCACAGAAAGATAATCTCCTTCTTTGATGGTCACTCCAGCAGCTACCAGGGTTCTTTCTTTCATGCTGATTTGAATGTCGGAAGCACCTACCACACAGGGAATACCAAACTGGCGGGCAACTACAGCCGCATGGGATGTAGCACCACCCTCACTGGTGAGGATGCCTTTGGAAGCAAGCATGCCGTGTACATCATCCGGTTTGGTGAAGGGGCGGACCATAATCACATCCTGTCCTTCTTCTTTGGATTTCTGTTCTGCGGTATTAGCGTCAAAATAAATTCGTCCTACAGCTGCACCGGGGGAAGCATTCACGCCAGTGGCGACCATTTTTCCTTCTTTGTCAGCTTTTTCTTTTTCAGCAGGATCAAATTGAGGATGCAGCAGAGTATCCACTTGGTCGGTGTCCACCTTTAGTACAGCTTCCTCTTTACTGATCAGACCCTCGGCAACCATATCAACCGCAATCTGCACAGCCGCTTTAGCTGTTCGTTTACCGTCACGAGTCTGAAGCATCCACAGTTTGCCGCGTTCAATGGTGAACTCGACATCCTGCATTTCCCGGTAGTGGTTTTCCAGTTTGATGGTGATATCCTGGAACTCTTTATATACCTCGGGCATATTATCGTTCAAGCCGTCAATTTGTTCCGCATTGCGGATGCCGGCCACCACATCTTCGCCCTGGGCGTTAAGCAAGTACTCGCCCCAGAGTTTATTCTCACCGGTTGAGGGGTTGCGGGTGAAGGCAACGCCGGTTCCTGAAGCTTCTTCCATATTTCCAAAAACCATGGTCATCACGTTGACCGCGGTTCCCAGGTCATGGGGAATGCCAGCCGCGTTGCGGTAATCCACAGCGCGTTTGCCATTCCAGGAGGCAAAAACTGCCTCAGTGGCCATACGCAGCTGCTCTGCAGGATCCTGCGGGAAATCAAATCCTTTTTCTTTCTTAATGATCTTCTGAAATTCAGCGGTCAGTTTTTTCCAATCCTCTGCTCCCAGATCGGTGTCTAGGGCAACACCCTTTTTATCTTTGTACTCTTCCAGAACATCTTCAAAAGCTTCATCATCAATATCAAGCACTACGGAGCCAAACATTTGCACCAAGCGCCGGTAAGCATCGTATACAAATCTCTCATCGCCGGTCAGGGCGACCATGCCTTTGGCGGTCTCATCGTTTAGACCGATATTAAGAACAGTATCCATCATACCGGGCATGGATTTCACTGCACCCGAACGGCAGGATACCAGGAGCGGGTTTTTGGTGTCGCCAAAATTCTTCCCGGTCAGCTCCTCTGTTTCCTTCATTGCAGCCAGTTCCTGATCCCACATGCCTTCAGGGAATTTTTCTCCCCCGTCAATATAGGCATTGCAAGCCTCAGTTGTGACTGTAAATCCGGGGGGAACAGGAATTCCAATCCTGGTCATATCTGCCAGGTTAGCTCCTTTACCACCCAATAATCCGCGGACTTTATCCCACTCACCGCCGACATGTTTCTCTGCTGCTTCTACATCCTGAAATGTATATACCCATTTCTGGTCTGCCATCATATACCTCCTGCTAAAATTACACAATTACAAATTAAAACACCTGGAGGGGTTGCCTCCAAGCGTTGTATTTTACCATTTATTTTTCTAATCGTTCCGCATTTTGAGTGCAATATTTTCGACTCAGGTGATCCACAAAACCTCCCAGGGTTCAACACTGAGATTCACATCAGAACCCGCAACAATAAACTCCTGGTTGGAAAGCAGATCGTTGATGATCCTTCCATCACTCCAATGCAGGTCTTCAGCAGAGATTTTAATGTTTCGGCGGGCACCGCTGGCATTCAGGACAGTGAGCAAGCTCTCACCGCCAAGTTTCCTGGCAAAAGCATACAGACCTCTTTTGCTGTCCACAATAACTTCCTGGTAGGAACCCCTGCGCAGCACAGATCTTTTCTTGCGAATATTGATCAACTTCTGAAGATAGTTACGCAGATCATGATCCCAATCTTTTTCATCCCAGGGAAATGCCTTCCGGCAATCAGGGTCTTTACCCCCATCTACTCCAATCTCATCTCCATAATAGATCGCAGGAGCGCCGGGATAGGCCATCAGGAAAGAATAAGCCATTTTCAATTTCTTTTGATCTCCGCCTAGTTCGGTTTTGATCCTGACAGTATCATGCGAACCGAGGGTATTGTACATCGCGAAAACATTTTCCCGATCATACTGATTCAGCTGCCGATTGATCATTTCTGAAAATCCGTCAGCTGCAATATTCCCCATCAGAAAACCGATCACACCATCCCTGACAGGATAGTTCATCAAACCATCAAAACTTGCTGGACCAACCCATTTCGGATCCCCGTCCCAGATCTCTCCCACAAGGTATGCATCGGGATTTTCGGATCTCACAATCTGCCTGAATTCTTCCCAGAAACTATCATCATCAATTTCATTCGGGACATCTAGCCGCCAGCCATCTGCACCCAGACGGATCCAATACCTGGCAACATCAAAGATATATTTTCGAACGCGAGGGTTATCAGTATTGAACTTAGGCAAACTCTTGAACTTCCACCAGGCTTCATAATCATCAGCATCTCCGGGCGAATAGGCGTCCGGAGGTACATTATTGAGGTGGAACCAATCAATATAGGGCGAATGGTTCTGATTTTCCAAGACATCATTGAAAGCAAAGAAACCTCTGCCGCAGTGATTGAAAACTCCATCGATCACGATCCTGATACCGTTTTGGTGGGCAACATCCAGCAGGGCTTGAAAATCCTTGGTTGTTCCTAGCTTATAATCGATCTTCAGGTAATCGCTGATATTATAGCGATGATTGGAAGTTGCCTGAAAAATGGGATTAAAATAGATCGCCGTGATCCCCAGATCCAGCAAATAATCCAATTTCTGGATCACACCCCGCAGATCTCCACCCTGGAAATCCCAGATGGTCGGCTTTTCTCCCCAGGCCTGGGTTGTTAAAGGGTCATTTCCAGGATCGCTGTTATAAAACCGATCTGGAAATATTTGGTAGAAAATTGAATCCTGAACCCAATAAGGCACTGTCATAAGAAAATTGATTCCTCCCGTTAAAGTACATCCAGGGGCAATTGTATCATTCCTGCTGGACCAGAAGTAAATAAAATCTACAACTATAAACTCATGGGAATGATCCTAATAACGATCAAGGATCGACCGGATCTGGGAGAGATATCCTTTGCCAAATAAATTAAGATGATTCAACAAATGGTAGATGTTGTACAGTGGGAAACGGGAGCGGTAACCTTTCTCAAGAGGATTGATCTCAGCATAAGCCTTGAAAAACTCTTCTGGATAACGGCCGAACAATTCCGTCATCGCCAGATCTGCTTCTGCCCAGCCGTAATATACGGCAGGATCGATCAAAGCTGGTTTTCCCCCGTTATCCGAGATCAAATTTCCACTCCATAAATCCCCGTGGATCAAGGAAGCTGGTTGCTCCGGGATTAATTCAGGCAGCTGAACCATGAAGTTCTCCAATTTATGGATATCCTTGGTATCCAGCAGAGATTGATCTTTGGCCCATGTGATCTGCTTCCTGATCCTCAGTTCCTGGAAAAAATCATGCCCATTTTCCATCCAGGTATTTTCCTGGGGATTGCTGCCAATATAATTATCGGTCTCAAAACCAAATCTGGGATTTTGCTGCAAATGCACCACCGCCAGCTGCTGGCCATATATCTGCCAGAAGTCTTTACAGCGAGGGGCAGGATGTAAATCGCTCAGCAGCAAGTACTCCTCTCCTACCAGATATACATCCGGAATCACTGGCCCTCCAGAGACCTTCAGTGCTTCCAATCCTTCTGCTTCCCGCTGGAATACATCCGCATACTTACCCGGATCCTGTTTGAGAATAAAATATTCTCCAGAAGCTGTTTGGACTCTCAGAGCTTGATGGATGCAGCCCCCACTCACCGGATCAACAGAAGTGATATTCCCAAGCTGGTTCTTATTTATCCAAACCTGGACATCAGGGTGTACTTGTTTCACTTTCCAGCGCCTCCATCAATCCCTGGCAGGACCGTTTCACAATCTCGAAGGTCACTTCAAATCCATCCAATCCACCATAATAGGGATCAGGCACATCCAAACCGGGTTTTCCCTCGGGATCATATTCCCGCATCAGATGGATCTTTGATCTCTGTTCTCCCGGTAAAGATTTCATCTCTAAATAACGCTGGTTGGCCTTATCCATGGCGATGACAAGCTCAAATTGATCAAAATCCTCCACCCGAAACTGTTTGGCCCTGCCAGTGTACTCAAACCCATTATTATCTGCCACCTGGCGCATACGGTGATCAGGGGGTTCGCCAACATGGTAGGCGGATGTTCCGGCAGAATCCAATTGATATTTTTCCCCCACACCCCTCTCACGGGCCAGGTATCGGAACATATTTTCAGCGAGAGGGCTGCGAATGATATTTCCCTGGCAAACAAAGATTATCCTCATGGTAAATCCTCCTGCCATTATATGCTACCACTTTTGAAATACCATGATCTTCGAAGGAATGTCAACCTTAATAAATTCCCTCCTTCTCATGGGTTTGCCTGATCAAGAGTTTCGTGTATAATAAGGAAAAGTTCGGGAAGCTAGATCCCTGAACATTAAAAATAAATTCGAGAATGTTTTGATCATAAGGTCAAAACAAAAAAAACCGGGTTGGGGACAAGATTTTTCCACCAAAATTTGACCAGAGGGAAAAATCATCATTGAACCTCCCCATCCCCTTAATAAAAGGGTCGCCTTATTCTTGATTTGCGGCCACGGCACTAAAAAAACGATCTACCATCACTAAGTGGTATTGAAGTAGAAATCACATTGGCATATTGAAGGTTTACCAAGTGGAAAATCTAGCGCTAGGTATTCAAAGGTACATACTTCTGCAATGATGTCCTAGCGTACCACAATACAGTGTTTGGATCAGAGCGTTAAATCAGGCAGCCGTGGCCAAAGATGGCGTCAACACGGCTGTTTTATGTTAACTGTAACCAGGCTGGAACTACAGAAGAAAAATCCCCAGCGGTTGAACGTTTATTTGGATGGAGAGTTTGCCTTTGGTATATCCCGGGCCGCCGCACCCTGGCTAGCAGAGGGAAACCAGATCAGCCAACAAAAAATAAACGATCTGCAGGAAAAGGATCAATTTGAGGGGGCCTATCAACGCGCGATTAATTTCCTCAGCTATAGGATCCGTTCCGAAAAGGAAATCCGCCAGAATCTGACCAAACATGAAGTTCCCGAAGAGATCATTGAAAGGGTTATTGACAGACTGCGCGGCGCTTCACTGGTAAATGATCGGGAGTTCGCTTCTCTATGGGTGGAAAATCGGGTCCAGTTCAAACCCCGGGGAAAAAGAGCTCTATCCTCAGAATTATTCCAGAAAGGCATTCCAAACGAGATCATCGAAGATGTCCTGGCAGAGCTCGATGAAGAAGAGCTTGCATACCAGTGTGCCCGTTCCAAAATTAGAAAATACAGCGGTTTGGAGGAAAAAGCCTTTCAGAAAAAACTCTCGGGGTTACTGACCAGGCGAGGTTTCCCGTATCACATCATTAAAGACGTTGTAAGTTCTCTGTGGAAAGAGAGCGAAAAGGAATCATAACTTTTATCAATATAAACCCATGATCGCAGGCAGGATCAGTAAAAAGGGGCAATAAAATGAATGGATATCTAATTATTATCAGTTTTGTCGCGCTCGTGCTGGGAGCCGTGATGGGATTTTTTATCAAAAATTACCTGGCCGCCCGGGAGGCAAATGTTAAACAAAACAAAGCCATCCAGCTCCTCAACGAAACCGAAAGAAAATCAACAGAAGTAATCAAAGAATCCCAGGACCGGGCCATTGAGATCGTTCAGACCGCGGAAAAGGAAGCTCACGAACGTAGAACAGAGATCACCCGCAACGAAGAACGGCTCCAGAGCCGCAGTGACCAGCTGGACAAACGAGCTGAAAAGATCGAGGACCGGGAACATACCATCAGTCAGCGTCAGAGCGCTTTGGATAAAAGAACCAACAAAGTTGAAGAAATGTATGCTGACGTGGCAAAAGAATTGGAAAAAGTCAGCCAAATGACCCAAGCCGAAGCCAAGGACCTGCTTCTGGAGCGGGTAGAGCAAGAAGCCCGCAACGATATGTCACGCATTGTTCGGGAAATCGAGGCTGAAGCCCAGGAACAGGGTGAATATAAAGCCCGCAAGTTAATTGCTGATGCCATCCAGCGGGTGGCTTCAGATCATGTGGAAGAAGTGACTTCATCCACCATACCCCTGCCTTCAGATGATATGAAAGGCCGAATTATTGGCCGCAACGGGCGCAACATCCGGGCTTTTGAGCAAGCAGCCGGTGTAGATGTGATCGTGGATGATACACCAGAAGCGATCACAATATCCTGTTTTGACTCTGTCCGCCGCGAAGTCGCCAAAAACGCCATGGCGAAACTTGTTCTGGACGGAAGGATCCATCCCGCCCATATTGAAAAGATCATTGAGAAAGAACAAGAAAATATTGATAAAGTCATCAAGGAAGCAGGTGAGCAGGCCGCCTATGACGCCGGCGTACCAGGTTTGCAGACCGAAATACTCAAAACTCTGGGGCGATTGAAATTCCGCACTTCTTACGGCCAGAACCAATTGGCCCACGCAGTGGAATCTGCCCAGCTGGCCTCCGTGCTGGCCTCTGAAATGGGCGCCAATGTAGAAATCTCCAAAGCCGGCGGCTTACTTCACGACCTCGGAAAAGCTATGGACCATAACGTGGAAGGCACTCATGCCCAGATCGGGGCTGAGTTTGCCGAGCGGCATGGTGTTGGTCCCAAGATAATTAACGCTATTGCCTCCCACCATCATGAGGTGGAGCAGGAATCCGTGGAAGCCATCATCGTGGAAGCAGCAGACGCCATTTCCGGCGCCCGACCTGGTGCTCGCCGGGAAAGCCTGGAGCATTACCTGAAACGAGTCCGGGCCCTGGAAGATGTAGCAAACTCCTACGACGGTGTTAAAAGCAGCTATGCCCTGCAGGCCGGCCGTGAAGTCCGAATCTTTGTCCGTCCCAATCAGGTCGATGATCTAGCTGCCTCCCGCCTTGCCCGTGATATTTCCAAGACCATTGAGGAAACCATGCAGTATCCCGGCAAGATCAAGGTTACCGTGATCCGGGAAACCAGGACTGTGGATTACGCGAAGTAGAGTTTAAAAAAACAAGGCTCCCGGAGTTTAGATGAACTCCAGGAGGTTATACATTTAGGGACTGAGTTCTTCCAAAAGGACTTAGTCCCTCTTTTTTTAAAGGGAGATTATTCTACTTAAAGACCCGTACTGATAAACGGATTCCCGTTTTTCTCCGCCCCAACTGTTGTTTCCGGACCATGGCCGGAATAGATCCGGGTATCATCCGGTAGGGGGAGCACCCAGGTTTTGATAGAGTTCATCAGGGTCTCATAACTTCCGCCCAGCAGGTCCGTCCGTCCAATCCCCTGCATAAAGATCACATCCCCGCTGAAAAGCACCTTTTCTTCCGGGCAGTGAAATATCACATGGCCCGCTGAATGGCCTGGCGCATGATGGACAACGAACTGGTGATTTCCCAGGGGAAGGAGCTCCCCCTCCTTAAATTCGTGGTCAGGTTCAGGGGCTCCTTTGATGGCAATTCCAAACATTACCGCTCCCCCCTTGACCTTCCAGAGCATTTTATCTTTGGGATGTAATCCAACAAAAAAACCTTCCAGTTTTTCCTGTCCCAAAGCCTCAAGCAGGTCCGCCAACCCTCCAAAATGGTCAAAATGGGCGTGGGTTAACCAGATACTTTGAACCTGCCAACCCCCTTTTTTTATCTCCTCTGCCAGGAATTTCCCGTCCCAGGCCGGATCGATCACCACCGCCAGGTTTGTGTCCGGATCCCCTACAAGATAAGTGTTGGTTGCGACTGGTCCCAGGACCCATTTCTCAATTTGCAGCATAATTTCCTCTCAATGATACTGATAGGATTTGTACGGATTTATTATAGCCGAGAACTCTCAATATCACTTGGGAGGAAGGTCAAGGCATGTTACACTACTTCTATCCAAGGTCCACTAAACCAGGAGATCATCCATGTCTTTCCACCCCCCAGAACCATTCCGGATCAAGATGGTTGAACCCATTCATTTGATCGACAAACCTGAACGGGAAAAAGCCCTCAAAAGAGCCGGATACAACATCTTTGGACTAAATTCAGACGAGGTTTACATCGACCTGCTGACCGATTCGGGCACAGGAGCAATGAGCCAAGACCAATGGAGCGGGATCATGGTGGGGGATGAGTCATACGCTGGGGCCAGGTCCTATCACAGGCTTACCGATGTCATGAATGAGATCTTTGGATTCAAACATTTTGTGCCTACCCACCAGGGTCGAGCGGCAGAAAATATCCTCTGCGCGGTGATCCTCAAGGAAGGTCAGTACGTGCCCTCTAATATGCATTTTGATACCACGGAAGGAAATATCCGGGCCCGGGGCGGACGCCCTACCAATTTAGTTTGCCAGGAAGCTTTTGATGTCAGCCCTGATATCCCTTTTAAAGGCAATATGGATCTGGATAAGCTTGAAAATTTCATAAATAAGGTAGGACCTGAAAACATTCCTTTGGGCATGATCACCATCACCAATAATGCCGGGGGCGGACAGCCTGTCTCCATGGAAAATCTGCGAGGTGTATCAAAGATCTACCGAAAATATAAAATTCCATTCTTTATCGATGCCTGCCGATTTGCGGAGAACTCCTACTTCATCAAGCTCCGCGAACCCGGTTATCAAGACAAAAGCCCTCTGGAAATAGCCCAGGAGATCTTCAGCCTGGCGGACGGCGCCACGATGAGCGCCAAAAAGGACGCCATCGTCAATATCGGAGGTTTCCTGGCCACCAATGACTCGGAGTTCTTCGAAAAGGTCAAAAGCGAATGTATCTTGCGGGAAGGTTTTATCACCTACGGCGGACTGGCAGGACGTGATCTGGACGCTATTGCCATCGGACTGAGAGAAGGTCTCCAGGAAGATTACCTGGCTTACCGCCTGGGCCAAACCGCCTACCTGGCCAGCGAATTAAAGAAGATCGGCATCCCGGTCATAGAACCTGCCGGGGGCCATGCTGTGTATATCAATGCCGGGGAGCTTTTGCCCCATATCCCCCAGCCCGAATTTCCCGGGCAGGCCCTGTCCGTAGAAATGTACCGCGAAGGGGCAATCCGTTCTGTTGAACTGGGATCAGTGGCGTTTGCGTACCCTGACCCGGAAAGCGGGGAGATGATCTATCCGGAGCTGGATCTGGTCCGTCTAGCCCTACCCCGCCGGACCTATACCCAGAGTCATCTGGATTATGTGGTCGAGGTCATGGCCAGGATCTACAAGGACAAAGACAAATTATCCGGCTACCAGATCGTCAAACAGCCAAAACTGATGCGCCATTTCTCGGCGGTCTTCGAACCAATATAAGATAACTATTTTCGATACAAGCCATCAAACATTCGACCGATTTTGAACAGCTTACCAAGGGATTTTGACTATGATTCCTCAAAAACCTTTCGGCCGAACAGGTCATCTGAGCACAAGGACCATCTTCGGGGCCGCGGCGCTCAGCTCCGTGACCCAGGAAGAAGCTGACAGGACACTGGATTTGCTCCTTGAATATGGGATCAATCACATCGACACGGCCGCAAGCTACGGCGAATCTGAGCTGCGAATAGGTCCCTGGATGCGAGAGCATCGGAAAAACTTCTTCCTTGCTACCAAAACAGAGAAGCGTACCTACCAAGAAGCCAAAGATGAACTTAATAGATCCCTGGATCGCCTCCAGGTGGACCAGGTTGACCTGTGGCAGATGCATTACCTCGTCAATCCGGATGACTTGAAGACTGCCTTCGCTCCAGGCGGAGCCCTGGAAGCTTTCATTGAGGCGAAGGAAGAGGGATTGGTCCGCTATCTGGGTGTGACTGGGCATGGGTTGATTATCCCCTCCCACCTTGAATTCTGTTTGGATAACTACTCATTTGATTCCATCCTGCTGCCCTATAATTTCGTTCAGATGCAGAATCCGATCTATGCCTCAGAATTTGACGCATTGGCCAAACGCTGCAGGGAAATGAACCTGGCTGTCCAGACCATCAAATCCATTTCTCGCGGACCTAAGGCAGAGGGGAATCACAACCATGCAACCTGGTATGAGCCGCTGGTTGATGATTGGGCCATCACCAACGCCGTCCATTGGGTGTTGGGCAATCCTGACGTTTTCCTCAACACAGTGGGGGACATCCATCTTCTTAAAACAGTCCTCCAGGCTGCTGAGTCTTACGAAAGCCGGCCGCCAGATGAGATCATGCAAGCTGATCTGGAGAAATTTGGAGTGAAACCCCTCTTCAACTGAAAACAGATCAAAGAGATCAATTCTCCATTGATAATTTAGTCAAAACACCCAGGTTGATGCGAGATTTCCCGGTGGTGTCTGAGCCGATAAGAGAAGGACGGAAGACGGTGACCGGGTGATTGACCTACCCAATAAAAAAGGAAGACCATGTTCAAGAGAGCGATTGTCAGGATACCTGGGAAAAGCCTGGTTCAGGGTTTATCGACTGCCGGTTTAGGCCTGCCTGATCATCAAAAAGCACTACACCAGCATGCAGAATATACAAAAACTTTGGAGGATTGCGGATTGGATGTATTGGTCTTGCCTCCGGATGAGAATTTTCCTGACTCCACTTTCGTGGAAGACGCTGCCTTATTAACCCCTCAGTGTGCTATTATCACCAATCCTGGCGCTCCCTCAAGAAAAGGGGAAACAGCTAAAATCAAGCATGTGCTGGTAGATTTCTTTGAAAATATTGAAGAAGTCTCAGATCCAGGAACGGTCGAAGCCGGGGATATCATGATGGTGGGTTCCCATTTTTATATCGGATTGTCAGAAAGAACCAATCAAAATGGCGCTGAACAGGTGATTGGATTCCTGGACAAGTACGGCCTGACCGGATCAGTGATCGAGTTGGAAGAGGTCCTCCATTTAAAAACAGGCACAGCCTACCTGGAGCATAATAACCTGGTGGTCTGTGGGGAATTTGTCAGGACAGAAGAATTCCAAAAATACAACTTGCTTGTAATACCGGAAGATGAAAGTTATGCAGCAAATTGTATCTGGGTGAATGATCAGGTAATTCTACCTAAGGGCTACCTAAAAACCCGGGCTATCATCCAAAACTTTGGCTACGAAATCAAAGAGGTTGATGTATCTGAATTTCAAAAACTTGATGGGGGTTTAAGCTGCCTTTCCCTTAGATTTTAAGGAGGAATTAGATGAGCATCCATATCAATGCCCAGGAAGGGGAAATTGCCCCTACCGTTCTGCTTTCGGGCGATCCCCTGCGGGCCAGGAGCATCGCAAATTCGCTATTGGAGGATGTGATCTGTTTTAATGAGATCCGCGGGATGTTAGGTTTTACTGGCCATCATGGGAATAAACGGATTTCAGTCATGGGCAGCGGCATGGGTATCCCCTCCCTGAGCATTTATGTAAATGAGCTTGTAAAAGAGTATGACGTAAAAACATTGATCCGGGTTGGGACTTGCGGCGCCTTTCAGGCCGGTCAACAGATTGGCGATCTAGTGCTGGCGATGACTGCTTCTACTGATTCCAGCACCAATAAACTTCGTTTTAATGGCATGGATTATGCCCCGGCAGCTGACTTTGATCTGCTGCTAAAGGCCTATCAGGCTGCTGAACGCCGCGGTATCAAGGTCCAGGTCGGGAGCACCTTTTCGGGAGATACCTTTTACATTGAAGATCCTGAGTGGTGGAAGATCTGGGCGGAGCATAATACACTTGTTTGTGATATGGAAACCAATGGACTTTATTCCCTGGCAGCAAAGTTAAATGTAAAAGCACTGGCCATCCTCACAATCAGCGACAGCCTGGTTACTCAGGAAGAATCTCCCCCTGAACAGCGGGAAAAGGGATTTTCCTTAATGGCTGAGATTGCCATTGAGATTGCGCCTTAAAATATTTATACTGGGAACCGCAACGTTGGACGGATGACCACCGGCTGGGAATTTACGATGGAAGAAAAATTTCTCCAAAACTTGCCCAAAACTGATACTATTAAGGAAATATTTAATGGATGATTTATGAATATCTCCAAGAAGAACCTGATTCTAATCTTCGTTGGATTTCTTTTTCTGACAACTCTGGCCTGCACCAGCCTGGATGCTATACTCCCGAACACGCGGATAGATGACAGTCCTGATTCATTTAAATTTTCGGATGATTTTTCCCAGGAAAGCTCAGGATGGGAAATCGGCGATTTTGATGGTGGTGTGATCGGCTATTCCCGGGGCAAGTACTTTGTAACCTCTGTTGGCAGCGGAAGCACAATGTGGGGTGGTGCTGGAAGATCCTTTGAGAATGTGTCCATTGAAGTTTCTGCCGAACAGATCAGCGCCCCATCCAACAATAATAACGACTATGGGGTTATCTGCCGCCTGCAGCGAGATGGTGGTGGATATTACGGTCTGATCTCAGGAGATGGGTTTTATGCCATTTTGCGGGAAAGCGGCGGTGATAGTTATGATGTGCTGGTGGATTGGACAGCTTCAAATCACATCCACCAAGGAAACAGCCAAAACCAGCTGGGCTTATCCTGTGTGGGTTCAAAGATCTCACTTTTTGTGAACGATCAGCTGCTGGCAGAAACCAGTGACGGCATGTACAGTTCAGGAGATATCGGTTTTACCGCTACATCCTATGAGCTGGAAGGGACAGAAGTCCAATTTGATGATGTGATCGTGAAGTAAATATAGGCGGCCGAGAACAGGAATATGGTTCAAGGTTAGGATGGAGCCTACCAATCACTAACACATAATCGACTTACTTTTTACAATTAACAACTTTCTATACGTTTGCACAGAGACATCTCATACAAAAAACCTCCCCTTCCGGGAGGTTTTTTCATTAAATCAGTCACAAACCATACCTCTAAAAATGACAGCTGTCATCGATTTTGTCATCATCAAACCCCAGGGCAAGGTCTTTCACCACTTTCATTACATAATATATACGCGTGGACCGCTGCAGATCAAATTGATTTATTATTTACGACCTAAAACATACCAATACTGACCATAAGAAACCATGAACAAACATATACAAGCCCAGAGTACCAGTAAAAAGAAAATCTTCCTGACCGGCGCTTCCGGAAATATGGGGCAGCATGGCATGGAGGAGATTCTTAAGAGGGATGATCACTTTGAGATCACCGCCCTGGTCCTGCCAACCGAGAAAGATCGCCAGATCATGGAACCTTATATCAACCGCGGTGTGAAAGTTGTCTGGGGGGATCTGACCTGTTATGAAGATGTCCTCCGCGGTGTCACGGGGGCTGATTATGTATTACATGTAGGTGGCATGGTTTCTCCATTGGCAGATACCATGCCAGAGCTGACCATGAAAGTCAACGTCGGGGGAGCAAAAAATATCGTCCGGGCAGTTCAGTCCCAACCCGATCCCAATCATATCAAGCTGGTCTATATAGGTACTGTTGCTCAGACTGGCAACCGTCCTGCTCCTATTCACTGGGGCCGGGTTGGCGACCCGATCAAGATCAGCACTTTTGATACCTACGCCCTCAGCAAAACGATGGCCGAGCAGATTATCGTGGAATCCGGGCTTAAAAACTGGGTTTCCCTGCGGCAGACAGGCATTGCCAGGATGGCTGCAGCGGAACCGCTCGATCCGATTACTTTCCACACCACTCTCGAAGGTGTTCTGGAATGGATCACACCCAAAGATTCCGGCCGTTTATTGGCCAATGTCTGTGAGGCCTCAGTCCCTGATGAATTCTGGGGAAATATCTACAATATCGGCGGTGGTTCCCCCAACCGGCTTACCAATCTGGAATTATTTGAGAAGATGCTGGGTGCCACCGGCGTCAAGGATTACCAGGAAGTTCTTGAGCCAAATTGGTTTGCTTTGCGGAATTTCCACGGCCAGTGGTTTTCCGATTCTGACCAATTGGAATCGATCGTTCCCTACAGGGAGCAGACCTTTGACCAATATCTCGAAGAACAGATTCCCCATATTCCCTGGTATATCCGGCTGGGTAGTGCCCTGCCTAATCTTGTTCGCCGCAAATTTGAACAGGTGGCTCGCGGTCCGAGAGGAACTTTAAACTGGCTTGCCAAGGGTGATATCGTTCACATAAAAGCCTATTTCGGGTCCCTTCAGCTCTGGAAAACCATCCGCGGCTGGGATAGCATTGACCTCAATAGACCTACCAGTACAGCCTTTCAGCTGGATCACGGCTACGACGAATCCAAACCCCGGGGATCGTTTTCCATCAAGGATGCCCAGGAAGCCGCCTTATTCAGAGGCGGAGAGTGCCTATCTTCTCAAATGGTTCGCGGAGACTGGCAATCTCCCTTGCGCTGGCGCTGTCATGAAGGACATGAATTTCCCGCCAGCCTGAATTTGATCCTCAAGGGAGGACACTGGTGTCCGGTCTGTATGGCAGACACCTATTCCTACAGCAAACTGGCCAGCCACAGCCCCTTCTTCCACCAGGTCTGGGAACCGGAT
>Ga0209834_10000873_pt1 | contig 17758 bp, 17 predicted proteins | sample Mar14236cmmetaG_FD_184134 | JGI IMG/M metagenome (GOLD analysis project Ga0209834, IMG submission 184134) | Marine hydrothermal vent microbial communities from Guaymas Basin, Gulf of California to study Microbial Dark Matter (Phase II) - Marker... ...
TGTCCAAAAAAGAACTGGGCACGGTTTCAAACATCAATGATCTTAGGGCATGCGACGCTCCTGTGGCCAGATAACCTGATTTTGTCATTCCCGCGAAGCTTGTCCCTGCGCAGGCAGGGAGCGGGAATCCAGGCTCCGGGACTCAACCCCATATCCCCTGGATGCCCGCTTTCGCGGGCATGACTTGGTGGTGAATGCCCTGTGTTCGCCCCAATAGGCTCATTTACAAAGATGTTGGACACTAATGTTCAATTCCTATAATTGAAATATTGTTATACAGGGTGCTACTATATAGGAGACGAAATAGCGAATTACTTTCACCCTTAATTATCCCGAACCCATAAGATACACCTGTTGTGGTGATCTGGGCGTTGAAGGATTGAAGGAAGCGTGCAGTCTCCTTCCTTTATACGCTTCAGCACCTCTTAGGAAATCCACCTTTTCTTCCAAATTGATTTCTGATTTGGAAAGATATTCAAAGAATGCCTCCGCGTCTAGCTCTTTCTTTACAGGTAAAATCTTTTTCTTCACTAACTTCCTTACAGTCTCTTCCACCTGCCGCTCTTCAAACGAAAGCCCAAAATCCATTCCCCTACCTTCCTAGCTCCCAATTTTTTGTGTACATCCTGTTCCCTAGAATCATGAGGGCTTTTTTCTCTTTATCTGAAGCTCCTTTCAAATGACTCTATGATTCAATGACTTACTGAGCCTTTGACCCCACCCCCTCCCCCTTCACAACCCTTTTCATAATATGTTATGGTGTCTCATTATCAATTTGAGGTGTGAAATAAAATGCCCCACCATAATGCCCCACAATTTTACGAAATACAGAGGTTCCGCAACCCATGGATCAGGTACTCGGTGGCAGCCATTACGGTAGGCTTTATCCTGTTTTTCATCCCCGGCGCAGTAAAACAATTCATCTATCATGAGCCGTGGGGGAACAAGCCGCTTTCCGACGTCACCCTTATTGCCGTAGGGGTGATTGTACTCGGCGTCATGTTTGCTCTTTGCTTTTTCTTCTTCTCCCTTAAGCTGGAAACGGTGGTCACCTCCAAAGGTGTGTTCGTGAGGCTCTTTCCCTTAGCCAAGCGGGTCATCCCGTTTGATGAGATTGTCAAATGCACTCCGACTACCTATAGTGCAATAAAGGAGTTCGGGGGCTGGGGTGTGCGCAGCGGCGCACGAGGCAAGGCACTGACGATATATGGAGATCAGGGTGTTGAGCTGACGCTAAAGGATGGCCAGATATTATTGATTGGATCCCAGCGTCCAGAGCAACTCCATCAGGCCATTTCACAATACATTGGTTAGCAGCCAATCCCACCTTTCTACACCCTCCTCGGCTCTAAAACCAGCTTCACCCCTTCTAGGATCATTTCTAATTTCTCCTTCGAGACCTTTCCAATTCTATCTAGTAGATCTCGTTTATCCACAGTGTAAAGCTGGGTCACATTAACCACACTTTTTTTCGGCATGTTCGCTTCGCCCTTCTCTATGACCACGTTACCTGGCGACTTGGCACGCCTCAAGTTTGACGTAATCACACACACAACTACCGTGTTTATCTTACTCGCATTGAAAACATTGTTCTGGATAACTATGTGTGGGTGTTTATGTCCGGGACTAGAGCCCCTTGGCGCCCCCAGATCAACCCAGTATATCTCACCTTGCTCAATCAACTTTTGCCCTCCAACAAGGCCCGCCCGTGCCTCTTCTTGTGCCTTTTCTTAATCTCATTTTCCTCTTGAGTCTCTTCTACATGCGCCTCATTTATCTTCCGAAGCAAATCCTCTGACTCTTTCTTGCGCAAGTATTCCTCCACCGCAATTGAAAAGACCCTAGAGCGAGGGACACGTAATTCCTTGGCGATCTCATCCACCCTTTCCAAGAGGTCTTGTTTAATGGAAATTGCTGTTTTCATACTTTGGCCCATCTCGCTAAACTCCCTCTAACCATACTATATATCATACTAGTAGTATGGTAGAAATTCATACTAATATGATTACCCTCTCTACCATATCAGGTCAACAAGTTTTTTCGAAAAATGTCTTGAGGAATATGCGAGGTTCGCGGCAAGGTTGGTAAAACTTCTTGATTTCCACCAATATTGTGCATAACTCTAAGGGAGTTAGGGCGCAAATAACTTTATCAAACGTACACAAAAAACACGGAGCAACCCTACAGGCCAAAACCTGGACGAGGCAATAATGAAAGGAAAGGTAATTCCCTCAGAAAGGGTAAAGCTCCGGTTCCTCATCGAGCAGGTCAGGAATCTCCTCAGGCGCGCAGGTTTTAACTTTCTTCAATAAAGAGCGGTACCTCTTGATCTCAAAAGGCCTCTCCTCCTTCATGGCCTTCAACATGAAAGGCAGCAGTATTGTGCCGATAAGGTGGATGGTGTCATGATGCGAATAGCCACGCTCCCGCCGGGCCTGATAAAAGTCAACGGCTTCTCGGGGGTCCTTAGCCGCCAATTGCCCCTCAACAGCAGAATGAATTAGAACATGCAAAAAGGGATTCACGTCAGTCTCAGGATCAAAATCCCGTTCGAGCAGACTTACAATCTCGGAAGGTTGGAAAAACTCCTCTTCGTGTTCCAACATTGCCTGCGCAATTCGTTTTTCTTCATCCTTCAGTCCGTCGAGATCCCCTTCCTTGGCCCTTTGAAGTAGCCTCAGGAAGACCAGGCGAAGTTGAATTTCAGCTACTCTGTTTAACCCCTCATCTATATAGTCATCCGCAGAAGCAACCTCATCATTGAAGTTCTCTCCTTCTTCATCATATTGGTCCCCAAACATCATCTCCCAGTGCTCTTCAGGATCAGTGAAGACAACCTCTTGCGGATCGAAATCTTCCGGATCAAACTCTTCGCCTAACCATTCAAGCGTTTGCGCATATTCTTCGTGATCAGGGTCTGAGAGCACCTCCAGCATATCTTTATAGCCCCATACACCGCCACAATCTTCAGGAGGGCATGCCCTCTTTCCCTTCAGGCATATGGGATAAGACACACCCTTTTTCGCCGGGACAATCTTTTCAAGCTTGATCTCGTGCTCCCAGTCATCCCCGAAGTCATAGGTATAGATGGCCTTCGGGTTCTCTAGTGTGAAATACGACGATATTGGTGTTCTCCTTCCATCAAGGACCTCTCTCCCAAAATCCTCAAAGTCCTTGTCAGGAATACCTATTTCTTGATAAAGCCCTGTCCTGGGATTAACCATTTCAAAGCAGTGCAGGTGACCGTCAAACCATCCCATGGCATCCTGGATTGCCACATGGAGATCCCAGAAGGTGTAGTCCTCTGGGACCTGTATTCTTCGCCATATGGGCGGGCGGATGCCCTTCAACGTGACCTTGAATTGATATACCTTATGTGGTGAGGTAGGCATTGCTATCTTTCCTCCATGTTTAGCACTGACCCCAACACTTTACACCCCACCAAAAGCCCTAGCAAGCCCTAAAACGAACAATAAGACAATTAGGCTGATGTACTTGTATTTACTTGACTCAATGGCGGGAAAGGCATAAAGTAGTGTTGAGCACTACTTTAAAAGGGGCTTGGAGCATGAAAACAATCAGTGCTAGCGATGCAAACCGGAACTTTTCAAAGCTTCTTAGGGCCATCAGCCATGGCGAGACAATAACAGTGGTCTCTCGAGGGAAACCAATTGCCACGATCTCCCCGGCAAGGCGTGACGTGGCTTTGCAAGGAATGGCAAAGAGGAGATTGATTGAGAGGTTGAGGAAACAAAAACCAATCGGGCCACGCAAATGGACACGAGAAGGGCTCTACGAGTGAATAGGTGAAAGTAGCAATTGACACAAATGTCATGGCATATGCCGAAGGAATCGGTGATCCGCTCCGGTGTAATAAGGCGCGGGCGCTCGTGGAAAAGATCCCGCTAGAACTAGTAGTTCTCCCTGCACAGACCCTGGGTGAGCTCTATCGAGTTCTTACTGCAAATGGGGGATTTGACTCCGTTGCCGCAAGGGCATCGATTCTTTCATGGGCCGATACCTTTGAGATAGCCGATTCAACATGGACGGCCTTTAAATCCGCATTCGACTTAGGGATGGATCACAAGCTCCATATCTGGGATGCGCTGATCCTATCGGTGGCTGCCGAAAATGGTTGCCGCATTCTTCTGAGCGAAGACTTCCAACCGGGCTTCACATGGCACGGTGTGACCGTGGTAAACCCCTTCCTTGACGAATCCTCCCCATTGCTCCGAGGCATCATATAGCGCTTTACATCTCCCTGCCATCAATAAATATTGCCTCCACCAGTGACACAAAGCGTGCATTTTTACCCATTTCTGGTTTGACCGGTTTTGGGTAATACTAATGCTAACTTATTGTAATATAAGTCTTTCTTAAGCATAGAACGACCTTAATATCCCATACATCTTGTAAATTACTACCCAAAAGTGGTTTGACCGGAAATGGGTAAGGTCATACAAGATTTTGTGGTGGCAACCGAAGCCCCATGCTATTGGGGAAATCTGCCATACAGGTCAAGCCCATCACAATGAAAAAAGATCGTTTTACGGTAATGTTCCCGGTTTCTTAATACTCAGGTTAAACATACAAGGCAGGGCGGGGGCGAAAATGACGTCCGTGATCTCTTTTTGGTCTTTCTGATCCCATCCTTGCTAACCCAGATGGCATGCCCACTACCACCTATAAATAACCGTGTAGGCCACTGATGACTTGCCGTTGGGTTTAATTGAAAGCACATACTCTATCGTACTTGCGTTGATTTTCTTGTGCCCCACTGTTTCACTCACAATTTCCCACTCACCCCAAGAATTCAGACGCTCTAAAACGTGCACTGTTACAGGTTTATCCTTGTGGTTCCTGACCTCTATTTCCCGGGTCTCCTGCCTCGCCCTTTTGCCAAGAACCTTCTCATTGGTCTTCTTCCTCTGCCCTACAATATCGAAGGCATTTCCCGCGGTAAGCACGATCTCTTCGTCTTTGGGTGTGTGATCTATCCTGTCTTCACCAATGAGCTGTTTGGAACCATCAACGTCCTCTTTGTACAGCCTTACTTTGCCCGCTGGAAGTGGGATACCTAAACCTATTTCCTTTTTATTCTTAAACCGGATCTGCACCTGGACTTTAGCCTTTTGAGTATCTCCGGCATAAGACCAAAAACTCCTTCTACTATCGAGCACAAATCTCTTCTCTACAGTGATGCCCTTCGATGTCACAAACTCAATCTGCTTTGTTTGATTATTTTTGATGTCTACAGGTCGCTGCACTTCATAAAGGTGATACTCAAACAAGGGCCTTTCTTTTACGTGAGGGGCTGCAGCAGCCACTGTCTTCTCATACACAACCCTTGGCATTGGCCGCTTCTTCGCCTTATGAAGCTCTCCTGCCACCAGCTTGAGACGCGCCTGCTTGAAGGTCATCCCCGCCCCATTATTCACGGTTACCCAGCCATCGAGATCAGCATGGGTGTCATCGGGGGAAAGGGATAGCACATAGTCGGCGTGCCAACCAATTCCGCCCGTGATGTAAGCCACCTCCACGTCCTGCCGCCCGGCCTTCTGCGCCCGCAACAGCCACATGAGGGTGGGCCTGGTGATCAGGCCCTCTGGCAATGAAGGGAAACGAATCTCCTTTACTTGGTCCCGGGAGACGATGATGGTAGAGCCATCCTTTTCCTGGATAATCAACCCACCTGCTGTGCCAAGGAGCTTTCCCCGGTACCCGGTGCCATCTTTGGTCATGGCCTCGATTTCTTCGTCCAGGTATTTTTGAAGAAGCTTGTCGGTGCTCACCAGGTCATACTCAAAGTTTTGTTCCAGCACCACCGTCCCCTTTGGATCAGTTAGGAGTGAGGGACGCAAAATGCACACTGGTGGGGTCGATACTGGCCGCCACATCGGTAAAGCGTACTTCATTCAAGCCCTTTTTCAGCTTAAGGGAACGCTGCTCATTTACCAAGGCACGATTGTCATTGTAAACGGTAACGTTTAATGCGGATGCTAATGCGGCTCCTGCGCATAATATGCAAAGGCTTATTGCAATTGTACAAGTAACTAGGCGTTTCATTGTGCCTTCCTCCCAGGTTTAGGATTCCTTCTGTCGGTCCAACTGACGCGAATAAGCGATCACTTACACTTCAAAATTTATAATTCGACATTCAATATTCATTATTTCTCTGCTTCCAACCTCCTAGCCTCTTACCCTTTTAGCCCTGCCATCAATTCTTTCGGCGTCACACCCTTCTCAATACAAGCCTCCCACATCTTGTTGCCCATCTCGTAAAACTGCTTTTTGTCTTGCACAATGGGCTGGGTAATCTTGGCTATTGCCTCAGGCGATATCTTACTGTTTTGTACAATCTCTTTTCCTGCTTGCTCCGTAGCCTTGAATATCTCATTCACCTTTTCCTTGAAAAAAGGTAGGTCCAGGACCTCGGCAAGGGGCCTGTATATCTCGCCCACTACAATTCCGTATTGACCATAGACAAAATTTACCCATGCTGAGAGCTGATCAAATACTTCAGGTTCAGGGAATCCCGCAACTGATAGGAAGCAAAGCTTGGGATGTTTGTGCCGCAATGGATGGTAGGTCTTTCCCCCGTGCTCCCTGAAAAAAGGCTCAACAACCGGAAGGGTCCTTTCAATAAAGGTCTTCATGGCCGCGTTCATGGTGTAGTGATATAGGGGCGTGGCGTAGATTGCTATATCCGCCTCAAGCCACTTGGGGTAAAGCTCGTTACTCATGTCGTCTTTATGCACACATTTGCCAGGCGTCTTTGTCCAGCATGTGAAACAACCAGTGCAGCTATTGATCTTTTTCTTCCTAAGATTGACTACCTCCACCTCTGCCCCTGCCTCGCGCATGCCTTTGACAAGATGATTCAACATAAGTTCCGTTTTGCTTTGGCCGCCAGTACGTGGACTGCTGTTCAATGCGAGTACTTTCATTTTGCCTCCTTTTGGGATTGAAGGTTACCATGGATTATTCGAAACCATTGAAAATATGTAACCGCCCATATGTGTAACATAATGCGGGGCTTATGGCACCAAGTAAGTTCTGCTGTTCGTTTAGTTAGGCGCTGGGGCAATTACCTAAATCCAAATGAGAGACAGCGACACTAGACATTTTTGTAATGCTTAGCTATTGATTATCGCATTAACTCTTGCCAATTCAATCAGGATTTCTGTAATATCTAAATTGGGTGCCAGTTATACACAATACTTATCAACAAGAGATCGCGATGCAAAAAGACATCTACGAAATGCTTCGAGAGCAATTGGACAAATACTCTGTGGGTTTTCCCAAAACAGAGTCCGGTGTGGAGATGAAGATACTCCACAGGTTGTTTACCGAAGAAGAAGCAAATATGTATCTTAACCTTACCATGCTCCTTGAGGCTCCTGAGGCGATTGCACAGCGCATGGGCCGCGAAGCAAAGGACATACTCCCAATACTGGAGTGCATGTTTGAAAAAGGCTTAGTGTTCAGGTTGAAGCGAGGAGATTCGGTCAAGTACGCTGCGGTCCCCTTTGTTATCGGGTTTTATGAATTCCAGCTCAACAGGATGGACAGGGAACTTGCCCAGCTTTTTGAGCAATACTTTGAAGAGACCTTTAGCGAGCATGCCTCCAGGCAAACGGTGCCTATGCGCACCATTCCAGTTAGAAAGGCCATCAGCGTCTCTTGGCCAGTTGCTCCATACGAAGATGCGAGAGAAATAATCAAGCAAAAGGACCGAATTGCCGTTGCCAACTGTATTTGCCGTACCCAAAAGGGATTGATAAATGACGGATGCGACAAACCCCTGGAGGTCTGCTTTTCCTTTGGCTCACATGCGGAATACTATGTTGAAAGGGGAATGGGTAGGTGGATCAGCCAGGATTCTGTGTCACCACGTGCTCGACAGGGGCCCTAAGTTTGGAGCCAAAACCCCAAGAGCAGCGTCGCGAGCCACCGCCCAGGGCCAGGGACACGATTATGCAGCTCGCTAAGGAGAGGGGTAAAACGCTTATACCAATAGCCCTTGGGGGCCATGCGCAGAAAACTTAACGATCTCGTAACAGGAATGATTCTACTGCAGCTCACTGGTGGCTGGGCCCTATGGCCTGGAATACCTGTTTTTGAAAAAGGGCGATCCCCTCCCTCACCAACTGGGAAATGGAAACCTTCCACTCCGCCGCCTTTGGCCCTTAGCCAATTGGCCTGCTCTTCTTTGATCTGGATTTGCATTCTTATCATATTTGAGGCACCATGATGTCATGACTTAATCATGATACCATCACACCGCTTATATCTCTTCGGTCAAGGTCAAAATGGTGGCTTTCAGCAGGGATCATTGAGGAGAGGATGGAAAAAGGCCTCGGGCTGTTGATTCCTTCCCACCATTTACATTCCTGTTATCATCTTTTTCCCTGGACCTCGATGTATCGTGTCTTTTTCTTTTCCCTGGGGAGAGTCTCAGGAGGAACCCACTGGAATTTGGGAGTAACCCTGATCTCTTCCCTAAAGTACTGGGTCATCTCCAGTTCAAGCGCAGAGAGGTCCCTTTCCTTTACACCCACGCCGTACTCGATCTTAATGTTCAAGGGGGGCTGGACAAGGGGTCCTGGTTTGTCCAGCAGGATCCGGAAATGCCCTGTGACCCGCGGAGAAAACTTGAGGATGGCAGCCCGTATGGCCTCGGGGTAAACATTTACGCCCTTTACGATCAACATTTCATCTGCCCTTCCAATAATCTTGAACCGAATACCTGGCATGCCACAGCTGCAGGGCTTAGTAAAAACCTGCAAGATGTCCCCGAGCGCATAACGCATGAAAGGCCCTCCCTCCCAGTCCAAAAACGTGAAGACCATTTCCCCCATCGCCCCGTCCTCGATTTCTATGGGCTCCTTTGTTTCCGGGTCAACGAGCTCCAGCAGGCAGTGGTCTTCGGATACAAAGTGCATTCCGCTGAACTGCTCGGGAGGCTCGTCACAAGAGATGCCGTGAAACGCATGGCCACCGCCTGTGTGGTCGAATACCTTGGCCCCAAAGCCATCTGCCAAGGCCTTCCTCACCTCCGGATTGCCCCCACCTGGCTCCCCTGCGCAGAAAAACCACCGCAGACCCAGCTCTCTGGCCGGTTTGCCTGTAAGCTCAGGGCACCGCTCAATCACGTACTGGCCAAAGGAAGGGGTTGCTATAATAGCCACAGGAGAGGTAAGCCTCACAAACTGGAGCACCCTCTTGGTCCCGCCCTCTATACCCACTGGCACCACGCAGGCACCCATGTGCATGATCCCCTGTGAGAGGGGAAGCCCTCCGGTGAACATGCTGAGGGATAGGGCCTGAAGCATCACGTCACCCGGTCTGATGCCGGCCCGCCAGTATTTCCTAGCATGCATCTCATTGACGATCTCCACATCGTGCCGAGTCAAGGTGTAGAGAGTAGGGGTCCCTGTGGTGCCGGAGGTGGCATTGATCCTCACGATCTTTTCTCTTGGGGCGCAGGCTAGGAGGGCATAAGGATTTCCGTATCTTTCAATGGATTCCTCTTGCGCCTGCCTGTGCTCATCCTTGGTCATAAGGGGGATTTTGGCAAAATCTTTAAAGCTTTGGATATCCTCTGGCCTTGCACCTACCTGATCAAATTTTGCCTTGTAAAACGGTGAGCGTTCATAGTTATAGCGTACCTGGGCCTTCAGCCTCTTTAGTTGAAGTGCCCTGAGTTCGTCTCGGGAAAGGGCCTCTATCTTTTCGTTCCAAAGTTTTCTTTCTGGATGGTTAGTCATTTTTCTCTCCCTCAAATCAACCAAAATTTCATGAGTTCTTATACATATCAGCAGGGCATTGCCTTAGCCCTTGCGCTCGCAGATTTCAAGCAGGATTTGAGCGGTGCTCTCAGGCCGAAAAAAGGCCACCAGCCCATGGCTTCCCTGCCTGGGGAAACCATCTATCACTTCTGCGCCCTTTTGTTGGAATTGCTCCAAAGAGGCAAAGACATCCTTTACCCTGAAAGAAACATGATTGATTCCCTTGCGGTCTCCCATGGTCCTTCGGGCGATCCCCTCCCTTTGGTCCATGTACTGGATCAGCTCAAGGTCCACGTTACTGGCCTTCAAGGTGGCGATCCTCAAACCTACCTCATCCATATCCAAGACCCTGGCAGGCTTGAGATCAAATAGGTTTTCAAACAACCTCAGAGCCTCATCCAGGTCATGGACGATCATACCGATGTGATCCACATAAGGTTCATTCATTTGCCTCTCCCCTCAGTCTTTGCGTTGCTATCTCGTCAACTTCCAATGTTTCTGGGTCCATGACTATACCATAATCCTCGCGTGCGCTCCCGATGGAGACAACGCCGTTTCGAACGTCCTCTAGGACCCTCTCCAGGGGCCGCTCGAGTGGATCGCCGTATCCCCCACCGCCTCCGGCTATTTCATAGAAAATGCTTCCCTTGGGGATATCGCGGATGATCTCCTTTGATTTTGCCACCCTTACGGTCCCATCTGGGTAACGCAGCTCGATCCTATTGGCGCTTCCGGGCCTTCCGCCAAATATGCCAAAGGCACGGGCCTCCTTTTCAATACCATCGCCAAAGGCAATGCCCGTAACCTTCTCTCCTTGGATCACGAATTCCGTCTCCACGCCCAGCCCCCCCCTCCATCGGCCCGCACCGGCCGAATCCGCGAGGTATTCGTGCTTGATGAGGAAGTGGGGATCGTGAACTTCAAACATTTCGTAATCCTGAGCAAGGATGCCTCCTGCGCAGTTTATAAGCCCGATATGATCGTAACCGTCGGCCATCCATGTTCCGCCTGAGCCCCCTTTTAGTGCCAGGAAGAGGATGTCAACATATGGTCTGTTTTTCCTTGGATCGTGTCCTGTCAAGGTAAATCCCAAGAATCTGTTCCACCCTGCAGTGACGCGCCTAGGAAGGGCCTGAGACATGGCCTTGAAAATGGCGTCCGAGATGGGCCCGGTGATGCTGTTGCCGAATGTAGTGGCCGCAGGAAACCGCGCATTTAAAAACGAGCCTTCTGGGTTTATGATCTTGATGGGCTGAAGGATTCCATCGTTGTGGGGGATATCCGGATTAATGAGCATAAGGAAGGTAAGAAATACTGCAGAGGCCGTAGCCGCATACGGGGCGTTGACAAACCCCTCAGTCTGAGGAGAGGACCCGGTGAAGTCAAAGGTAATCTCCCCTCCCTTAACCGTTACATCCAGGTTGATCTTCATTGTGGAGCCTTCGTGGATTCCGTCATAGAAAACAATGCTCTCCCCGTGGTAGGTTCCCTCCGGTATACCGCTGATCTCACTTCTAACCATTTTCTCTGTGGCCTCAAAGAGATATTGGATGTGGTCCCTGAATGTGTCGAGGCGATATCTTTGCAAAAGGGCCTTGATACCCCGCTCACCCACCACACAGCCTCCTATTTGCGCCTTGATGTCTTCTGCAACAATGTCGTAGCGGATATTGGCGAAGATAAGGTCCCACACATCTTTGCGGAATGTGCCCTTTTCGTAGATCTTCACAGGTGTTATCCGAAGGGCCTCCTGCCAGACCTCACGGGCCTCTGGGTTGTAGCCGCCTGCCACGGCACCTCCAATGTCGGCCTGATGACCTTTGCACACAGCCCATGCCACCAGCACATCCTCATGAAAAATGGGTTTGAAGACAGCCACGTCCGCGTTCTGGTTTCCGCCGGTGAACACGTCGTTGTGAAGGATCACATCACCAGGATGGATGTCGTCTCCGAAGTACTCCACTATATACTGGCACGCCGGCTGGATGGCAAAGGCCAGAACCGGTATGTATTCGGTCTGCTCCAGCATCCTGCCCTCAGGGGTATAAAGACCTGTGACAAAGTCCCGTGCCTCGTTGAGAATGGGCGACCGGGTAGTTCTTAAAAGGGTCAGGCCCATCTCTTCTGTTATAGACTTAAACCTTCGCTGAAATACCGATGCAAGAATGGGATCAATCTTTTTGGCCATGATTTTCCTCCCAAGACCCTCAGGTAAGGTTCAAAAGGTAGCTACCGTACTCGTCGCATTCAACGTCGCACCCAGGTGGGACAAATATGGTGGTGTTTACCTGTTCGATAATGGCCGGTCCTTTGAGTTGGTGGCCATAGCTCATTCGGTCCCCGTCGTAAACATTAACAGAAAAGAAACTGCGTTCAGACGGCACGTACACCTGCCTTTGTCCCCGCATACAGGAACTAGGGTCCCTACCCTGGTAGGCCTCTCTCTTGAAGCGTGGTTTTTGGGTAGTGCCAATGGCGGTCATCCTGACATTGACCATCTCTATTTCTCTGCCTTCCTCCTTCAAGGAATAGCCGTAGAGGCGATCATGTTCCCAGTGAAACCGTTCCTTGATTGCCTCAAGCCGCAAATCAAGCAGCTCTTCATGCGGTACGGAAACATTTACCTCATGGTATTGGCCCACATAGCGCAGGTCCATGGAATAGAGGTATGCCCGATCTTCGGGAGGGATATTCTCCTTTGAGAGCACTGCTTCCCCATCTTTGCGGAGTTTCTTAACCAGGGCGAGTAACCTTGCCTCATCCATGCTCTCCTTTGAAAGCACCACATGATAGGTGCCCACAAAATCGTGTTTGAGGTCTGAGAGCAGCATGCCCGCGGCACAAAAAATGGACGATTCCTTGGGAATAAGGATCCTTGGAATCTCCAGCTCCATGGCAATCATGGCCGCATGAATCGGACCAGCACCCCCGGCACAGACCAGGAGAAATTCCCTGGGGTCATAACCCCTTTGTACGGAGATCTCACGGATGGCAGAGGCCATGTTCACATTCATCACATGGAACATGCCATATGCTGCCTCCTCAATGCTCATGCCAAGGGGATCGGCGATCTTGCTCCGGATGGCATACTCGGCGCTAGACCTGTCCAGTTTTATCTTTCCACCTGCGAAATATTCGGCGTTCAGGTAACCCAAGATGAGGTTGGCATCACTGCATGTGGGCTCCAAGCCGCCAAGCCCATAGCAGGCTGGTCCAGGCCGGGCACCGGCGCTTTGGGGTCCCATTCGTAGCAGTCCCCCTTCGTCTATCCAGGCGATACTTCCACCTCCAGCGCCGATGGTGTTTATCTCCATCATGGGCAAGGCCAGTGCATAGCGGTTAACCTTGCCGCTCGTGGTCACAATGGGCTTTGAATCCTTGACGAGCGAGGCATCGAAGCTGGTCCCGCCCATGTCAATGGTGATGAAATTCGTCTCTCCGTGGAGTCCTGCGTAGGTGGCCCCTGCAACGGGGGCAGCTGCAGGTCCTGAAAGCAGGGTACTGGCCGCCAGACCCATCACTGTCTCAGGAGAAGTGACTCCGCCGTTGGACTGCATGATGAGGAGAATCCCTGAAAAGCCCTCACTTTTGAGCCTTCCGGTCAGTGCCATGAGGTAATCCCGCAAAAGAGGCCCCACTGCCGAGTTGAGCACTGTGGTGCTTACCCTATCATAAAACCTGATTTGGGGGAGAATCTCTGATGATACAGAAAGGTAGGTCCCAGGAAGCCGCTGGGCCACAAGTTCGGCTGCACGGGACTCGTTTTCAGTATTTGCATAAGCGTGCATAAAGCACACGGCCACCGCCTCAACCCCCTCTGCCTTAAATAGATCGATCCCCTTGTCAACGTCATGGAGTACTATCTGTTTGACGATCTTTCCGGAGTAGTCAACGCGTTCCTCAACAGGCACCCGAAGGTACCTGGGCACTAGGGGCGGGGGAGGAAGATATCTGTTATTGTAAAGCTCCTCTCTGATCCCTCGCCGCATCTGCAGTGCGTCCCTGAAGCCCTTGGTGGTCAGGAGTCCTGTCTTGGCAACCTTTCCGGTGAGAACCGCATTCGTCGTTACCGTGGTGCCATGTACGATGATATCCACACTATTGAGGAAGGATGAAACGGCCATGCCTTTTTCCTTGGCCATCTCGCCAAGGCCCGTCATCACGGCTACCGAGGGGTCGTCAGGTGTGGACAGAACCTTGTAAATTTCCGGATTCCCCTCGGCATCCACCAAAAGAAAATCCGTAAAAGTCCCTCCAACATCTATTCCGATCTTAAAAGACATGTTTTTTGCCTCCTAACATCTTAATCCAATAGGCAGCCTCTTGAAAGAAACCCGATTGACCTGAATTGCATATCATTTCATGAGCCCCGGGAGAAAAAGAGCGATCTGGGGAAAGATCATCACTAAGACCATGGCCGTGGCGTCGCAAAGAAGAAAAGGGACTCCGGCCTTGTAAATATCCCCCATGGTGGTCCCCTTTGGGGCAACGCCTTTCATCACGAACAGCAAGAGCCCGAAAGGGGGAGTCGTATTGGCCATCTCCATATTGATCAGCATGATCAGCGAGAACCACAGGGTGTTGAAATGAAGCGCATTGACAATGGGCAGAAATATGGGAATAGCAATCATCACCATAGAAAGGTTGTCCATGAAGCAGCCCAAAAACAGAAGTATGACCTGCATACTGATCAAGACCATCATGGGCGGCAGGTCCAGACCTGTAACCAACTGAATAAGTCCTGCGCTGGCACCTGAAAAGGCCATGATTTGGCTGAAGGTCATGGAGCCCACGATGATCATGAACATCATGGAGGTGACTCGGACTGTTCCCATGATGCTTTTTTTCAGCGTTTCCCAACCCATTTTTCCATAAGCTGCGGCCAAAAAGATAGTGCCCAGGGCACCGAGAGCCGCGGCCTCGGATGGGGTGGCGATACCCAGGAATATCAGCCCAATCACCAGAAAAATAATGAGGCCAAGGGGCACCACATGAATAAGGGTTGCGCGGAGTTTTTCCCCAAAGGATAAATTGGGGACTTCAAAAGACGGCGCCAGGTGGGGCTGGAGCAGACACCGAATCACCACATATGCGGCGTAAAAAAAGGCGATGAGGCACCCTGGAAGGATGCCTGCTATAAGAAGGCCCCCGACTGAGACTTGATTCAGGGCCGCGAGCAGAATTGCGAGGGCACTTGGCGGGATTAGCATGGACAGACCGCCGCTTCCCATCACAGGGCCAATGCTCATGCTTTTGTGGTAGCCCCTTTTCTGCATGTCCGGCACAAGCATGGAGCCCAGAATCGCAGTGGTGGCCAAGGTGGATCCGCTCATGGTGGAAAAGGTGGCTCCCCCAAGGATTGCAAGGAGGGCGAGGCGTCCCGGGATCTTCCCAATCCAATGGTCCATAACATCGATGGCCTTGAAACCCAATTGGGAATGAAACATCACCTCGCCCATAAGCACGAAAAGGGGAACAGGAAGGAGGCTGAAAGAGGTAAGGCTCTCCATCATATTAAGGACTAACTGAACAACGCCTGCCTTGCCTCCAAGAAAGAGAAATGCCCCCAGGAGATCCACCAGCAGGAAGGAAACCGCTACCGGCATCCCCGACATCATCAGTACGACCATGACGCCCAACAAGAGCAGAAGTGCAAGCCACCATTCCATAATTATGATCTTATCCTTTGGTCAGTCCTGTTTCCGACCATTACCTCCGAGCTCCCTGTATAACCTGAAGGCCCGCCTTACGAATTCTACGGCAAAGACAAAGCAACCAGCAGGAATCACCATTATGACAAGAAATTCGGGTATCTTGAGGTACTTTAGGGTAGGCACACCCCTCTGGTAGAAATCATAGGTGACATAGGTGCTGTAGTAAGTGAGAATGAGCATGACCAAGGCCCCGACAAGAGACGTGACCATATTGATCCGATTCTGAAGTCTGCGGCTGATTCGATTCAGAATAATGTCAATTCGGATATGGCCTTCCTGCCTGAGCACATAGCCTGCTGCCAGAAAGGGGATATAAAGGAGTATATACTCACTTATCTGCAGTACCCACCCGATTGGCTTGTTGAAGAAGTACCTCAAGACCACATCGACACTAACGCTTACAAGGGCGAACATCATCATGAAGCCCGCAAGCCAGGCAAAGGCCTTCAGCAAACCGTCGAAGATCCGGTCTAGGGTTGAAAAGAGGGCCATGTTCAGAGATCCTCACGGAGAAAGTAATTTACGGAGCTTGGTACCCAGTTTGGGATTTTGTTTGATAACATCCTCCCAACCGGCCTCATAGGCCAGATTCACATACCAGCGGGAATCTTCGGGCGAGAATTTTATCAATTTCATGCCCCGTTCTTGCATCTCCAAGAATTCTTTTTCTGAGATTTCGACCATCACTTGGCTGTATTTACGTTCATTGGCGATCATGCAATCGGTCATGAGTTTTCGGAGATGAGAGGGAAGACGTTGCCAGGTCTTGAGATTGACGAGGGCCTCAATGTTCATCTGATAGATCCTAGGCTCAATGATGTAATGGCACACGTCACACCACCCTGCCTGCACATTTCCAAGGACCGACCAGGCATACCCATCAATGGTTCCCCTTTCAAGGGCGGTGTAGATGTCTGAGCCGGGCAATGTAACCGGTACGGCACCCAGCTTCCTTACAAAGGCCTCGTAAGTAGCCGAGACGCGGATTTTCTGTCCCGCCAATTCCTGCGGTCGTTTTACTGGTTTATTGGTGAATATTTGGAACCACGGGCCGAATTCAGCCCTGCCCAGATAGTAGATGTTGTGTTTTTTGAGAAGCTTAACCCTGAAGTCGTAGTATCCGTTTTCGCGTTCCTTGATTGGGTCGAGACGGGTAAGATGGGTATAGGCAGCGCCACTAACCTGCCGGCCATAGTAGGATTCACACCCAAAGATGATATCAACGACGCCGTTTCGAAGGGCCTCGAATTGTTTGAATCCGGGAATAGCCTCTGGGCCACCCGTAAAGACGATTTCCAATTCTCCCTTGGCCTTCTCATTGACATCTTTCATGAAGGCCATCCAGGCGGTCATATTTATGTCTCCCTTGGGAAGGAAGGTGACCATCTTCAGTTTAATCGGACCTGAAGCATGAACTGGGGCCATGCAAAAGACCAAGGACAAAACCGCCAATAGCACAAAAACGCACCTTTTCATTTTTAGCTCCTTTCTACTGAGGGTTGAAAACCTAGCTATGTCTCACTTTATGGAGAGACCTCCCCCTTTGCCGCGTGATCCCTATTCACCCCCTTTCTTTCCCTGCCCATACAAGGGGGAAAAATGATAATAAGTGCTCGGTAAAGACCATATCAGAGCAGAAAATGTCAGCAAACGTACGAATTCTTGCACTTTCAACGAAACCATCTAGGGCTCCTTGTCATGGGCAACTGGGATATAATGCGTTTCATGTCGGACAGGTGTAAGACCATAGCCTCTCTTGCAGCCTCCGGTGAATGCTTCTCCACCTTTTCCGCGATATTCGTGTGGTGACGAAGAATATTCCGTTTATATTCCTTGTTCCAGTTGACCTTGTATATGAACTTGAACAGAACGTCGATGAGAGAGGCCTGGATAACGCTTAACATGGGATTCTTGGTAGCTTGGGCAAGGGCCTTGTGGAAGTTCTCGTCTGGGCTATGAAAAGTGCTCCTTTTCTTGAACAGTTGCTCCAGTTCCCGAACAGTCGCCCAGATGGCCTCAATCTCCTGCTCACCTGCGTTCTGGGCCGCAAGGTAAGCGATCTGAGGTTCAATGATGAGCCTTACCTCGATTACATGATCAATACTGATGCCCTTCAGGCCAATGATGTCCCTGAACACCCGGGACAACTCGGTCTCTCCAATATTCGACGAAACAAAGGCCCCGCCATTTTTGCCTTGTTTCACTTCTAGGAGCCCGCCGTTCTTGAGAGTCAGCAGGGCTGATCGTACCGTT
>Ga0209834_10000875_pt1 | contig 17744 bp, 16 predicted proteins | sample Mar14236cmmetaG_FD_184134 | JGI IMG/M metagenome (GOLD analysis project Ga0209834, IMG submission 184134) | Marine hydrothermal vent microbial communities from Guaymas Basin, Gulf of California to study Microbial Dark Matter (Phase II) - Marker... ...
GATGACAGGTATGACCAATGCTTCGAAGACGCAGAGAATGTTGTGTTTGAACTGAATTTTGACAGCACGCAAACACCCGCTTTTCAGCAATATACAGTTATAAAAGCATTTTATCCGCAGGGAGAAACTTTTCAAGGTTCGGTAGGCGATTCAACATATTCTTTGGTAAAGAACGAGCTTCTTGAGCTGGGAATGCCTATAGAAAAACTCAATGCCTTCCAGCCGTGGTTCATTGCAATTACGATGCTGAGTCTTCATTTACAGAAAATTGGATTTGATCCCAGACTGGGAGTGGACATGCATTTCTTTGAACGAGCAAAGGAATCGCAAAAGAATATAATCGGATTAGAAACGCCTGAGTATCAACTCGACCTGCTTTCAACGTTAGGTGGGGAAGATCAGGAAAATTTCATCATTCAAACTATAGATCAATTTGATGAAATGGAATCCGGTTTCCAGGAACTTGTCGATGCTTGGGAAGTAGGAGATTTGGAGAAACTGAATAAGCTTCTCAATGAGGGATTTGAAGAATATCCTGCGCTCAAGCAATTCCTATTAATTGATAGAAATTATAATTTGCTGAATGATGTGATAGGATACATAAAGGATAATGAAGATTATCTAATAATAGTTGGATCAGGGCATCTTGCCGGTGAAGAAGGGTTAGTCGAACTTCTTGAAGCGAAGGGATATTCTGTAGAACGATTTTAAGTTAACATAAAAATATTTAGAAGTATAGGCACAATGCTTTTTCGACTCCTAAGCGCAGCGAGGAGTTGAGGTTCGTTCCCACCACGAATTTTCACAAAAGCATAATCAAGAGCAAAAGAGATTTTTCCCTGAGCCAGCCACTTTGGCATAATGAAATGAAGACCATCGAAGGATCTATTTGTTATGCTTATTTTACCGACGTGATAAACTCGTCTCTATCCAATAGTTTGTAATTTATCTTGCCACGAAATAACACACCTCCCAGCTAAAGCCGTACTCCTCTCAAAAGGAGATTTTTTTGACTCCCTTATAAGTTCCCTTTTGATTAGTCAAATTGCCCAGAAAATTATTCTTATCCCTCGTGCTGTGTAGTTTGATAACTTGTTTCTTTGTTTTTCTTATTAAATGTGAGTATGTGCTCTTATATTTCCAATGAGTATGCAAGATCCAGTATAAAATAGAATTTTTTGTAAAAAAGGTCTGTCGGAAGCTCTCGACATTATTTCCGAACAATTGTTCCTTTGTAACAATCCTTTTAATCGAGCGGGTAAGTGCCTGCAGAAAAACCACATGAAAGGGATAGTCCAACCAGATTATTGTATCTGCCTTTTCCCAGATCAGGTCGCGCACAATACTAAAATTCCCATCGACAACCCATCGCTCATGTTGAACTGCTTTTCTTACTTTACTTCTGAACAATTCTCTTTCAAGAGTTTGCCAATTTTCCTGCCAAAACAGATGATCAAGCTCGAAATGGGGAATATGAAGAATTTTTGAAATATTACAAGCAAGCGTTGTTTTACCGGAACAACTTGTTCCGATGATAGCAATTCGGTTCATTGATTAGATGTTTTACCTGTTATCTGTTTTTAATAAATCTCTGACTCGAATAAACCCCAGTTAAATAGAGAAAAATGATTTAGCGTGTTGAACTGGAACCAAAAAAGAATTGCAACGAACAAAATATCACCAAAAATGAAAAAGTTTGTTATTGTTAGCATTTGTTTATTGCTGGAAAATATTTTGCTCAATAATGACCGAAGTTAAATGATAAGGTCTAAGAGTATTGATCAATATACGTTTTTCTGCTGAATTACATCAGTAATAGTACGCAGCATGATCTTAAGGTCAAAGATCAGTGACCAGTTCTCGATGTAGTAAAGATCGTATGCGAGTTTTTCAAGTGGCTCAGTCGTAAGTTCTGCTCTTCCATTGATCTGAGCCCAGCCTGTTATGCCACCGCGTACGATGAGTCGGTCATCCCAATTCTGGATTTCCTTGGAAAATTTATCATGAAAGAAGGGGCGCTCCGGGCGAGGTCCTACCAATGACATATCCCCTTTTAACACATTGAAGAATTGTGGTAGTTCATCCAGTGATGTTTTCCTAAGAAAATTGCCGATTTTTGTGGTTCTGTCAGTCTGGTCGGAAGTGGAATAAGTAGGACCGGTCTGGTCTTCAGCATCAACATACATAGATCTGAACTTAAGGAACCAGAATTCTCTACCGTTCAGAGTTACTCTTTTTTGTTTATATAGGATAGGTCCTTCTGAGCTAAATTTTACAAGAAGTGCAAGTATAAGCATTATAGGGGAGGTGATGATGATCAGCGGGATGGTGAGCAGAAGGTCAAAAACTCGTTTTATAAAGCAGTGCCATTTACTGAAAGTGATGTAGTTTACGCCGATCAGAGGTATACCGTCCATGTCGTCGAAATCTGTCGAGCCGGTTTTAAATTGATAGCGCGTGGGTGTGAATCTCAGAAAAATATCGTTGTCCTTGCAATAGAGAATGATGTCATTAAGCATTTTCTGATTGATATCATCGATTGCTATGAAAAGCGCTTCTGCTCCTGAGGCCTCCATTATTTTTTTAAAATCCTTTACTATACCAAGCTTAATGAAGTTGTTCTTGAGATGATAGCGAAGTTTGTCCGGTGTAATGTTTGAGATACTTCCTATATAATTAAAACCAAGATCAGGATAAAGGAGCATCTTTTCGGCGATTTCCTGGCCCGTGGAATTCACTCCGATAATGACAGCTTTCTTATTACCGATATTATGACGCAGTACAAGCTTTTTCAGTTTATTAATAATCCAGTGAGAAATGATCAATATCACAAATGATATGGGTAGCGAGTAGATTATCACGTAACGGGATTGCGGTAAACCCTGAAAAGCATAGGTAAAGGCAAATGTGAGTATTGTCGCAAACATCGCACCCTTGCCAATGGCTGTTACCTCGTTCATCGACTTAAGAGGTCCGCCGTATTCTTTGTATAAACCGGAAATAATAAACGAAAAAATCCAGATAAATACGATCAACCACAATATCTTAAGATACATATCGACGTACACATCAGGGTACGCTTCCACATCGCTGAGATGCAGCATCCATCGGAATTTCATCTTATAAGCGATAATGAAACTCAATGCGACTACGAAAATGTCATTCGTAATTTTGAGTGCAGTAAAAAAGATATTAATTTTTTTCTTCGTCATGGGCATATACTTAAGTGGATATTTTATAAAATTCTATGAAATAAAAACAAATCATGGACATTCTTTTGTCAAATTTCTTGAGATAAAGCTCATTTCCTAATAGAAAAAATTGACGTGTTAAACCCTTTGGAATTTTTCGTAATTGAAAAAAAATTAGAAATATAAGAAAGAGTGATTGCTATGAACAACAAAAATTTTGAAGTCGTGGATAAAAAAGTTTTGGAGAATATCGTTCAGCGGTGCAGGGAAAGGAATATCATTATTCCGACCTATGAAGAGATGATACATCCTGAAAAAGTACCAGAGAAAATCAAACAGGAACTTTCAGGCATAGGATTATGGGATTTGCATCCAAGAAATCTTTATAGAATTACCTGGAAGAATGAACCAAAAGAAAAGGGTAGCGGTTATGATGGTGTGAATTACATGGAAGTACCCTCCGAACTGACAGGTGTTAAAGCACGTATTTTTATCCTACTTGGAAAGTATTTCCCAACTGGCTCACATAAGGTTGGTGCAACTTTTGGACCGCTTGTGGAAAAATTAATTCGCGGTGCTTTTGACCCGACTAAGCAGAAAGCACTCTGGCCTTCAACCGGAAATTATTGCCGTGGGGGTGCGTATGATTCATATTTGCTTGCTTGTCCATCAATAGCAGTATTACCTGAAGGAATGTCTCGCGAACGGTTTGAATGGCTAGAAAAAGTTGGAGCCGAGATATATCCAACACCTGGCTGTGAAAGCAATGTCAAAGAAGTGTATGACAAGACAAAAGAGCTGAAAGAAGCTCGTGGTGATGAAATCGTTGTACTTAACCAGTTCAGTGAGTTCGGCAATGCCATCTGGCATTATGCAGTGACCGGTCGTGCCATGGAGGAAGTCTTTGAACATAATAAATATGAAGGTCAACGAATGAGCGGAGTTTTTCTCACTCAAGGTTCTGCAGGTACGCTTGGCTGCACCGAGTATCTCAGAGAAAAATATCCGACAATTAAAGTCTGTGCAGGTGAAGCTCTGCAGTGTCCTACTCTTCTTCTCAATGGTTATGGTGGGCATCGTATTGAAGGTATTGGCGACAAGCATGTGCCGTGGATACATAATATGAAAAATATGGATATGGTTGCAGATATTGATGATGACGCATGCATGAACCTGCTTAGATTGTTCAATGAGCCGGCAGGAAAGGAATATTTAATTGAGCAGGGAGTTAATAAGGAATTTGTTAATGAACTTCACCTGCTTGGCATTTCATCCATTGCCAATCTGCTTGGAGCGATAAAAATGGCAAAATATTATGAAATGAATGAAAATGATGTGCTGTTCACAGTGGCGACGGACTCGATGGAGCTATATCAGTCCAGAATGAAAGAACTTCACGAGCAATTCAGCGAATATACACCTTACAATGCTGTTGGTGATTTTGAACGCTATCTCATGGGCGTGACGACCGATTATATGCTTGAGCTTTCTTACTGGGATAAGAAGCGTATGCATAATCTGAAGTATTTCACATGGATCGAGCAGCAGGGCAAAACTTTGGAAGAACTCAATGCCCAATGGTATGATGACGAATATTGGAAAGAAAAAATGCATTCCTATGAGCAGTGGGATGAGCTCATTCGAGAATTTAATGAGCGGACAGGACTGCTAAAAAAATACACATAGAAGATGCCCAAGAAAATTATCAATGCAATTATCTCAAGCGGTGAGAGGGCTTATCTTTGTGAGATTAAATATAATTCTTACATATCGGATGTCATTGAGAAAGAAGAAGTTCCCGTCAAACCAACTGAATTAGCTGATTACATTCGTTCAAAAAGAAAGATTAAAAGAGAGTTAACTCATTGTATTGATGCAAATTACTGTATTGTATTGCCCGGAGCCATCGATGCCCATGTGCACTATGATGATCCGGGTTTTGAGTGGCGCGAGGATTTTTACACAGGCACACTTGCTGCTGCATTTGGAGGTGTTACACTTGTTGCGGACATGCCATGCACATCAATTCCACCTATAATAAATACTGAGAATTTGCAGCATAAGCTCCAGATAATTAAGAAAAAAGCTGTCGTTGATTTTGCCTTGTGGGGTGGGGTTTCTGGAACTGAATTCGAGAAAAATACTTACAAAAAGTACATGTATGGACTTAAAGAGCAGGGAGTTATCGGATTCAAAACTTATTTGATATCTGGAATGGATGATTTTACTGCGCTTGTCCCATCACAGCTTGAAGAAGTTGCGTTTATTGCCAAGGAATTGGACTTGCCGGTTGCAGTTCATGCCGAGGATAAAGCATTTGTTGAGCGTATGCGCGCAGAATTTCAAAGAGAAAATAGAAATGAGATAACATGTTATTGCCAGGCACGAGGTGTTGAAGCAGAGGTTCTGGCAATAAAAACAGTTATTAGAACTGCCCAAAAAACAGGTGCTCACTTTCATGTTGTACACCTGAGCAGTAAAAGGGGATTGGAGCTTATCGAAAAAGCACAGGCATCCGGAATTCATATTACAACCGAAACCTGTCCTCATTTTCTTGCTTTTACTCAGGAGGATTTTGAGAAGCAGGGAAGCATCCTGAAGACAGCTCCACCTGTGAAATTTGCAGAAGATAAAGAAGCGCTTTGGGAAGGACTGAAAAACGGTGCTATCAGCTTTGTTGCTACAGATCATGCCGGTTGCGATTATCCGAAAGAGAAAAGCACAGGGAGCATCTGGACCGATTATGGCGGTATGCCCGGAAGTGAACTTATGATTCCCTTTATTTTTTCTGAGGGATTCATGAAAAACAGGTTGAGTCTTCACGAGATGCAGAAAATTCTCAGTGAGAATGCAGCCCGGAACTACAGATTGGATTCTCATAAAGGAAGAATTAACCTTAGCAAAGATGCAGATTTCGTGTTCATTGATCCACTTGAAAAAACGAAAGTTGACCAGGAAAAATTACATTCAAAGGGTAAATATACGCCTTTTCATGATCGAGTTTTCAAATGCAGGATTGAGAAAATAATTTTACGCGGAAATGTTATTATCGATCACACCAATCTTCTTGTTGATCCCGGATTCGGTTCATATTACAAAAGCAGTAGTATCACATAAATATGAGATGATATTAAACTTTTATCACCACTTATCATCCTATAAATAAAGTTAGAATAAGCGAGCATTGATTTGTTGATCTCAATATATATAAAAATCCTCAAGGGGACAGTGTTAAGTATTCCTCATAATGTAGAGAAATTTTCTCTACTCCTGTTAAATTTCTCTTAGATATAACTTTCATACTCATGAATTCAAAACGTATTCTCTGGATTGCCCTCATTCTCTCATTACTGGCACATTTACTTGTCCTGCTATTTTTTCCTCATCTTTCAAAAATAGAGTTGATAGCACTGAAGCAAGACCAGCAAGTTGTTGAAGATAAGCGTATTACCTTTGAGTTCATAGAAACACCCGATGTTCCGGAAGATGAGAATCTTGAGAAACAAAATCTTGTATCAGATAAGAATTTAGCTGCTGCTGATGAGGTGGAGAGCGAACTTCCAGTTGATGTGAATCCTTTCAGCGAAGGCGTTACAGAGATCAAGGAATTTCCTCAAACAGAGTCAGTGGAGATGCAACCGGAAAACAAGCCAGAAGAAATAGTTCAAGAGACTCCTATAGAGGAATCTCAAGAACAATCTGATGAAATTGTCGTAAGGGAAGACAACGAAAAACAAATTCATCAGGCACAACCCGAAAGCGTGTACCTTCCACCACAACTGGATTATAATAATGTGATTTCAGAAGTTGAGAAAGCAGGAGGAGTGAGTTTCAATACCTATAAGTGGAATTTTGCTCCTTATATGCTTTATTTGAAGAAGAAAATTCAAGGTAATTTGAATCCACCGCCAGGATTCACGTATCTTGGTCTTATACATGGAGATGTACTTGTCAGGTTCATTATTTTGCCAAATGGCACATTAAAGGATGTAAAGGTTCTGCATTCAGAAGCTCATAATTCTCTTGTGCAGGCAAGCACAGGATCGATTACAATTTCTGCTCCATTCCTGCCTTTGCCGAAAGATTTCCCTGAGGATTATCTGGTGGTTACATCATTGTTTTCATATATTGTAGAAAAAAAATATAAATAAATTTAATAGAGGAGATCTATGTTTTCTGATATTTTAGTGTTCCTTTCCAAGGGTGGTGTCCTGATGATACCGCTCTTCATTTGCAGCATATTATCGCTTGCGGTTATAATCGAAAAACTAATTACGCTTCGTGCAAGAAAAGTGCTTCCTCCCGAGATTGAGAAAGTTGTACAGAACTATAATTCTGAGGATAACATCAGCCTGGTGACTACTGTATGCACCCAGAATAAGAGTCTGCTGTCACGCATTATCCTTATTGTATTGAACCACAGAAAGTTGCCCTACCAGCGCATGAAGGAAGAGATCGTGAACAATGTCCGGCAGGAGCTGCGTTCTCTTGAAAAAAGACTTGGTATTCTCGAAACTATTGCTTCTGTTGCTCCAATACTCGGATTACTCGGTACTGTTGTGGGTATGATCAAAGTTTTTAGTGTGATCACTTCCCAGGGTGTAGGTAATGCATCTGCGCTTTCGGGAGGAATTTCAGAAGCACTTCTCACAACTGCTTTTGGACTGACTGTGGCGATCCCGGCGCTGATCTGTTATAATTACTTCATCAGAAAATCCGAGGATCTGATCCTTGATATCGAGAATATCACGAATAATCTTGTAAAAAAGATCAATCATACAAAGAAGGAAGACGAATATGCAGCTCCTGAATAAGAAAAGACGACGGGTAACGATCAACATTACCTCACTTATCGATGTGGTGCTGCTCCTTCTGATTTTTTTCATGGTATCGACAAATTTTATCGAACAGCCGGGCATGAAACTCGAACTCCCTGATTCAGAGACAGCATCATCATCAACCAGAAACGAGCTGGAAGTTATAATACAATCTGATGGCAGCTTATTTCTTAATGGAAATGCGATAACAATTGAAGAGCTGAGAATCAAATTTGAACAGCGTACAGATAAATCTTCTGATCAGAGTCTTTTACTGAAAGCTGATAAAAACGTTACTCACGGTGCAGTCATGGAAGTTATGGACGTTGCCCGGGTCAACGGAATTCAAAAAATCATTATCGCATCAACAAAAAAATCAAAATAATATTTTGATATTAGTTTAATAAATTTGACACAAATATCAGTTCATTCTTTTTAGAAATGAAGTCAGGAAATAAATATGAATAATAATATACGTATCAAAAATGCCTTTATTTGCCAGTTTATTGATGGATCATTTCATCCAGTGTTCGGCGACATTATTATTGAGGATGACCTCATTCATGCGATCAAAGAGACATCTTATTCTGATTTTTTACATAAACCGGTTAAACGAAAAGATCCTACAATCGACGACCAAAATCCGGCAGAATACGATGCACAAGGCCGAATGGTTTTGCCCCCTTTAATAAATTTTCATGAGCATATCTATTCCCGATTGAGCAAGGGATTGCCCGTAACGGGAAAGATGAGTAATTTTATTGAAATTCTTGAGAATCTCTGGTGGAAACTCGATAGAACGCTGAATGAAAAAGCTGTTGAGGCAAGTGCGGAACTCACTGCAATAGAAGCGATTAAAAATGGTGTGCTTACATTATTTGATCATCATTCATCTCCGGATTTTATTGATGACAGTGAAAATATTATTAAGAAAGTGCTAAAAGCCCGAGAGTTGAATGCAGTTCTCTCCTATGAGGTGTCTGACAGGAATGGTGAAAAGAACATGAAACATGCAGTTGAGGAGAATCTCTCTTTCATCAAATATCGTACTACTGCGGACTTTAAAGGACAATTCGGACTTCATGCATTATTTACTCTTTCTGATGAAACACTGAAATATATACAGGAAGAAACTCAGGATCTCGGATGCGGTTACCATATTCATGCTGCTGAAGATATTTTTGATGCTCAATTCTCTGAAGAAAAATATGGGCTCACTATTTGTGAAAGATTAGAAAAGTTCAACATGCTGAATGAGCTCTCCTTTCTTGCTCATGGAAATCATCTGGTAGAGAGAGATTTTGAATTGATTTCAAAATATAACTCATCGCTTATTCATAATCCGGATTCAAACTTCAATAATGCAGTTGGCACGCTTAATCTCGCAAAAGTTCCGGAGGAAATTCCCTTATTGCTCGGCACCGATGGCATGCATTGTAATATACTCAAGACAATTAAAATGGCATTTTTGACCTGTCGCCATCTTAATAAAAGTTCAGAGATCGGGTTTGATATTGTTGTACGTATTTTGAAGAATAGCTTTGATATCCATGATAGATTTTTTGGCAACACTCCGAGACTTTGCAAAGGTGATCCTGCGGATTTTATTGTGCTCGATTATTGTCCATATACACCAATTGATAAAGACAATTTCCTTGGTCATTTTCTTTATGGGGCATGTGAAACAGCTGTTCGGACAGTCTTCAAAAAAGGTCACTATTTGATGAAAGATTTTGTTGTTGATCCTGAAGAGGAAGTCTATAAAAAAGCATATAAAGTATCTAAAGAAATTCGCGACAAATTTAAATTTTTACAAAATGAAAAACGATAAATTCAACGTGATCGGTCGGAAGTTACCTCGTACAGATGCATACGAGAAGGTTACTGGTAAAGCTCAATATGCAGCAGATATTATTTTTCCCAATATGTGTTTTACTGCTCAAAAAAGAGTTCCCATCCCTCATGGAATAATCAAAAAGATAGATATTTCGGAAGCTGAAAAAGTTTCGGGTATTGATGAGATAATCACTTCCAAAGACATACCGGGAACAAACCTGACGGGCGTTGTTAATAATGATCAACCAGTATTTGCGTATGATAAAATTTATTGCCCTGCGGATGTTGTAGCGCTGGTGGTAGGAGAAGATAGGGAAGCTATCAGGAAAGCGCTCACACTAATCAAGATCGAGGTTGATGAGCTTCCGGTTTTATCAGATTATACACATGCTTTGGATAATGATACGCTGCTTATTCATCCTGAAAATAAATCGAATCTCATCAATTATTATCCCTTAAGAAAGGGCAATATTGATAAGGGTTTTCAGGAATCCGATATTATCATCGAGAGAACATACACCACACCTGCTATCGAGCATGCTTACATAGAGCCGGAATGCATTACTGCAGTGCCTGATTTCAGGAAAGATGTTTATAAAATTTATGGTTCGGTACAAAATCCATTTACTTGCAGGAGAATTGTCGCCCAAGTAATGAAGGTGCCTCTTGCGAATATTTATATTATACAAAACGAGCTTGGCGGTTCATTTGGCGGTAAGGATGATACAATGGATATACTTGCTGCACGTGCATGTGTTGCATGTAAAAAAGTTGGCAAACCTGTTCGGATACATCTTTCGCGTGAAGAATCCATAGTTGAAAGCTATAAACGTCATCCTTACACTATGAACTATAAAGTTGGGGTTTCAAGTAAAGGCATCCTGAAAGCAATGAAGATAGATATTCTTGCAGATGGTGGTGCCTATGCCTCGATGAGCCCTTTTGTGACGTGGCGTTCGGTTGTACAGGCAACAGGTCCTTACGAGGTGAAGAATGTCCATACCGATATCCGTGCTGTATATACTAACAATCCATACACAGGCGCAATGAGGGGTTTTGGTTCTCCGCAGATCATTTTTGCACAGGAATCTCTGATGGATGAGTTGGCGGAAAAGTTACATATGTCGCCGATTGAAATTCGCAGGATTAACGGATATAAACAAAATTCTGAAACTGCAAGCGGACAAATCTTATCAAACCATATTGTAAGCTTAAATCAGGTTATTGATAAAGCAACGAAAGAATCGGATTTTGAGAAAAAGTATGAGACGTACAAAGCCAGATATCCGGTTGAGGAAAGTTCCCATTCTGTAAATCTAATATTGAACGACAATCAGTTTTCGACTGGTTCAAATATTAAAGAGGGAATCGGGCTTGCGTGTAGTTTCCGCGGGTGTTCCCTTGGTGCGGAAGGTGTTGATGCAACTGGAGCTCTTATAAGTATTCAGAAAGATGGAAGTGTATATCTTATATCAGGATTAGCTGAGAATGGTCAGGGATTGCGCATGACCATTTCCATGATCGCTGCAGAAATTCTGGGCATTTCTCCTGATGATATCTACTATCTTGAACAGGATACGAGCAGGGTAGCTGATGGTGGTCCAACTGTCGCCTCACGATCAACCTTAGTGGGTGGAGAGGCAGTAAAAAATGCGGCTAAAATTGTTAAAAGAAGAATTGAAAAAATGCTGATAGATGAATGGGATCTCAGTGAAAGGGCGACACTCAAGTTTGCTGATCATTATATTGTACATGAAGGATCTGGAAAGAAAATTGCCGTTTCTGAAGCATGCAATAAAGCTTATCTAAGTGGTGTGAATCTTAGTGCCTATGGATGGTTCAAGGCACCTGAAGTTGACTGGGATGAAGAGATCGGTCAAGGACCTGCCTATTTTACTTATGTATATGGCTGCCAGATTGCAGAAGTGGAGGTGAACGCCGCATCCGGTAAAATATTTGTAAAAAGAGTTACAGCAGTGCATGATGCAGGACAAATAATCAACAGAATGGGTGCTCTTGGACAAATATATGGAGGTGTTTATCAGGGTGCTGGCTACGGAATCATGGAAGAAGTAATAGTTAAAAATACAGAAATACAAAATGTTAATTTCGATGAATATCTTATCCCGACCAGCGTTGATGTTGGAGAGATAAAGGCATTCTTTATAGAAAATCCCGACACATTTGGACCATTCGGAGCAAAAAGTCTTGGTGAGCCCACACTTGAAATTACTGCTGCTGCGATAAACAATGCTGTCTCTAATGCGCTTGGCAAAAGATTCTATCATCTTCCACTTGATCTTGAGCAGATCAAAACAGGAAAATCATTACATCACATAAAAAAATGAAGAAACAATATTCTTTTCACAGATTTACCAAATTAAAACCAGTTCTTGAATTTATGAACAAAAACAGCACGCAAAGCAGAGTCATTGCTGGCGGAACCGATGTGCTTGTGGATATCCGTAAAGGGGACAGCAAATTCGATGCAGTAAAGCATATAGTCGATATTCATGAAATTAAGGAACTCAGAAATATCGGGGTGAAAGATAATATTTGCAGGATCGGAGCATGTTGCACTTTTACAGAAATAAGTAACAATGAATTTGTGAGATCAAATTTCCCTGTGCTCAAGATGGCTGTTGAAAAGATTGGTTCACCTCAAATACGAAATATTTCAACTATTGGCGGGAACATCTGTAATCTTGCTGCGTGTGCGGACAGCATTGCACCGCTTCTTGTGTATGATGCAAAGGTCAGAATTTTATCAGATAATAATGAAAGAATCGTGCCTTTGGAAAATATTCTTATCAAACCATACAAAACAGAAATTCATCCCGATGAAATTTTAACTGAAATTCTTCTTCCGTTACCTGATAAAAATTGGAAATATTGCTTTCAAAAACTCGGACGAAGATCAGGAGTTTCAATAAGCAGATTGAGTTATGCTATTTTACTTAAGAGCAAGAATAATAAAATCGAGGATATTCGATTTGCTTTGGGCGCGTTATTTCCGATTCCAAAAAGATTGAAAGTTCTTGAGCATGAACTATTTCAGCAGACAATATCCCCAGATTTGTGGAAAGATGTGAGCAGAAAAGTCGCACAAAAAATCCTTAATGAAACCGGAGTCCGCTGGTCCACTTTCTACAAAATTCCCGCCCTGCAGCAGCTCTTGTTTTCAAGTTTAATGAATTTGACTTAATAAGTAAATTTATATATTGTAAATAATTAAATAATCAGGAGAAAAGATGAAAAGTACGAAAACTATCATACGAAAATTTGGTTTTGCCCTATTTATTGCTGGATTGCTCGTTGCGTTCGGCTGCTCAGCTAAAAAGAGCTCTTTGATCGAGATGACCGGTGATAATTTTAATGATCTTATTATGAATGAGCTTCTTGTCGCAGCATTTATTCCGGCAAATTGTGATAACTGTAATGATGTGCTCGCAGCCCTTGAAGAAATTCAGAATGAAATGCAGGATGTTGTTATTGTTATGATGGACGTTAAAAAAAATGAACAATTTCTCAACCAAATACAATTTCATATAAAAGACGGATCCCCAACAGTCGTGATGTTCAGTGACGGTGATATTCAGGATTATTTCATAGGGGTGGAGAGTAAAGACACGATAATTGAAAAAATAAATAAAACTAAAGCTACCTTGCATGTATGGGAAGATGTGGAAGCCGGAATAGTATCTTTTATGGATGTATTTGATTTTACTCTGAAAGATCTAAACGGCAATATTCTCACATTAAGTGAAGTCGGGGGACTTATCATACTTGACTTCTGGGCGACCTGGTGCCCTCCCTGTAAAGTAGAGATCCCATATCTTGTAGAATTTTATAACAATTATAAAAATAGGGGATTGACTGTTATCGGGGTTAGTGCCGAAGATACTGAAACATTAATTAATTTTAAAAATGATCTTGCTGCCACTGGAACGGATATGAACTATATATTGCTTACAGATAGTGAAAGAGAAGTCTCAAAAATGTTCGGTATAAAAAGCATTCCCACGACTTTTTTCATTTCTCCTGAGGGAAAAATGCTCAAAAAAGAAATAGGATTTACTGAGGAATTTGTTCCGGAATTTCAAAAACTTATCAATGATAATTTGCCGAAGTAAACATTAATAGAAGCAAAAATTGATTAATAATTATGAACCACACGTCTTCGCTACGCTACGCCGATGCAGGCGAAAGGCACGAAAAAACACGAAAAAATAATTTAACAAAAAAACTTAAGCCATTCAGCGAGAAATGTTAAAGAGTATTGAAAATGGATTAAGAAATTTTGGGAGTAGTATCTCAAGAATATTTTTCTCAAATTTTATAAAGAAAAGATTTTGTAAAGGCACATTGGATTTCTGGATTTAAATTGAAACTAAAACAAAGATGTATAAACCGGTAGGTTACAATGGCTTTACTGACCAATAAAGAGCGAAACGAACTTTTTCCGATTTTTAAAACTTGTACTTATTTAAATACAGCTTCCACTGGTGTTGTGCCTGAAACTGCGATTGCCGAGCAGGATCGCTTCATGAATTTCTATCGTGGCGAAACCCTACAATCACAGCCAGAATCCTTTGAAGTGATCGAGCAGATCAGAGAAAAATTGAGCAAAATTTTGGGTGCTCCCGCCGAGGACATCGCGCTTATCAACAACACATCTTACGGTATCAATATGGCTGCATGGGGTATTGACTTTCATAAATGTGATAAAATACTGCTCCCTGCCAAAGAATTCCCTGCAAATTTTTATCCATGGAAAGTCCATGAATCCCGCGGTGCTGAAATTGTTATAAATGATACATCTGATGAAATATTCTTCGATCGGTATGATGCAAAGGTGATCGCTCCTTCCTGGGTGCGTTTTTATGATGGATTCCGATTTGATCTGAAACAATGTGCAGAGATAGCGAAAAAGAATAGATCTCTGCTATGTGTTGATGGAATACAGGGAGCAGGTGTACTCTATCCTGAACTTGAAAAATCAGGTGTTGATACATTCTCCACAGGTGGACAGAAATGGCTTCTTTCACCTTATGGCACGGGTGCACTCTATGTAAGAAAGGATGCTCCGATCCGATCTCTCTTTCAGGGATGGCTGCAGAGATTTCTTGATACAAAGGATTTTTCAGATGTTGGCAAATATGATATTTCAGAGCCGAATAATGCGACTCGATTCGAGATCGGCAGCTTGACCTACCAGGCGCTTTTTGCCATGAACAAATCGCTGGAACTCATCAATGATCTGGGCATTCAAAATATCGAGAAACATGCCCTTAAGCTTGCAAATTATTTTGCAGATGAATGTAAAAACTTGGATTTTGAAGTTGTAAGTCCTGGCGGAAAGAGAAGATCCGCAATCGTCTCAATTAATTTTAGGGATAGCAAAAAAGTTTATGAAGTATTAATTAGTAAAAAAGTACTTTGTTCTCTGCGGGAAGGAAATATTCGTTTCTCGTTCCATCTTTACAATAATGAAGAAGATGTGGAAAAAACCTTGCATTATATTCTGGAAGCCACAAGTTCATGAGAAAAATATATCAGGAGGAACAATGAAGGTTGTTGCCTTTAATGGAAGTCCTCAAGATAGGACAATATAAGTATGAAAAAGTCATTTAAAACCACAGAGGGCACAGAGAAACCTAATGGAATAACAAAAAAAAGATTCCATAGCTTCTTAAAAAAATTGGTGCAGAATAGAAAGGATTACAAATGAAAAATTCTAAAGAATTCAAGGAAATTGATTTCGACAGACCTTCATTTCTGTTCAAGCTCAGTGATTCATTGGTGTATATGCTGGGAGGTGCAGGTTTCTACAACAAATATATTGAGTCAATTCCGCTAATAGGTTCTGAAAATATACTCGATTTTGGAAGCGGTGGCGGCATAGCATCTAAAATATTGATCAAAAGAATTCCTGACGGGCATCTCACGTGCCTTGAACCCTCAACATGCTGGATTAAAAGATTAAGAAAGAGATTGGGAACATTCAAGAATGTAACATTTCTTAATACTTATATAGAAAATGCCAATATCCATGATAATACATTCGATGTAATTCTTATACATCACGTACTGCATGATATTCACCCTGAAAAACGCCACAAAGTTGTGAAGCAGCTCTCCCGAATTCTCAGACCTGATGGTCGAATCTATGTAAGAGAGCCAATCAAAAAATCTCATGGAATGCCTTATGAGGAGATCAGACAATTATTCAAGGATGTTGACAAAAAAGAAATAGATTTTTCCATAAAGCCGAATAAAGAATATTCAGGAATATATTCATAATAAAAATACAAGGATGTAATGATGAAAAAAACGTATGTAATTATGACGGCGATTGTACTTATTTCCCTGGCATTCTCGTTTTGTTCAAAATCAAGTAGCGGACCTACACCCGATTTCAAATATCTTGGAAACTGGTTGGGACAGACTCAATATGCCGATACTATTGCGGTGACTATTAGCAATGTAAGCAATAAAGAGAAAATCACTACGATCAAATTGTATTATCCAAATATTGATGGCACACCGGGATATCAAGAGATAGAATATACTGATTCGGATGGAATCGCTGAAATTATCAATGATGCTTATAACTTTACGAAACTGGGTGCTGAACCCGGATCACAGGTAAATATTCAGGGAATTTTCCAAAGTACTACACAGCTTGCCGGAACATTTATGGCTTATACCGCAACTGATACGGTACAAGGAACCTATACAGCCACAAAGCAATAAATGAAAATGCCCAAAGAGAAAAAATCAGATGTGAATCAGGTAACTGATAAACATCATCGCTGGCTAACCCTTAACAGGATCGAAGCATTAACAGACGGCATCTTTGCTATTGTCATGACCCTATTGGTATTGTCTATCGATCTGCCGCAAAAAGTTGAATTGCTTAATCAATCACAAATCAAAGTTTTCCTGCAATCTCAAGGGCATGTGCTCTATATTTACATGTTGAGTTTTATGATCCTGGCAAAATTCTGGACTGCTCATCACTCGCAGTTTTCACATCTGAGAGCAACGAATCCGACACATCTTTGGTTAAATATTATATTTCTCATGTTCACGGCATTATTGCCATTCACTTCCGATCTTGCTGGAGAATTACCGATTTATTGGGTCAGTCAGATTCCTTTTCACTTGAATATGTTCCTCATCAGTGTATCGTTTCTTCTGAGCTGGCAATATGCTTCGAAAAACAGGCGTTTATTAAAAGACGATGTTTCTGAAAATTTAATTAAGTATATATTACTTAAATCGTGGGTCACACCTCTCGTCGCAATGATATGTATGATCGTCGCTTTTATTATCCCTGCATATTCATCTATTCCGTATCTGCTGATTCCTATGATTCATAGCTTCATACGATCTCGATTTAAGAACAAATCATAAAATAAAAAATTCCGGAGGTGCGGCTGATGAAACCGCAGTTATTTGCACTTGTGACTGCAATCGCATGGGGAGTGGGCGGTTATTTTGAAAAAAAGGGACTTCATATGGGAAATCTTGCACCGCAAATGGGAATTACTATTCGTACTTTCATTGCCCTCATTATCCTTGGAATTGTGAGTATTCCGTACTGGAAGACCATTCCTCAAGCCGGAACAAAAGCATTGGCATATATGATAATTGGCGGTGGTATTGTTGCAGGTTCAGTCGGGATGCTGTGTTTTTATCATGCACTTAAGGGAGGGAATCTCGAGCAGGTTATGCCCATTGCATTTACCTCCCCATTATTTGGAGCGTTGATGGGTATCATTTTTGCAGGTGAACCCCTGACACTAAAAACAGGAGTTGGGATACTTCTCACTATCAGCGGGATCGTGATTCTGACAATTTAGGGAAAAGTATGAACACAAAAAAACTGAAAAAA